>JAEEGL013117929.1_pt1 | contig 101331 bp, 99 predicted proteins | sample 9134231 | NCBI WGS metagenome assembly JAEEGL01 (sample SAMN16246548, study PRJNA631951) | gut metagenome | biome: gut microbiome; feature: rumen; material: fiber-attached | host: Bos | place: Iran: Karaj | collected 2018-10 | reverse complement strand
TACGTAGACACAGTAGGCAAGAACAAAAAGGCAATACAGGAATACATAAGGAATCAGCTACAGGAAGATATAGCGTATGAACAATTAAGTATAAAGGAACTGGTGGACCCGTTTACGGGTGAGCCGGTACACGCAAGCAAAAAATAGCCAACCGCTTTAGCGGTAGCTTGTGACCGCTTGCGGTTGGCAGACTTTTCAGAGGGCTTTCAGTCCTGCCAGTACCATGCCCTTATAGGGCTGAGCAAGCCACCGGCTTTGCCGGTGGTTATGACTATAGCCGTCGCTTAACGTCATTTAACAATTTCATCGGTATTGTGACTTGATTTTTTTATAAGTATATGGTATAATACAAATAATAACCATTATTTTTACAAGGAGAAAAAAGTTGGAAAAAGATAATTGTACGCATAACTGCAAAACGTGCGGTTCGGACTGTGCAAAAAAAGAAAAAACCGATTTTATCGAGTCCCCGCACGCTATGAGCAACATAAAAAATGTTATCGGCGTCGTTTCGGGTAAGGGAGGCGTAGGCAAAAGCCTTGTAACATCCCTGCTTGCGGTAACCATGCAGAGACGTGGCTTTAAGACGGCGATTCTTGACGCTGATATCACAGGTCCGTCCATACCGAAAATATTCGGCATTAAAGAACGCGCTACGGGAGACGAGACCGGGCTTTTCCCCGTTGAAACAAAAACAGGGATAAAGATTATGTCCCTCAACCTGCTTGTGGACGATCCCGAATCGCCGGTCATCTGGCGCGGTCCCGTTATTGCCGGCGCCGTTAAACAGTTCTGGACAGACGTTATATGGGGCGACATAGATTATATGTTTATAGATATGCCTCCGGGAACAGGTGATGTTCCTCTGACGGTATTTCAGTCTATTCCCGTAGACGGAACGGTTGTTGTAACGTCCCCGCAGGATCTTGTAACGATGATAGTCGGCAAGGCGGTAAATATGGCGAAAAAGATGGATATTCCCATAAAAGCGGTAGTTGAAAATTACAGCTATCTTCTCTGCCCTGACTGCGGCAAGCAGATCAACGTATTCGGCGAAAGCAAATTGCCCGAAGTCGTTTCGGCATACGGCGTAAAAAACACTGCGCGCATCCCCATAGATCCGGCAGTGGCAAAGCTTTGCGACGAAGGCCTGATCGAGCTTTTCGTCGGAGAATGGCTCGAAAAACTTGCAGATACCCTTCAGTAACTTAATACTTATTCAGATATTCAGCTTTAACGGAGGATAAAATCTATGATGAGACCTGAATACCCGCGCCCGTCTCTTGTCCGTGAAAAATGGTGCAATCTCAACGGAGAATGGGATTTCCTTATTGACCACGGATGTTCCGGCAAAGAACGCGAGTTTTATAAAAATGCGGATTTTGACATGAAGATCAATGTTCCGTTCGCTCCGGAATCCCGCCTTTCCGGTATAGAAAACACGGATTTTATGAAAAGCGTCTGGTACAGAAGAAAAATTACGCTCACAAAGTCCGATTTTGCGGGAAGAATACTCATCCACTTCGGCGCGGTTGACTATCTTGCCGAGGTCTGGATCAACGGAGTTTCTGCAGGCAAACATAAGGGCGGATATACCCCGTTCTCATTTGATATCACCCATCTTTGCAGCGAAGGCGAAAACACCGTTGTTGTAAACGCATACGATGATACGCGTGATCCGTTTCAGCCGTCAGGCAAGCAGTCGTCCAATTACGCAAACAGCGGCTGCATGTATACCCGCACAACAGGCATATGGCAGACAGTCTGGCTTGAATTCGTACCCGACGTATATCTGAAAAACCTGAAGCTGACTCCCGATATCGATAACGAAAAACTTCATATCGTTGCAACATTCAATAAAGAATGCAAGGAAACGTTTTCCGCCGAAGCGCTGCTTGACGGCAAGTCTGTTGCCTTTACAGAGCATAAGGTAAACGGAAAAGCGATCGAAACTTATCTCGATATTAAAAATCCGTCGCTTTGGTCCATCGAAAATCCCGCTCTTTACGATCTGAAGCTCAAAATAGGGCAGGATGAAGCTCTTTCATATTTCGGTATGCGAAAAGTAGCCATAAACGGATATGCGATAGAGATAAACAATAAGCCTGTATTCCAGCGTCTTGTTCTCGATCAGGGCTTTTATCCCGAAGGCATTTATACCGCACCTGCTGACGACGACCTGAAAAACGATATCCTTTTGTCAAAGAAAGCGGGCTTTAACGGAGCAAGACTTCATATGAAGGTGTTTGAGCCGCGACTCATTTACTGGGCAGACAAACTCGGCTATCTTCTCTGGGGTGAATATCCGAACTGGGGACTTGATACCGATAATCCCGCAGCTCTCCTCGCAATGCTTTCAGAGTGGGTAGAGGCTGTTGAAAGAGACTACAACTCGCCTGCGATAGTCGGCTGGTGTCCGTTCAATGAACTGGGCTCTTCGCGCCGCATTGCAGATATCCTTGAAACCGTTTACGACGTTACGAAAGCCATCGATCCGTTCAGACCAGTGATAGATACAAGCGGATATATCCATGCAGGTAAAACCGATATATACGACGTTCACGATTATGAGCAGGACCCTGCAAAATTTGCGCAGCATTATGAATTCCTCGCAAAAGGCAGCGGAGAATGTCCGGGAAATCCCAGAAGCCTTGCTCCGCAGTATTCCGGTCAGCCCTTCTTTGTTTCCGAGTTTGGCGGAACATGGTGGAAATGCGAAGATAACGAGTCTGCCGGATGGGGCTATGGCAAAGCGCCCGAAGACGTTGAAGAGTTTTATTCAAGGTATGAAGGACTTGTTGACGCCTTGCTGTCGAATCCGAAAATATGCGCATTCTGTTATACTCAGCTTACCGACCTGATGCAGGAATGCAACGGTATTTATTCATTTGCTCGCAAGGAAAAGTTTGACACTGCAAGAATCTGCGCTATTAATTCCAGAAAAGCTGCTATTGAAAAATAACCGAAAAATCAAAAGGACGAAGGAATTACCTTCGTCCTTATTTTTTCTTTTTTATTTTGTCCCAATATGCTTTTGCGGTTTGCTCTGCCTTGTTGTCGCCGTATTCGTAATAAACGTCGTCTTTGATCTTGTCGGGAAGATATTGCTGCTTAACCCAATGATCCGGATAGTCGTGAGCGTATTTGTAGCCTGTTCCGTGGCCGAGATCTTGCGATCCCGCATAATGAGAGTCCTTGAGAATATAAGGTATCTCACCGTATTCTCCCGTTCGGATCCTGCTCAGCGCGGCATCTATCGCGCAAACTCCGCTGTTTGATTTAGGCGCTGTTGCAAGCAGAATGACAGCGTCCGCAAGAGGAATGCGGGCTTCCGGAAAACCGAGCTGCAATGCGCTGTCCACGCATGCTTTTGTTACTGCTATGGCGTTTGGATAGGCAAGCCCGATATCTTCAGCGGCAATAACAAGCAACCTTCGGCAAATCGACGGCAGATCGTTGCCTTCTATAAGTCTTGCAAGATAATGAAGCGCAGCGTTTTCGTCCGAACCGCGTATGGATTTCTGAAAAGCAGAGAGAATATCGTAATGCGCGTCGCCGTCTCTGTCGTATTTCATGTTCGATCTTTGAGAAACAAGCTTTGCATCCTCAAGCGATATAAAAACCTCAGTCTGTCCTATTTTTGCAGATGAAAGTATCTCTACGGCATTTATCGCTTTTCTTATGTCTCCTCCGCACGTCTGCGCGATATACTCTTCTACTCCGTCTTCCGTTTCGATCTTTAATCCGCTTTCGCTTCTTACCGTGTCAAAAGCTCTTTTTACCGCCTTAATGATATCTTTGCCGTCAACAGGCTTGAACTCAAAAACCGTGGAACGGCTGAGTATTGCGGAATAAACATAGAAATAAGGGTTTTCCGTTGTTGAAGCTATCAGCGTTATTGACCCGTCTTCGATGAATTCAAGAAGGGTCTGCTGCTGTTTTTTGTTGAAATACTGTATCTCGTCAAGATAAAGCAACACACCGTTCATGCCCTCAAGCGAATTGAGAGATGAAATAATATTGCGTATATCACCCGTCGACGCCGTTGTTGCGTTGAGTTTGTGAAGCGTTTTCTGCGTTTTTGCCGCAATAATAGACGCCAGCGTCGTTTTACCGACGCCGGACGGTCCGTAGAATATCATATTCGGGATATTACCGCTTTCGATTATCCTGTAAAGGGGTTTACCTTCAGAGACGAGATGTCTCTGTCCCACAAAATCGGAAAGGTCTGTCGGCCTTATCCTTGTGGCAAGAGGTGATGCCATGGCTTCTCCTGTGATTATCCGAAAAATCTGTCAATTACCTTATTTGCTGTTTTGTTCCATTCCATAAGGTTTTCCCAGCGATTAGCTATCGTGCTTATGTCTTTAAGAACGAATTCGCATGGGGTTGAATTGCGCCTGCACGCTTCAAGAACGTGTGTCAGCTCTTTTTCAACCTGTTCCGGTTCAAACGTCTTTCCGGCAACGAACGCAGGATTAGGCTTATATGACATAATAAAATCTTTGCCCATTTTTTCTGCAGCCTCGTCAACGTTTGCCCACGGCGTTATGGAGATCCTTCTCAGATTTGTGATGTCCTTGAGCTGATCAATCTTGTTGTGAAGAGGCTCGCAGCAGCCGTAATATGTGCGTTTGCATCTGTTTGCGTATGTCTTTGCATAGTCAATGTCAAATTCCGACTGCATATCAGGTGAAACGACTGCAAGCACCTGCGCTGAGGTCCTGCACCAAACGTCCGATGCCTTTATCACTTCAGTATCAAGGTCCTTATGCGGCATATCATGGCACAGGGCAGGGGTGCAGTGAAGATAGTATATCTCTGTTTCAAGAACATTCAGCCGTTCATACTCGTCAATGGTATGATTGTGTATTTCCGTCATTTTCTTCATAACGGCGTGCACGAATTCAGGACGGTCAAGAAGATCTTCATAACAGTTTTCTATTCCGTGAAGTCTCATAAAAGTGTCCCACGATGTGAAATACAGCGAAACTCCGGTTTTGCGCACGGGCATAATGTCTCCAAGCAGCTGCTGTGTCTCATATATCGCCTTGTCTGTAGCTTCACGGTCGTATGATATTTCGGGAATTTTGAATTTTTCCAGATCTTCCTCTGTCTGAAGCTGGTCAATATATTCATGAGCCGCAATATATGCTCCGGTCGTGGAAGGTATCTGTCTTTCTTTTACCGAAAGACCAAAACCTGTATCGTTGATTTTTACTCCCGTCGACCAATATGGCGCATAACAGTGGTCTCCGCCGAAATATTTGTTCTGAAACATCTGCATGCGAAGAGAATATTCGATTCCGTGATAAGTTTCGTTTTCGCATTTTATTTCGTCGGCTTTTATCTCACCCCACGGTATTTCGAAGATAAGTACGGGCGGACGCACGATCTTGAGATCGTTAAGATCTTTGTATCGTTCCTCCCTCTCTCTGCTTTTTTGAGAGAAAGCGAGATCTTCTGCATATCTTTTTATGAGCTCGCGTATATTGTCTCTGTCTGTCATACAATACTCTCCTTTATGTTAGCTGTGTTGATTACTGTATGTTGTCGTAAATGGGATATTTTTTACAGAGTTCGTCGACAGTCTGTCTTATCTCTTCCGCTTTTTCAAAATGAGCAGCGGTGTTATAGATGCAGTCTGCAACGATCTTCATATCTTCTTCAACAAATCCTCTTGATGTGACCGCAGGAGTTCCGAGGCGTATACCGGACGTAATAAACGGTGACTGCGGATCGTTGGGAATGGCGTTTTTATTTGCGGTGATGCGAACCTCGTCAAGGTTGTGTTCAAGCTCTTTGCCCGTAACGTTGAATTTTCTGAGGTCAACAAGCATAAGGTGATTATCCGTTCCGCCCGAAACAAGATCGAATCCTTTTTCGATCAGTGAATCCGCAAGAACCTTTGCATTCTTTACTATCTGCGCCTGATATTCCTTGAATTCGGGCTTCAGCGCTTCACCGAAGCAGGCAGCCTTTGCGGCAATGACGTGCATGAGAGGACCGCCCTGCGTTCCGGGGAATATCGCTTTGTCTATCGCCTTTGCATATTCTTCCTTGCAGAGTATCATGCCTCCTCTGGGTCCGCGAAGAGTTTTGTGCGTTGTAGTTGTAACAATGTCTGCGTAGGGGACCGGAGACGGATGAAGACCAGCCGCAACAAGACCTGCAATATGCGCCATGTCTACCATAAGGAGCGCGCCTACAGAGTGGGCGATCTGGGCGAATTTTTCAAAATCTATAAATCTCGGATAAGCGGAAGCGCCGGCAACGATTATTTTCGGCTTGTTTTCTTTTGCAAGACGTTCCACTTCGTTGTAGTCTATATAATGTGTCTTCTCGTCGACTCCGTAAGGAACTATATTGAAGTAAGAGCCTGACATGTTTACCGGAGAACCGTGAGTGAGGTGGCCGCCGCATGCAAGATTCATGCCCATTATTGTGTCGCCGGGTTTAAGAAATGCAAAATAAACCGCCATGTTTGCCTGAGCGCCGCTGTGAGGTTGAACGTTTGAGTGATCTGCGCCAAAAAGCTTGCATGCGCGGTCTCTGGCAATGTTTTCAACAACGTCAACGCATTCGCATCCGCCGTAATATCTCTTTCCGGGGTATCCTTCCGCATATTTGTTCGTCAGAATCGTTCCCATCGCCGCCATAACGGTCTCGGAAACTATATTTTCGGAAGCGATAAGCTCGATATTTCTTTTCTGTCTGTCAAGTTCGGCTTCCATAGCCTTGCCGAGTTCGGGATCAAAACTTTTAACGTATTCAATATTTCTCATTTTTATTCTCCGTTTTAACAGTTATTAATATGAATTATACCAGTATTTTGCGCGGGTGTCAATACTTTTCAACTGAGTAAATTGTAAAATTTGTTGCATAAAATGTTCTGTAAAAAATGATAAAAATGATAATCAAGAGAATGACGCTTGAAATTGAATAAAAAGTATGATATAATGAATAAAACAGACGTTATTTCCCGCAAAACTCATATGAAAAGGTGATGGCATGAAAACCGCGATTATTTATTTCTCAAAAACAGGCGCTTCGGCAGAATGTGCCCGTGAGCTTTATAAGGCTATACCCGGCGCGGATCTTTTCAATCTCGCGATCGACAAATGCGACGTTTCAAAATTTGACAACATTATTCTCGGCGGCGGGATCAGAGCGGGGATGATACCGTCATTACTCAAAAAATTCGTCCGTGAAAACGAGCTTGAAATACAGAAAAAGAATGTCGGCATTTTCGTCTGCTGTTCAGATTTTCCGCACAGTTCAGACTACATCGATAAGAATTTCCCGCCGGTAATCGTTAAAAAAGCAATCGTTTGCGCCGGATTCGGAGCTAAGATGAATCCCGATGAAATGAAAGGCTTCGACAGATTTGTAGCTAAGATCGCCATGAAGAAAATTAAAAAGGCAGGCGGAGAGGCGCCAAGCATCAATTATGCAAAAATTGCCGAGTTCGCCGCAAAATTCAGATAAATAAGGAGAGAATTATGAAACAGGTCAGAATCGGACTTATAGGCTGCGGAGGAAGATCGAATTCGCACAGAAAGTCCTTTTTGGAAATGGATGACGTAAAGGTCGTCGCAGTAGCCGATCCGATAGAGGAAAGACGTATCGCGGCTGCAAAGCAGTTCGGATGCGAAAGGATCTATCACGATTACACCGAGCTTTACAACAATGAATCAGGGAAAACACTTGACGCAGTGGTTATCTGTATCGAGCCTACCGCACATGAGTCTTCCGAAACAAGAGCCGTTGAAATGGGGATCCCGTTCCTTGTGGAAAAACCTGTTTCGATGGATATCGCCCAGGCGAGAGAAATCGCAAAAAAAGTAAATGAAACAGGGCTTATAACTTCTGTCGGTTTTCAGGACAGATATCTCAAACTTACGGATATGGTACGCGATGAGCTCAAAAAACATAAACAGGGCGGACTTGTTTACGGCTCATGGATAGGCGGGATCCCGGGTGTATGGTGGTGGCAGAAAAAGAGCACGTGCGGCGGTCAGCTCGTCGAGCAGAACATACACCTTGCCGACGAACTCCGTTATCTTTTCGGCGAACCTCTTTCGGTATACGCCACGTGTTCGCGAGGCATTGTTCAGCCGGGCGTAAACGCATCCGAAGAATATGATACAGACGATCATTCCACCGCCGTTATCAGATTTGAAAACAACTATACCGCCACGCTCGTCAGCGCATGCTATCACCGTGCAGGAAGAGCGCACTGCGGGCTCGTTATCACTCTTGAAGATATGGTAATAGATTACAGGCTGAGAAACAATCTGATCATCGAAACTTCCGACTATACATACGACGTAAAGAGAGAACCGACAGACCACACGTCGTATCTCGACAAGGCGTTCATTCACGCGGTAAAAACAGGGGACAGATCACTTATCCGTTCAGATTATTGCGATGCGCTTAAAACTCATGAGCTTGTTTTTGCGGCAAACGAATCTATGGAATCCGGTCAGGTAATATATTTTAAATAATCAAGGAGGCAGCATTATGCGCTTGTGCGTACCCATTCCGTGCTTTTTCGGCGGCATTCCGTTTACCGAAGCCGTAAAAAAAGTTAAAGAACTCGGTTATGATGCAATAGAAACATATTCATGGCAATCTCTTGACCTTACCGCAGTCAGAAATGCCTGCGAAGAAAACGGCGTTGAGTTTATAAGTATGTGCACGTCGGAATTCCGTCTTACTGACAGCGCTTTCAGACAGGCATGGCTTGACGGACTGAAAGAAAGCTGCGAAGCGGCAAATAAAGCGGGCGTAAAGAGACTTATAACGCAGGTCGGTCAGGACACGGGCGCCCCGAGGGAAGAGCAGCATGAAAATATCGTTCAAACCCTCCGCCTTGCCCGACCGATACTTGAAAACAGCGGCGTTACCGTAATGATAGAACCTCTCAACACGCTTGTGAACCATCGCGGTTACTATCTCTGGTCCGCAGTAGAGGCGTTCGAAATAATAAAAGAGGCAGACTGCGAGTTCGTCAAAGTCGTTTACGATATTTACCATCAGCAGGTCAGTGAAGGCAACATCATACCTAACATCGTAAACAACCTCGATAAAATCGCGCATCTTCACTCTGCCGGACATCCCGGAAGACACGAGCTTCAGTACGGCGAAAACAATTATAACGTCATCTTTGACGCCGTTGACAAAGCCGGCTACAAGGGCTGCTGCGGTCTTGAATACGGACCGCTCCTTCCTCCCGCGGAAAGCCTCAAGGAAGCAAAGAGACTTTACGGCGGCAAATAAAAATCGATCATAAAACAGAAACCGGAGCCTTAATTGCTCCGGTTTTAAGTTGTCAGTCTATCTTTTTAATATATGATCTGCGTCGTTTATGCCTGCGCGAAGTAAAATACTTCCACTGCGCCTGAACGGCGACGTTGTCTTCTAGATTGAGATTCGTTTCACAGGTTTCTGCCTTTCCCGACCACAGCATTTCCATCAGTCCGTTCAATATTACAGCATTTATTCCCTTTTTCTGATATTCGGGCAGGACCGCAACAAGGCCGAGGTCTATTGTTTTCGGGTTTTTAACGGCTTTTAATATCCTTACAAGGGCAGGGGGAGTAAGTCTTCCGCCGCTTTTCTTAACAGCGTCGCCTATACCGGGAAAGCAAAGCCCGAACCCTACGACCTTCTCGCTTTCGTCGCATATAAAAACGAGGAATTCTTTGTTCACGATCATCATAAACTGACTGATAAGTTCGTCCTGCGCCGCTCTTTCAAGAGGCACCGTTCCGTAAAGGTCACGGTAGCATTCTTCAAGACAGTCAAAAAAGCCGTCTCTGTATTTATCTATATAAGCTTTCTTTGAAATATCGGTAGTGGCAACGTGCAGTTTGTTCATTCGCAGAGCGCGTTCTGCGACTCTTGCAAGCGTCTCATTCCTCTTTTCGGGCTTTCTCAGCTCATATTCCACCCAGTCAACGTCTTTTACGAATCCCAGATCTTCAAGAAGAGCGCCGTAATACGGGAAATTATACTGCTCTTCAAAGGTTGAGTTTTCGTCAAACCCATCAACGAGCAGTCCTTCCCTGTCAAGATCACTGTATCCGAGCGGACCGCATATTTCGGTCATACCGCGCGCTTTTCCCCACGATTGAGCCGCTTCAAAAAGCGCCCGTGCAACCTCACTATCGTCAATGCAGTCAAATCTTGTAAAACGCATCTGGGCGCAGCCGTGTTTTGCGTTATGCTGCTTCTGAATGATTCCCTGCAGCCTTCCCACGGTTTTTCCGTCACGTTTTGCTATCAAAAACACTGCATCCGCATTTTCGTTTTCTCCGCCGCTTTTCAGAAGCTTTTTTTCGTCTTCGTAAAGAGGAGGGACGAAATACGGGCAGTCTTTATACATTTTAAGGGGAAATTCTATAAATTCCTTTATATCGCGCGATGTTTTAACCTCTGAAACGTTAACCATCTTCAGCTCTCCAGAGGTTCGTCGTCACGGCGCAGAAACGCAAGACCGTATCCTGCAAGCCACGGGCCGTTGTGACACCCGCTTACCGGCGACATGATGACCGATTCGTGATTCGTCTCAATTCCGTATCTGCCCTCGATTTCACGAAGGACTTTTATCATCGAAGGACCGGTGTAAACGTGCCATAAAAGATAGTCTTTCGGGTCGCGGTCGCCTATCTTTTCCCTGATAAGCTCACATGTTCGCGCAAGAGCCTTTTTGGGCGTCCTTACGCTTTCAAGAGCGACGATCTCGCCTTCTTTCGAAAAATGAACGACGGGGCATATGTTCAGCATCTGACCCATAAACGCTTTCCCGCCCTTGAGCCTTCCATTGTAAATAAGATAGTCGAGCTTTCCGTCGATCCCGATAAAGACCTGTCTCTTCATCATCCATGCAGTTTCTTTCAGTATCTGCTCGCTTGTCATGCCTTTTTCAGCGTATTCAGCCGCCTTGATGGCAAGCAGTCCTTCTCCGAAGCATGTGATCTTAGTATCTACTACGTGTATTTTAAGCCTGTCTTCATATTCTTTGGCGATAAGGCATATTTTGTTGTAAGTGCCTCCGAGCGCGGAGGAAAGAGTGAATACGATGGTTTCATCATATCCGTTCGCGATCGCCTTTTCGAATGCCGCACGGATATCCGCCGTATCCGGAAGAGCTGTGGACGGAAGGTGGTTTTTCGGGTCTTCTATAGTTTCGAGCTGATCGTAAAATTCGACCGGATCAAGATCGATGCCCTCCTTATACTCTTTTCCGTTGAAAATGATGCGAATCCTGATTATTTCTATCCCCAGGTTTCTGTAACGTTCCGGCGCGTATTCTATGCATCCGGTAGAGGTACACATTATCTTGATCTTTGCCATTTTATCTGCTCCTGAAAAAAATTATTATCGCTTATTCTCCTGCTTTTGCAAACGTTACCCTCGAGCTGTCCTCGATATTGAGATATACGGTATCCTCCTCTTCGCTGTAAGAGAAGGACTTTACAAGTCTTCCGTTGTTCAGAGTGAGGACTATCGTTTCCCCGTCCATCACGTAATCGTAGGTTACGGTTTCTTTGGAATCTGTAAAGGTAGCTTGTTTGCCGTTGAATGATATTGATGAACCCGATTCGGCATCCGTATAAATACCTTTCGGTCCTTTATAGGCTCCGCAGGCGCACAGTGAAAAAATGACCGCACATATGATTATCACTAAAACAGTTTTTTTCATTGTCTTATTTACTCCTTTTCGGACTTCGCGGCTTAGCCGAAGCATTATTTGTTTTATTCGATCGCAATAAGATAATCGAATATTTCCTGCCCGCCGTTTTGCATGTTCAGCTCGCAGTCAGGATAAAGATTTCGGATCTTTTCCGATAAACCGTCTGCTTCTTCTTCCGTTCTGCCATTTCCGGCGAAAACGGTTATGATATCCGCGAGATCAGTGTCTGCGTTTTCAAAAAATGACGTCGCCGCGTCTTCCGCAGTCGTTTTTACGTCAACTATATTGCCGTTTATTCTTGCGATATAATCGCCCTTTTTTATTGAAAAACCGCCTATTTCAGCATCTTTAACCGCTCGGGCGACGTCTCCGTCCGTAATGCTTTCAGCAGCCCGCGCAGCGCTCTGCTCAAGAGCGTCCATATCGGTTATTCCGGGTGTCAGCACGCACAGTGCGCTGTATCCCTGCATGAAGCTTTTCGTTCCAATAACGCGGATATCTTTGTTTTCCGTCATATCCGCAGCCTGTTTCGCAACAAGAAACGAATTTTTGTGATTTGGAAGCACTATTATGTTTTTGCTTCCGCATTTTCCGTATGCGTCAAGAAAATCTTCCGCAGAAGGACTTTCTTTCATTATCACGGCATCTGCGCCGAGACTTTCGAATATCCTTGCCATTCCTTCTCCGGATGCTGCCGCGACCACGGAGAACGGTTTGCCCGTTTTTTTCTGCGAAACGATAGTTTCGTCGTGTCCGAGCATCATGTTTTCTATTTTGACCGTCAGAAATTCACCGTAGGACTGCATTTTCGCGAGTATCTGTCCGGGTGTGAACGTATGAACATGAACCTTTACGATATCGTCCTGTTTATACGCAACTATACTTTCTCCGTCAAGCTCTTCCAGATCATGAATCACAGTGCTTATTTCAAATACGTCAGGGTCTGTCTTTGCCGAAGTAAGCCGCAGAAGAAATTCGGTGCAATAGCCGAATTCCAGAACGCTGTCTCTTGTGAATCTGTTTATATCGACCGTGCTCTGCTTCGATTCCGTTTCAAAAACAGCGGTATGTTCTTTCCCTTCAAGCACGTCCCTCATTCCCTGAGCGATATAAAGATATCCGGACGCGCCCGAATCAACAACCTCGGCGTCTTTCAGTACAGGCAGAAGTTCAGGCGTTTCCTGAAGAGACTGCTCGGCTTTTTTAAGGTGAAGAGAGAAAAAATCATTTGCCGAGGAGCCTTCGGTAATATTTTTCAGCACGAATTCGACGCTTTCACGGAAAACGGTAAGTATCGTTCCTTCAACGGGGTGCTGCACGGCAGCGTAGGAAGATTTTATTCCGCGCTCATATGCTTTTGCAAGCTGAATCGCTCCGGCTTTGTCGACGCCTTCAAGACCCTTGCTTATCCCTGCAAATATCTGAGAAAGTATCACGCCCGAATTTCCCCGTGCGCTCAGGAGCGTTCCGTTTGCAAAACGAGAAGATACCTCGCTTATCGTGCTGTCCGCACCCCCACGGTTTATTTCCGCAAGACCGCCTTCCACGGTTTTCAGCATGTTTGAACCTGTGTCACCGTCTGAAACCGGGAATACGTTCAGAGCATTCAGCTCATCTTTATGCGCAGCAAGCACTGCCGCGCCTCCGTGAAGCATTTTTGCAAAAAGCGCTCCGTCTATCTCATAAATATCCATTGAACTTTGCCCTTTCCGACAAAGCTTCGGATATCTGTCTCTTCACTGCGCTTCGTCTTCTCAAAGTTATACTATATAATAATATAACACCGAGATAAACTGAAACTAAACAAGGCCGGACTTTTAATTCCTGTCGTCTTCGCAGTCGCAGTTATCGCATTCGCATCCGCAGTTATCATCGCAACCGCAGTCGCAGCTTTCGCTCTCTGCTTCCGCATCGTCTTCGCCGTCCGTCGCTTCAAGAAGTATTCCGGGGTTTCTGTCACAGGCATCCTTGATAACGAGCAAAAGTTTTTTGCCGTATTCGCCGAGATTGTCAACAATACTCTGCGGATCTTTCACGGTTACTTTTACTTCAGGCATGGACGTGAGAACGTCGAAAAGCGCGTCGAGATTTTTACCGTATCTGGCAGGAAAGCCCTGCTGCTGCGAAAAAAAGTCGTGAGCCTGCTGTTTTGTTTTCAGGTCTTTTCCGTCTATAATAATCTCTATCATAAAAGCACCTCTTTCGTTTATTCTTCACCGTAAAGCAGAGTGAATGACGAATAGTGATCGTCAGTGTAATATATCAGTCCGTCGTTGGAAAAAACTATTCTTTTTTCGCCGCGCGACGATCTCCCTTTCGTGTCAATGTCGCATTCCGTGTATTTCCTGCCCCTTTTCTCGGGAAGCAAGCCTTCGTAATTGCCGAAATAATCTCCGCCGATGCTCTTTCCCGGCGCATAAGGTTCAAGGCTTCCGCCGTCCCAACCCAGGTCTCTTGCCTCGTTTTTCGTTATGAAGTTGGAAGGCAGCTTCCCGTAGGTGTGGATGTAAAGAGCAACTTCGTCCTTCGAGGTGTATTCGCCGTTTTCATCAATGGCAGGACCGCTTTCTTCCGGTGCGGGCTCCTCCGCCTCGTTCGTCTCTGAAACGGATGCCTCTTCTTCGTTATTTTCCTCAGGACCCGAATTGCCTGAATCGTCAGGCACGCTTTGCTGTTCTTCTGCAGCGGTTTCTTCTTCAAGAATCTGCTGAACGTCTTCAAGTATGCCTTCAACATCGATATCCGCGCATCCCGCCAGGAGAGCGCCTGTCATGACGAAAGCAAGCAGAAGTGCGATGATTCTTTTGAATCTCATATAATCCCTCCGTAAATTTTTTCTCATTATACCACAAAACGCCAGGAAATTCAATATGCGTTTACGCCTGTTTTTGTTCCCCGATCTTCCGGAAACACGATTTCACGCGATATTTTACCGAATTCAAAAAAATAATCAAATTTAATAGTGACAAAAACGAAAAAGTGTGCTATAATATATACGTATCAGTATGTATACCTGCATTTTCAGAAAAACAATATCAGAAAGGAATATATTATCATGGAAGAACAGAACAACGGAAGCATAAAAATATCCGAAGAAGTCATTGCAACCATCGCATCGAACGCCGCACTTGAGATAGACGGCGTTGCAAGCGTTTTGCAGAAAGTGCTTCCCTCCACAAAAAGTGTTGCGGGAAATATAAAGAACGTCCGTAAAGGCGTTGGTATAGTAAGAAACGATGAAGGTCTTGAGCTTACGGTCCAGATCGTTGTAAAAAACGGCTATAAGATCCCCGACGTTTCTCTTGCCGCTCAGACGAACGTAAAAGAAACTGTTGCAAATATGACCGGTATCAACGTAACGAAAACAAACATCATCGTAGCCGGAGTAGTGGAAGAGAAAGCGAAAAAAGAATAAATGAAACGAAGCGAATCCCGAGAAAGCCTCTTTCTTCTTCTTTTTGAGGCGTCATTCAGCGAAAACCCCGATCCGCAGAAGATCATCTCTCTGTCCGCAGAAAACATGGGACACGAAACGGACGAATACTGCGAAAAAGCTTTTGCGGATATCCTCGAAAACATCGACGGTATCGATAATGAGATAAAACCGTTTCTCGTTGCAAGAAAACTTGACCGTCTTTCAAGAACAGCGCTCACCGCATTGCGCATAGCCGTTTATGAGATCAACAATTCTGTCGATGTCCCCGCAGCAGTCGCTATCAACGAGGCTGTCGAGCTCGTAAAAAAATATGACGTAGACAATGCCGCGGCATCGTATATAAACGGCGTCCTCGGTTCCTATGTCCGCAGCCGTGAGTAACGTTTCCGCAGCTCTCGGTATAGATACAAGCAACTATACCACTTCCGCTGCCGTCGTAAGAACGGACGGGAGTTGCCGTAGCGAAAAAAGACTTCTTCCCGTCCCGGAAGGAACGACGGGACTCAGGCAGAGCGATGCGGTTTTTGCCCACGTAAAACAGTTTTCGGAAGTTTTTTCACGCCTTGATATTTCTAAAGAAGACGTCCGCGCCATTGGCGTGTCAACTCGTCCAAGAAACGTTGACGGTTCATATATGCCGTGTTTTATATACGGCATTTCCGTTGCCGAAACGCTGTCGTCTGCGCTAGCCGTTCCTCTTTACGTCTTTTCCCACCAGCAGGGACATATAGGCGCAGCCATCCTTTCATGCGGCGAGGAGTCTCTGTTAGAAAGACCGTTCATGTGCTTTCACGCTTCGGGCGGAACTACCGAGTTCCTGCGTGTTGACGGGATCGAACGTATATCCGTAGCTGCCTGCACGGGCGATATCAGTGTCGGTCAGCTTATAGACAGGGTAGGGGTAATGCTCGGCATGCCATTCCCGTCAGGACCGTATCTTGAAGATCTCGCCGAAAAGGGTGACCTTCCCGAGAAACCCGCCATCAGGGTAAAGGACGGCCACTGTTCTCTTTCGGGCTTTGAAAATAAGGCGAAAAACATGCTCGAAAAAGGCGTTTTGCCTGAAAACATAGCGCGTTATACTATCGAGACCGTTTCACTTACGGTAAAAAGACTCTGTGAAGAATATAATCCCGAAAAGCTTCCGATCCTATTTGTCGGAGGCGTTATGTCGAATAAAAGAATAAGATCCGTTCTTTCGGGCGACGGCAGATTCTTCGCCGAACCCCGGTTCTCTTCGGACAATGCCGCGGGTATAGCTTACCTCGCGATGAAAAAGCATTTCCGGTAATTTAATGAAATCAAGAAAGGCATAATATGCTCAGATCCGCAATTACCGTATCACAGCTGAATTTCTATGTGCGTTCTCTGATTGATTCCGATGAGATACTCCGCTCCGTACTTGTTCGCGGAGAGATATCCGACTTTTCGCTTTACAGAAAAAGCGGACACATGTATTTCACGCTGAAAGACGGACAGTCGTCCGTTAAGGCTGTGATGTTCCGCACCGAAGCTCAGAAGCTTTCGTTTATGCCCGAAGACGGTATGAACGTGATCGTTTCCGCAAGGGTATCGGTGTTCGAGCGCGACGGCGTATATCAGCTCTACATCTCCGAAATAATACCGGACGGCATAGGCGCTCAGACCATCGCCTTTTTGCAGCTTAAAGAAAAGCTTGAAAAAGAAGGACTTTTCGATGATTCAAGAAAACGCCCTCTTTGCCGGTTCCCTTTTAAAATAGCTGTCGCCACGTCTCCTTCAGGAGCAGCGCTGCAGGATATTATTTCCGTTACGGCAAGACGGTGGCCGGTGGCTGATATAGAGATCTTTCCCTGCGTCGTTCAGGGTGCAGAGTCTTCTGCAAGCGTAATAAAAGCGATTGAATATTTCGGCAGACAAAATAACGCCGACGTATTGATAATCGCAAGAGGCGGGGGCTCATACGAGGATCTTTCATCCTTTAACGATGAAAAGCTCGCAAGAGCGGTCGCAATCTGTCCTATCCCCGTCATAAGCGCCGTCGGGCATGAAACGGATTTTACAATTCTTGATTTTGTTGCGGATATGCGCGCGCCCACGCCTTCTGCGGCGGCGGAGCTTGCCGTTCCCGATATAAGAGAAATATCCGAATTTATATCGGATTTTCGCTATACTCTGAAAAAAGAGCTCAGTTCCGTTTCCGATATGAAAAGCGCCGCGCTCGACTCTCTAAAAAGCAAACTTGATATAAAACACTGCATCGAAAGCAAAGAGCTTATTTTCGATAAAATTCAGAGCAGCTTTTTTTCTTCTTTCGATACCTTTTTTGAAAAGAAGAAAAACGCTCTTGCGCTGTCGATTTCCGCTCTGTCCGCGCTCGATCCTCTGTCTGTCATAAAAAGAGGCTACGCCGTGGTGTATAAAAATGGTAAACCGCTTGTCTCCGCAAAGGATACTCAGCATAACGACAGACTCGTTATTAAAATGAAAGACGGTGATATCAACTGTGTCGCAGAATGAGATAAAAATGACGTTTGAACAGGCAATGGAAAGAATGGAGCAGATAACTGCACGTCTTTCCGACGGTAATCTCGGTATAGACGAATCCGTTTCGCTTTATGAAGAAGGCGTCCGCCTTGCAGCCTTCTGTGATGAGAAACTTAAGGATGTCCAGAGAAAAATAACAGTGCTTCAGGAAAAAGAAAATGGATGATTTCAAAAACAAACTCGACGAATACCGCCGAGAGGTAAACAGCGCTCTTGAATCGGCTATCCCCGAAAACGGAGAAGAAGCCGTATCAGCTATGCGCTACAGCGTTTTCGCGGGAGGAAAACGGATACGCGCTGCCTTGGTCCTTGCCTTCTGCGAGCTTTTTCACGGCGAAAAAGATAAGGCTCTTCCTTTTGCCTGTGCAGTTGAAATGATACATACGTATTCTCTTATATATGACGATCTTCCGTGCATGGACAACGACACTCTTCGCAGGGGCAAACCGACGAACCACGTGGTATTCGGCGAAAGCACGTCCCTTATGGCGGGTGCGGGACTTTATGCAAGAGCATTAGAACTGATTGCGGAAAACAGCCTTCTTTCCGATCGGCAGAAGCTTGAGGGTATCTTCGTCCTTCTTTCCGCGTCGGGACTTAACGGCATAATCACCGGTCAGATGCTCGATCTGAAAAACCGTCCCGGACTGAGCGAAAATGAAGTTATGCGCATTCACAGACTTAAAACAAGCGCAATGATAGAAGCGTCCGCCCTTTTGGGATGCATTGCCGCCGACTGCTCGCAGACCGAAAAAGAGAAAGCAAGAAGATATGCCGAAAATATCGGGCTTGCTTTTCAGATAAAAGACGATATCCTTGACGTTGAAGGCAGTGCCGAAGAGCTCGGCAAAACAACAGGCAAGGATAAACAGGAACAGAAAACTACTTTCGTTGATATCTTCGGCGTTGAAGAGTCCCAAAAAAAGGTCGATTTCCTTTCCGATGCGGCTAAAAATGAAATCTCCGCCATCTGCGGCTGTGACTTTCTGTGCTCTCTTGCCGAATACCTCGCATCAAGAAGATCATAAAACCGAAAAGAGTTGAGTATTTATGACTGAATTCATCAAATTGATTTTCTCAAACCATATTCTCAATACCGCTGTCCTTGCATGGTTTTTTGCACAGTTGATCAAGGGCATAATAGAATCCGTGCGCGCAAAAAAAATCCTTATCGACAGGTTTTTCGGATCGGGAGGTATGCCGTCGAGCCACAGTTCTCTCGTCACGTCTCTCCTTACAATGGTGCTGCTGATCCACGGCGTCGCTTCCACGGAATTTGCCATAGCAGCGGTTTTCTGGTTCGTTACCACTTACGATGCCGCCAACGTCCGCTATGCGGTCGGAGAGCAGGCAAAGATCATAAATCAGATAATCAGGATCGACGAACGCGTAGAGCGGGAAAAACTCTTCAAGGAACTTATGGGACATACAAAAATCGAGATTTTTTTCGGTTGCCTACTCGGTCTGGCGATCGCTCTTATCTACCGCGCAGTCTTTATTGCATAACTTATCAAATATATTATAAAGTATTACATAAAAGTGAACTATGCAATATTTTATGCAAAACCACTTGAAAAAAATGAATAAGTATGATATAATCATAAAGATGATACAGTATCCTAGTCCGATCATCAGGCTACCAGGGTGGGCCTAAAAATCCACCGAAGGGCATATCTGTGAAACTTCTTGTGCTTGCTTCTTACGCCCAGTCTGGGGTGAGTGCTGGAAGGAAGCTCTTATTCCCTCAAGAATAAGCGCTTGGGGTAGCCGGGCGCCCGCAACGGCATGCGCAAGCGTCCCGTCGTCTTCGGAGACCTGCTCGCGTGGCTTTCAATACAGAAAAGCTACGGTTCAGGATTAAACCTGCAAGGCGGTGCGTTTTCGTCAAAGCAGTAAAAACGCGCTGTATGCAGTTGTAGCCTGTCTTGAGTGGGCTCGGCGGATTTCGGCCGGGCTGTGGACCATGGCCGTGGTTCATAGCTTTTTGCGTTTGAAACCGAGGCTGCAAAAGAGACTAAGAGCCTTTGTTGATCAGGTCAAGGAAAACTTCTAGGCTGAGAGATTAATTTTCTGCATTCAAAGGATTGCAGTACGTGCTGAGTGGCAATCAAGTCGCACAGGCGGCGACGCTGTGCCTCGAGCTTTAAAGGGAAACCTCCTTCACGGCGACGGAAGGAAGCTCCCGGGGAAACCTACTTGACCTAAGACGTAAGATTTACTTTGAATGTTATCATCACTTTTTTTGAAACCATCTGTCGCGGTTCCGATCATGTCGGATTTGCGGCAGATTAATTGTATTTTTCAGCAATTGCAAATGAAAGGAAAAGTATGGAATCGGACGGTAAACCCCGATCGTCGCAGCAGATCGACGATAACATCCCCGATGCAGGGGATAAAAAGGAATCTGCTGCTGAAAAACAAAAACCCAAAGAAAAAGACAGAAAAAAACGTATCGTCAACTGGAGCTGGGCTCTTAAGATCCTGGCGCTCACGTTTGTTATCTCGTTCGGAATGTCTTATCTTTCTGAAAGCGTTCTTGCAGACGTCAATATCATAGTCGCGTTTTTTGTCCTTGTTTTTTTTATCGTTCTCGGCGTTGTATTTGATACCGTAGGCACTGCGGTAATGGCGGTAGAAAACAAAACCTTCAACTCCATGGCGGCAAAGAAGGTCAAGGGCGCAAGAACCGCTCTCGCGCTTATCGCCAAAGCTCCGGCTGTCTCAAATTTCTGCAATGACGTAATAGGCGATATATGCGGCGTCATCAGCGGAACGACATGCTCTGTGCTCGCGCTGAAATTTTCCGAACTGTTTTCATTTAATTCTTTTATTAGCGTATTTATATTCACAGCCATTACCGCGTCGCTTACCGTCGGTCTTAAAGCGATCGGCAAAAACATAGCTGTTGCATTCGGCGACAAGATCATCTACGCCATCTCACGCGTGATCTGCTTCTTTGTCCCCGAACGCATTACAGACTCGAAAAAGAAAAAATAATGCGTCTTGATTTATATATTTACGAAGCATTTTCGCTGAAAAGCAGAGAATACGCGAGAACGCTCATTAAAAACGGCGATGTCTCGGTCAACGGAATGCCCGTCACAAAGGCGGGAGCAGAGGTGGCCGGAACAGAAAGCGTCATCGTCAACGATTCCCTTCGCTACGTCAGCAGGGGAGGACTTAAGCTTGAGCGCGCGCTCGCCGAGTTCGATATTTCCGTGAAAGACTGCAACGCACTCGATATCGGCGCCTCTACGGGCGGATTTACCGACTGCCTTTTGCAGAACGGCGCAAAAAAAGTATATGCATGCGACGTCGGACACGGTCAGCTTGATAATAAGATCAAAAACGACCCCCGTGTCGTCGACCTTGAGGGCACGCATATAAATTCTCTTTCGTGCGATACCGTAGGCAAAGTTGATATTATCACCTGCGACGTGTCGTTTATTTCACTTAAGCTCGTCTTGCCTCACATGCTGAAGTTTGCTTCGCCCTCTTGTGAAATCATTTGTCTTTTCAAGCCGCAGTTTGAATACGGCAGAAAAGTGAAAAACGGTGTAATAAAAGACGAAACCGTCCATAAAAAGCTTCTTTCTGACTTTACCGCTTTTGCCGAAAACGAAGGCTTTGAGATTATTTCTTCATGTCTATCGCCGATTCTCGGCGGAGACGGCAACAAAGAGTTCCTTTTTCATTTAAGACCGAAAAACAGGAACTGAAAACGGGAGATATGCATATGAAATTCGCAGTTATGACAAACAAAGACCGTGACAGCGATTTTTCCGCCACCGAAAAGATCGTTTCATGTCTGTCTTCCCATGGCGCAGAATGCACAGTCGTTTCATCTCCCGCAAACCTTGCTTCCGCCTTAAACGATTGCAGCGCCGTTGTCACCGTAGGCGGTGACGGCACTATCCTTGCCATCGCGCATACAGCCGCAAAAGCAGGATGTCCCGTCGCGGGCGTAAACAAGGGCAACCTCGGCTATCTTGCATGCCTTGAATCTGAAGATATCTCCGATATTTCCCGCCTCGTGACAGGGGATTTTATCGTTGAAGACAGAATGATGCTCAAAGCAAGCGTTTCGTTCCCAGATAAAAAGCTCGATTTTTACGCGCTCAACGATATCGTCGTTACGCATGATTCCGTTCTCAAACTAACCGATTTCAGCCTTAATTGCGACGGCTTCGATATCGCTCACTATCGCGCGGACGGTATTATTTTCGCAACTCCCACAGGCTCTACGGCATATTCCCTCTCTGCCGGCGGACCGGTCACAGACCCTGCTCTTCGGGCAGTGATAGTTACTCCCATATGCGCCCATACTCTGAGCTCCAGACCGGTTATTTTCAACGAAACTGCTGTCCTTTCCGTGACGGGCTCTTCGCGGGATAAAGATCCCGTCAGACTTTATGCGGACGGAGGAGACGGCATCGTTCTTCCCTATAAAACATCAGTTACAATCTCAAGGTCACCTTACACCCTGAAACTTATACGTTTCAACCCCAACTCGTTTTATAATATCCTTTCAAAAAAAATACATTAAGGAACAGATCATATGAAACAGAAAAGCAGAAGACACTCAAAGATAATTGAGATCGTCCGCAATGAGCCGATTGAAACGCAGGACGAGCTTACCGCAAGGCTTAACAAAGAAGGCTTCACGGCAACCCAGGCAACCGTATCAAGAGATATCAAAGAGCTCCAGCTTGTCAAAATACTCACAAGCGAAAACAGATACAGATACGCCCTGCCGTCCAAAACAACGCAGTCTCAGCCGCTGCTTCCATCCAAATTCCTCGGAATCATCAGGGAAGGCATAATTTCTGTCGAGCAGGCTCAGAATCTCGTTGTAGTTAAATGTTATTCGGGTATGGCTCAGGGAGTATGCGCTGCGATAGACTCTCTTGAAAGAGAAGGCGTTATCGGTTCCATTGCCGGAGATGACACCATTTTCCTTGCCACACGAGATAATTCCGTATCAAAGAAGATCGTTGACAACATAAAAGAAACACTCAGTATCTGATTTACCTGACGGAAGGATAAAAAATGTTTACTTCGCTGCATATCGAAAACATAGCCGTCATAGAGTCGGCTGATATACCGTTCACACCCGGTCTCAATGTCCTGACCGGGGAAACGGGCGCCGGCAAAAGTATCGTTATTGATGCAATAAACATGATCACAGGCGGAAGAACAAGCAGAGAAGTGATAAGAACAGGCTGCAAAAAGGCATACGTCTCGGCAACGTTTGAAAATATAGACGGCGCACTCCTCGCAACTGCGAAAGATTTCGGCATAGACGTTGAAGACGGTGAACTGATCATCTCACGGGAAATTTCCGTTGACGGTCACGGATATGCGCGAGCCAACGGCCGCCAGATCACGGTTTCAATGCTTCGCGAACTCGGAAAAAATCTGATAAATATTCACGGTCAGCACGATAATATCGCGCTTTCAGACCCGTCAACACATCTTTCCTATCTCGATTCTTTTGCGGAGAATGACGCGCAGAGGAAAGAGTATTACGAAAAATTCACGAAGGTGAAAGATATAAGCAAACAAATATCTCTTCTTTCCGTGGACGACCGTGAAAAGGCAATGCGAATGGATATCCTCCGTTATCAGATAAATGAACTCGAAGCCGCAAACCTTACGGCAGGGGAAGACGAGATCCTTGAAAAACGCAGACTGTCCCTTGCAAACAGAGAGAAAGTAATAAACGGATTTTACGCCGCAAAAGAAGCTCTTTCATCGGGTGAAACAAACGCCAGAGATCTTGCATCCTCTGCCGTTGACGAGCTTTCGTATATCTCCCGTTTTGACGAAGATGCCGCAGCGCTTTCAGAGCGCCTCAACGACGTTTTTGCCGAGCTTGACGATATATCCGATGAGATCTCGCATTATGCGGATAATCTCGACAGCGATATCTCGGAGCTTGAAAGCGTCGAGTCACGGCTTGACATGATAAGAGGTTTTCGCAGAAAATACGGCAATTCCGTTGCGGAAATGCTCGAATTCCTCGATAACGCGAAGGAAGAACTCGAAAAAATCGAGTATTCGGATGAAAAGATAAAACTGCTTCAAAAAGATCTTGAAGCTGCTCAGACAGAGCTTGACAAGGCGGCGGCAAAGCTCTCATCAACAAGAAAAACAGCCGCAACGCGTCTTGAAAAAGCAATTACGGAAGAGCTTGTTTTTCTTGATATGCCAAAAGTGCGTTTTTGCGTTTCCATAAAAGAAAAGCCTCAGGAAAAAGACGGCGCGGACGAGGCGGAATTTCTTATTTCCGCCAATATCGGCGAAGATCTTCGCCCGCTTGCATCGATCGCTTCCGGCGGCGAACTTTCCAGAATCATGCTTGCGGTTAAGAATATCCTTTCAAAAAATACAGAGGGTATGCTCGTTTTTGACGAGATAGATACAGGCGTAAGCGGGCGCGCGGCGCAGAAAATAGCCGTCAAGCTCAAACAGATGTCCCGCTCGGGACAGGTCACGGTAGTTACTCATCTCGCTCAGATAGCCGCAAAAGGCGATAATCATCTTGTTATTTCAAAAGACAGCAGAGACGGACGGACGTTTACCACCGTAACGCCGGTCCTGGGCGAAGAAAGAATAAACGAACTTGCGCGCATCATGGGCGGAGACAGCATCACGCCCGCGCTTTTACAGACCGCAAGAGAAATGATAGCGGACAACAATGAATAATAATCAATATATTTCGATAATTCCGACGGGATGAAGGAGAAAACACATGCAAATTTATGAAGAGCTTCAAAAAAGAGGACTGATAGCTCAGGTCACAAACGAGGAAGAGATAAAACAACTCGTCAATAACGGAAAAGCCAAATTCTATATCGGTTTCGACTGCACGGCAGACAGCCTTACCGCAGGTCATTTCATGGCGCTCACGCTTATGAAACGTCTGCAGATGGCAGGCAACACTCCGATCGCTCTCATTGGCGGCGGAACGACCATGATAGGCGACCCCTCCGGACGGACCGACATGAGAAAAATGCTTACAAAGGAAGATATAGAGCATAACGCTGAATGCTTCAGAAGACAGATGGAAAAGTTTATCGAATTCGGTGAAGACAAGGCGATGATGATAAACAATGCCGACTGGCTTCTCAACCTCAACTACATCGAGCTCCTTCGTGAAGTTGGCGCTTGTTTCTCGGTAAACAATATGCTTCGCGCTGAATGCTACAAGCAGAGAATGGAAAAAGGTCTTTCATTCCTTGAATTCAATTATATGATAATGCAGTCATACGATTTTTACTACCTCTTCAAAAACTACGGCTGCAATCTTCAGTTCGGCGGCGATGATCAGTGGTCTAACATGCTTGGCGGAACAGAGCTTATTCGCCGTAAGCTCGGCAAAGACGCAAACGCCATGACTATTACGCTTCTTACCGACTCTCAGGGTAAAAAGATGGGCAAGACCGCAGGAAACGCCGTATGGCTCGATCCTAAAAAGACATCTCCCTACGATTTTTATCAGTATTGGAGAAACGTTGACGATGCAGACGTAATGAAATGTCTTCGCATGCTTACGTTCCTTCCCATCGAGCAGATCGATGAAATGGAAACCTGGCCCGACGAAAAGATCAACGTGAAAAAAGAGATACTCGCATACGAGCTTACAACCCTCGTTCACGGCGATAAAGAGGCTTTGCAGGCGCAGCAGACCGCAAGATCGCTCTTCTCAGGCGGTGCTGCGGCGATCGCTCCCGAAGTCGTTCTTTCCGATGCGGACTTCAATGCCGAAGGCAGGATCGCAATAGCGGATATCCTTGTCAAAACAAAACAGGCGCCTTCAAAGGGAGAGGCAAGACGTCTTGTAGATCAGAAAGGCATTTTCGTAGCCGATAAGCTTGTCGAAAACGCTACGATGACGTATTCAAAAGACGAAATAAACGGTGCGATCGTTAAAAAAGGCAAAAAATCATTCATTAAGATAACCGTTAAATAATGATATTATCTGAAAAAGGTCATAGCTATGAAAAAAGAACTCGAAAAAAATTATAATCCGCGAGACGTTGAAGACCGTATATACGATTTCTGGGTCAGCAACGGATATTTCAAGGCAAAAGTAAACAAGGAAAAAAAGCCATTCACGATAGTTATACCTCCGCCAAACGTCACCGGTCAGCTTCATATGGGTCACGCGTTTGACGAAACGCTTCAGGATATACTGACGCGCTATAAACGTATGTGCGGCTACGAAACGCTCTGGCTTCCCGGTACGGACCACGCAGGTATAGCCACTCAAATCAAGGTTGAGGAATTTCTCCGCAAAAATGAAGGACTTACACGTTACGATCTGGGCAGAGAAAAATTCCTTGAGCGTGTCTGGGCATGGAAAGACCAATACGGCAACAGAATAATAAATCAGCTCAAAAAACTCGGTTCTTCATGCGACTGGTCAAGAGAAAGATTCACGATGGATGAAGGCTGCTCGAAAGCGGTAAAGGAAGTATTCGTTAACCTTTACAACAAAGGCCTTATTTACAGAGGACACAGGATCATAAACTGGTGTCCCCACTGCAAGACGGCGCTTTCCGACGCAGAAGTTGAATATAAAGAGCAGGACGGACATTTCTGGCATATCCGCTATCCGGTAAAGGGCGCAGAAAACGAATATGTTGTTATTGCAACTACAAGACCCGAAACTTTACTCGGCGATACCGCCGTTGCGGTCAATCCGGAAGATAAAAGATATACTCACCTTGTCGGCAAAACACTTGTTCTTCCTCTTGTCGGAAGAGAGATACCCGTAATAGCAGATGAATACGTCGATAAGGAATTCGGCACGGGCTGCGTAAAGATCACCCCCGCCCATGACCCGAACGACTTTCTTGTCGGTCAGCGCCACAACCTTCAGCAGATCCGCGTGATGAACGACGACGCCACCATCAACTCGAACGGCGGCGTTTACGAAGGCTTTGACCGCTATGAGGCAAGAAAACGCATAGTAGACGATCTTGACGTTGCCGGTCTTCTCGTAAAGGTCGAAAATCATTCGCACAACGTAGGTCAGTGCTACCGCTGCGGAACTACGGTTGAACCGCTTACCTCCGATCAGTGGTTTGTTAAAATGGAGCCTCTTGCAAAACCCGCAAAAGAGGTAGTTGCAAACAAGACCATCAAATTCCATCCCGAACGTCTTGAAAAGATATATATGAACTGGATGGACAACGTCCACGACTGGTGTATCTCCCGTCAGCTCTGGTGGGGTCACCGTATCCCCGCATATTACTGCGATAAGTGCGGCGAAATGGTCGTATCGAAAACAGATGTCGACGTCTGCCCGAAGTGCGGCACAAAAATGCGTCAGGACGAGGACGTTCTTGACACGTGGTTTTCTTCTGCACTCTGGCCGTTCTCAACACTCGGATGGCCCGAAAAAACCGAAGACCTTGACTATTTCTATCCCACTTCCGTTCTTGTTACCGGATATGATATCATTTTCTTCTGGGTTTCCAGAATGATCTTCTCCGGTCTTGAACATACCGGTAAGCCTCCGTTTGAGCACGTTCTTTTCCACGGACTTATCAGAGACTCTCAGGGCAGAAAAATGTCTAAGTCTCTCGGCAACGGCATAGACCCGATAGAAGTTATCAACGAATACGGCGCAGACGCTCTCAGATATACTCTCGTTACCGGTAACTCACCCGGAAACGATATGCGTTTTTATTACGAGGTAGTAAAATCGTCAAGAAATTTTGCAAACAAGATATGGAATGCCGCTCGCTTTGCACTCACATACCTTGATATCGATAAGGCGGTTATACCCGATAAACTCGAGATAGAAGATAAATGGATTCTTACCGAATTCAATTCCTGCATCAGAGAAGTCCGCGAAAATCTCGATAAATACGAGCTTGGCATAGCAGCTCAGAAGCTTTACGATTTCGTCTGGGACGATCTTTGCGACTGGTATATCGAGCTTGTAAAACCGCGTCTTTTCGAAACGAACACAAATGAAGAAACGAAGCGCTCCGCACAGAACGTTCTCTGCTACGTCATCAACGGCACACTTGCGCTGCTGCATCCGTTCATGCCGTTCATAACCGAGGAGATCTGGCAAACGATGCCTCACGAAGGCGAAGCTCTCGTGATCGCTCCGTATCCCGAATACGATGAAAAACTCGTCTTTGCTTCCGATGCCGATGCGATGGAAAACGTAAAAGCGCTGATAAAGAATATAAGACAGCTTCGTCTTGATATGAACGTTCCCGCTTCAAAAAAGACAAGCCTGTATATTGAAACCGAAAACCCCGAGGAGTATACACGCTGCGTTGATTTCCTCAAACGTCTCGCAGGCGCATCTGATATCAAAGTTAACGCTGGCACGGTAACTGAAAACACCGCGACCGCACTGAGCCCCGACGCCAAAGCATATATTCCCATGGGTCAGCTCGTTGATATCGAAAAAGAAATCGCACGTCTTGAAAAAGAAAAGGCTCGTCTCGAAGGCGAGATCGACCGTATAGACAAAAAACTTGCAAATCCCGGTTTCGTCGAAAAAGCTCCCGCAAAAGTCGTTGAAGAAGAAAAGAATAAACGCCGCTCCTATACGGCGCTTCTCGAAAACACCCTGAAAGTCCTTTCGGACCTTCGCTGACACAGTCCGACAGACTGATTACAGGAGGAAATATGCAGTATCGCAAATTCGGTTCGACCGGAACTGATATATCCACACTTGGTTTCGGATGTATGCGCTTTCCCACGCTTGACGGAACACAGGATATAGACGAGGAAAAAACGATCCCCATGCTTCACCGCGCATATGAGCTTGGCGTAAATTATTTTGACACCGCATTCTACTATTGCAACGGCAACAGCGAGGTCGTGCTCGGCAAAGCCGTAAAGCCTTTTCGCGACAAGATAAATATTTCCACAAAAATTCCCGTAAACAGGGTCACTGCAACCTCTGATTACCGTTCTTTCCTTGAAAAATCGCTGAAAAAACTTGATACAGATCATATAGATTTTTATCATTTCTGGAGCATCAACAAACAGATGTTTGATGATATCATGGTCAGGTACGATCTTCTCAGCGAAGCTCTGAAAGCTAAAGAGGAGGGACTTATAAAGCATATCTCTTTCTCTTTCCACGGCGATCCTGACGACCTTGAGTATATTCTCAACAAAGCCCCCATGCTCGAAACCATGCTTATTCAGTATAATATCCTTGACCGTTCTAACGAAAAAGGTATTGAATACGTTGCTTCTACCGGCAGGGGAGTTGTTGCGATGGGACCTGTAGGAGGCGGAAGACTTGCAGCGCCGACCGAGCTTGCAGATAAGATCGGATCGGTTTCGGCAAAGGCAACGTACGAACTCGCGCTTCGCTTCGTGCTGGGCAATCCGAATATCTCATGCGCCCTTTCGGGTATGAGAAGCATAGACGAAGTAGAGAAAAACGTTAAAGTAATGTCTTCCGATATTCCTTTTACCGAAAAAGAGAACGCTGAAATTAGAGAAAGTCTTGAAGAACTGAAAAAATTCTCTGATCTTTACTGCACGGGCTGCCGCTATTGCATGCCCTGCGTTAAAAATATCGATATTCCTCATATCTTCTATCTTTATACTCTTTATAACGTTTACGGCCTTAAAGATCACGCTAAAGCCGCATACGCAAAATACTGCGAAAAACTTGAAGAAGAGGGGAAGGAAGGACTTGTTACTTCCTGTATCGAATGCGGTGCATGCGAAAATAAATGCCCGCAGAAGCTTCATATCCGCGAAAAACTCAAACTCGTTCACTCGGTCCTGAGCTGAACAGTCTGATTTTTTCCAAAAGGCGAAACGGAGAAAAAAATGGCAAATTCATATGTTGCCGTCGTTGGCAGACCTAACGTAGGCAAAAGCACACTTTTTAATAAAATAGTCGGAGGAAGACCGTCGATAGTTGAGGATACGCCCGGTGTTACCAGGGACAGACTGTATCGTGATACCGAATGGGGCGGCGTTCCTTTTACTCTCATAGATACCGGAGGTATAGAGCCGCATTCTGATGACGTTATTCTTTCCCAGATGCGAACTCAGGCGCTTATAGCTATCGAAACTGCGGACGTAGTCATTCTCGTTACGGATATCACCACGGGAGTTACCGCCGCGGACAGCGAAGTTGCGGATATGCTCCTGAAAGCGAAAAAAGACGTTGTTCTCTGCGTTAATAAAGTTGACAAACCAGGCACACCTCCGCCGGAACTTTACGAGTTTTACAATCTCGGATTAGGCGATCCTTTCCCGGTCTCTGCCGTTCACGGCCTTGGCACAGGCGACCTGCTTGACGAGGTAACAGGCAGACTGAAAGATCATCCTGCAGAAGAAAGAGACGAAAATTCCACCTACGTCGCCGTTATAGGCAAGCCAAACGTAGGTAAAAGCTCGTTTGTCAACCGTGTCTTCGGTTCGGAACGCACTATCGTCTCCGATATTCCGGGAACTACGAGAGATGCCGTTGACGCGGACGTTGAAAACGAATTCGGCAAGTTCGTTTTTATCGATACCGCAGGTCTTCGCAAAAAAAGCAAAGTAGACGATGAAATAGAAAAATATAGCGTATTGCGTTCCTATATGGCTGTTGACCGTGCCGACGTCGTACTTATTATGATCGACGCAAACGACGGTGTAACGGAACAGGACACAAAAATTGCTGGTATTGCCCACGAAAAGGGCAAGGCGTCCGTTGTGGTCGTAAATAAGTGGGATTCAGTTGAAAAAGACGATAAAACGATGGATAAGCTGAAAAAACAGATCACGGAAGACCTTAAATTCATGTCTTACGCTCCGATCGTTTTCATTTCCGCAAAAACAGGCTTTCGCGTTGAAAACGTCTTTAAAATGATAACGTTTGTCAAGGAACAGCACTGCAGACGCATCACAACCGGCGTTCTTAACGACGTTCTTGTTGAGGCCACAACAAAAGTTCAGCCGCCCACAGACAAAGGTAAACGTCTGAAACTTCTTTATATGACTCAGGTTGCCATAAAGCCGCCGACGTTCGTTATTTTTGTGAATGACCCCGAACTTTTCCATTTTTCTTATCAGCGTTATATTGAAAATCAGCTGAGAGAAACGTTCGGACTGACAGGAACGCCCATAAACATCATAGTCCGCGAAAAAACAAGAGACAAAAAATAAAAAAACTCCGGATCTCGGCATCTTATGCCTGATATCCGGAGGATTTTTTATTGTTACTATTTTATTAGAGCAGGCTTTTCCACAGTTTCTGTTCTTTTTATCATAATCATTACGGCAATAAACGCAGCTGCAAAAACTGTCATTGCCGCTATTGTAAACCAAACCGAAGTTCCCGACTGCGATATCAGCTTGACGCAGAAGTCATAAACGCAATGCGCGGCAAGGCAGATAATAAATCCTTTTGCGCTCATCCCTTTTTTGATAAAGTATTCTAATATGACAGAAAGCGCCACATGAATCATTATTGCAAGCAGTCTTTCCGCTCCCGAGGCAAAATAAGTAGCGGGGGACTGAGACGAAAGCGTTGCCTGTATTTCCTCATAGTTTTCGGTATGCGCAAGAGAATTCGTGTTTATCATAATACATACGATCAGATTTACAACGCTTGTAATGCCCACATATGCGAGCGTTTCGCATGCTCCGTGTCCGAATCCCGTTCCGAGCCCGGATGTGAAGCCAATAGCATCCTTAATCGCATATTTAAGTATGATAAATCTGCTTGCGGTTTCTGCAAGAGCCGTTGTGAACGAGAGAAACAGCGCATATAATACAGGACTTCCATTTGCAAAATCCGCAAACCATCCCTGCGCGCCAAGAAGCTGCAGCAGGGGAACCCTGACTATAATCTGCGCAGCGAAAAATCCGAACATTCCCAGAAGAATGGATCTGTTCATGGAACCGGATTTATCCTTTTTTATAAGGTAGATCCATATTCCTATCGGGGCAAGCAGCGAGCATATTACGGAAAAACATATGCCGATAATCGTAATTGTAGGAATCATTTGAAACTCCCGTCTTTCTTTGTTGCGTTTATTGTACCACAAACAGAGAATGATTTCAATAGCAATGAAAAAAAACGAAAAATTTTTTTTGCAATTAAAAAGCGAATGCCCGGCAAAAAGCCGGGCATTCGGTTTATTTGGAGGTAAAAACAGTTTTTCTTATCTGTCCATAAATGCGTATACGATCATTGCAAGGTCTTCTCTTGATATCGGAGCCTGCGGATGAATGTTGTTTTCATCGTCTGCTTCAATAAGACCTATCTCGTCTGCAATAAGCAGATAGGGAGCAAGACCTTCAGAGATATCTATCGCATCGTTATAGGTTGCTTTGTATAAGCCCCCAAGTTTTGCTGCAGCGCCGTATTCTGTAGCTCTGATGATCGCCTCTGCAACGTCTTCTTTTCTCATAATAAGGTCGGGGGATTTTTCGTTCTCATTGATAAATCCGTAATAAGCAGCCTGGTTGTAGATCATATCGGTATAGTCGTCGTTCTCATTGTAAATATCGTAACGTCCGCCCATTGAGCTGATAAGGAATATGATCATCTCGCGCTGAGTAACAAGTTTACCCGGCTCGAATTCTTTTCCGCCGAAAGTTATGCCGTAAGTTGCAAGCTTGTTGATCTTATCGGGATTCTTGCACTGATCGATATCTGTATAAACAGGGTATCCTTCCGGTTCTGCGTAATCGTATTTCAGAAGTTCTCCGTTTTTCGCCGCAACAGCGTAAGTGCGTCCCTCGCTTGCAAGAACGTATGCTGTTTTGAACGCATATACGTATCCGCCGCCCCATCCTGCGTTTATGTAGGGCAGGAATTCAGGCGCCTTGTCGTCTATAGCTACGGGAACGGTTATATATCCGAGCTTCGGTGTATATTCGGAAGTGTAGATTTCAAGCGCTTTTTCCTGAGATATGATACCGTCTGCGCTCTCAAACTCCACGCCGTCAGTCCACCATTTGTGGAATGAATTAATCGTTCCGTCTATTGCGTTGACTTCAACATAAAGATAATTGGAGTCAAGAGGATATCCGTTTACGGTGTTGGTGAAATGATAGTTTGCGTAGGTGTTGTTATCGTTTGTATATGTGGAGGTTAATGCTGACGAAGCAAATTCTTCGGGATAATTCTTTTTAAGGAATTCAGAACCGATTGCTAACGTATCTGCCGTTCTTGTCTTGCCGTCATAATCTTTTTCTCTTACATACGGCATTGAAGTGCTGTAATCGGTCAGCTCCCCGGTCTTTCCGTTGGCAGTAACGTATTTTCTTATGTAATATACCTGTCTGCCGTTCGTTGTGCTTTCTTTGAACGCTTTTTCGGACATGCCTATTTCCGCGCCCTTTTCAACTCTCTTTGAAAAATACAGAGAAGCGGTGACTTCGTCGGTTTCGGTGTTTCTAGAATAGTTTGAAGAAGCGATCTCGAAATACTGAAGACCAAGCTCGGGATATTTACCCACGATTGCAAGGGCTATCTTTTCAGGAGGCATAACGTCCTTGATCTTTTCGATATTGTCAAGCTCTACCTGAGTAAGGGTATATGAACCCTCTTCCTCCGCGGCAGGTGCCTCTGCAAACTGTTCATCGACGCCAAATCCCGTCTTTGACGTATTTATATTATTTGTTCTGTAAACTGAATCGTAAAGCTTGTTTCTGTCAACGGTATCGCCTGTGAGTGCGTCAAAATACCAGTCTCCGGTCGGGCTGAATCTGTATTGCAGCTGTGCCTTCGGATGCAGATGTTCCGTGTCGTTTTCGTCATAAACGATATAATACTTCAGCGTGCTTTCAAATTTGCCTGAAAGGGCTTTGAATGCGTTCGCTTTCGCATATATCGGGCTTGCCGACGGATATGTGCCGAAGTAGGAATCATTGAAGTCGTTTCGTGAAAAACGCGTTACTTCAAGCGTATCGGATTCGACGGTAATATTCATGTATATGGGCGTCTCAAGTCCGTTTACCGTAAGAGTTGCATTGAAGTAATAAGAAGATGAACCGAGAGGGGAAAGAATATCATAATCGCGGTCGTTCAGAACGTAGCTTTCTGCCTCGTTAAGAACTCTGTGCATAAAGCGTTTTACGGCTTCTTTTGCGTCCTCTCGTGTTGTTTTTTGGAATCTGGGATTGTAGAATCTGTTATTGGATCCGTATCTGTTCGAACCGTTTCTGTGGTAATATTTGTTGTAGTTTACAACCGTGCCGTCTTCTGCTGCGGTAACGTTGATATTGTTGTCTTCGTTCGACCAGTTGAGATACCACATACGGCTCGTTACGTTATCGGAAAAGTTACCGTTGAAAGATGTATACTCATCGCCGATACCAAGCGTATTTCTTACCGAAAGTGTAACTTCCGCAAGCTTCTCGTCGAGATTTGCGTCGTCTTTTACGGCAGTAGAAGGTGTTGAAACCACGTATCCGGGCGTTACAACCGGATAATCGGGTTCTATGATTACGTCATATGCCATTTCTGCAGGTTCCTCCGCTACAGGTTCTTCGATTTCAGCGGGCGCGGCGGCAGATGATGCTCCAAGTGCAAGGGAAAGGGCGGCTACCAGCGCACAAGCTGTGATTTTTTTGCTGATTTTCATGTTTTTCCTCCTTGTATAGGTAAACATCCGATGATGGATTTTCCTTCTTTTAACAGTTTAGACGATAAACATGCAAATATGTTCCGTCAGATATTTATTTTTTTCAAAAAAATAAAGGTTGGAGACAGTCTTAAAAAACGGTTGACAAAAACTCTCCGCTGTGTTATACTCGGTATAACAACTTTGAAAAGCAACGTATCAAATGCATGAGTCAGTTATCATGCCGAAAGGATATAATAATGACAAACAAAGAGAAATTCGTAAAATTCATGACTGAATGCGGCGTATTGACTTTCGGAGATTTCACTCTTAAAAGCGGAAGAAAAGCTCCGTATTTTATCAATACCGGAAATTATAAAACAGGCGCTCAGCTTGCAAAGCTCGGAGAGTTTTATGCAGACTGCATACATGAAAACGGCCTTGCTGCAGACGTCCTTTTCGGCCCGGCATACAAAGGCATACCCCTTGCGGTATGCGCTTGCGAAGCCCTTTATAAAAAATACGGTGTCGAAGCAGGCTACTGCTTTGACAGAAAAGAAGCTAAGGACCACGGTGAAGGCGGAGATTTTGTATGCTCAAAACCGAAAAACGGCGACAGAGTTATAATTATCGAAGATGTTATGACGTCAGGAAAAGCGCTCAGAGAGGTCCTTCCCAAACTCAGGCAGGCAGCAGATATAGAAATAACGGGTATGATAATAACGGTTGACCGCATGGAAAAGGCGCTGGACAGCGATCTCAGCGCGGTTCAGGCGGCAAAACGCGAATTCGGCGTAGACGTTTATTCCATTGTAAATATCAACGATATCATCTCTTCTATCGAAAGCGGAGCCGTTCCTGGGGCGGAATATCTTGATGCAATGAAAAAATATCTTTCGGACTACGGCGCAATGCAGTGAAATGCTTTTCTATCGGTTTAATTCAGGTGTTCACGAAAAATTTACAAAATACACCTTGACAATTCGCTCTGTTTGTAATATAATATTTAAGCGATTGCGGGTGTAGTTCAGTGGTAGAACCCTAGCCTTCCAAGCTAGTTGTGCGGGTTCGATTCCCGTCACCCGCTCCAGAGATCCTGCGTCAGACGCAGGATTTTTTTTATTCTCAACGCTGCTTTGCAGCGTTTTTTTTGTTCTGTAACGAATTTTTCAGGAATAAGGCATATACTTATTGCATTTTCCGTTATTTTTTGATATAATGATTAAAAGAACGAAATGCGGAGGAATGTTGAGTTGTATTCTGTCATACATGATATTCTTTGCGATCGTAAGGGCGGCGAAATATTTACCTGCTTCGGTCCGTTTCATATTTGTTTTATTCTGTTTATATTTGCTGTCGCTGCATTTGTTTTTATTCTTGCGCGAAATAAAGACGCAGCAATTAAAAATAAGCTATGCAATGCTTTTATCTCTGCTGCATTCGGGCTTTATATCACGGATTTTTTTCTGATGCCGTTCGCATATGAGGAGATAGATATAGAAAAACTTCCTTTTCACGTTTGCACGGCGATGTGCGTTATGTGCTTTCTTGCCGCACATACGCGTTGTTTTTCGAAATTCAGATCAAGCTTCGCGCTTCTCGGTTTTATATCGAATCTTGTTTATCTTATTTACCCCGCAGGCGTCATGTGGCATGCAGTCCATCCGTTTACATATCGTGTAATACAAACGCTTCTTTTCCACGGAATAATGACAATATACGGTTTTCTTGAAATTGCTTTTACAGCAGACGCCGTATCATTTAAAAATGCCCGTAAGCATCTTATCGTTACGGTTGCAATGACTTTGTGGGCGCTTTTGGGCAACCTTCTTTATACAGGGGCGGCAGGCGCATATTCCGCAGATTTTAACTGGTTTTTTGTGATCCGAGACCCGTTCGGTATCATTGACGGAAGTGTTTCGCCGTTCATAATGCCGTTTTTGAATGTTGCGGTTTTCTTCGCAGTCGAAATGCTTGTATGTCTCATCGGTACTTTTATCAAAAGTATTTCCCGGAATAAAAAAATATCTACTGAAACGGAGAATTAAGATGAAAACAGCAGTCGAATACATCCGTGAACTCATTCAGCAAACACGTCCGTCAATGTCCTACGGCGGAGGAGATCTTGCGTCATGGCAAAAAGAGGCAAGAGAGAAGCTTGCAGAGCTTTTGGGCCTTGACAAATTTCAAAAATGCGAGCCCGAGTTCGAAACGGAATACGTTGACAGAACAGACGGCGCAACAGAGATCCGTTTCACGTTCCAAAGTGAAAAAGGTTATCGCGTACCGTGTCATCTTCTCCTGCCCGACGGTGTGGATAATCCTCCCGTTATGATAGCGCTTCAGGGGCATACAAAGGGAATGCACGTTTCTCTTAACCGAAAAAGATATCCGAACGAGGAAAATCAGCCTGCCGATGACGGAGACAGAGACTTTGCGATTCGCGCGATAAAAGAGGGCTTTGCCGCAGTTACACTTGAACAGAGAAATTTCGGAGAATGCGGAGGCGATGCCAACGGACCTCGCTGCTATGAAGAGAGTATGACCGCGCTTCTTATCGGACGGACAACTATCGGCGAACGTGTCTGGGATGTGATGCGCCTGATAGACGTTCTTGAAACAGAGTTCGCGGACAAGATCGATCTCAACTGTATCTGTCTTATGGGCAATTCCGGCGGAGGCACGGCTACCGCATATACCGCCGCACTTGAAAGACGTCTTAAACTTGCTATGCCCGGCTGCGCAGTCAGCGCCTTTAAGGATTCTATTGGCGCAATGGGGCACTGCTCATGCAATTTCGTTCCGAAAATAGCGGAATTTTTCGATATGGGCGACCTTATATGTATGGCGGCTCCTACCGCGTATATCCAGGTGAACGGAGAGGTTGATCCGATATTCCCGATAGAACCTGCAAAAGAAATGTTTGCGCAGGGCAAGAAAGCTTACGAAGCGCTCGGTATCCCTGAAAAAGCAGTTCATGTTATAGGCGGCGAAGGACACCGTTTTTACTCCGATCTTTCATGGCCATACGTTCACCGTTTTACAGGGAGATAAATAATGAAAATAACGTTTCTTGGTACCGGCGCTGCGGACTGGCCGGAAAAAAAGCCCGAAGGATGTAAAGAACATCGCAGACTTTCCTCAGCTCTCATAGACGGTTCTTTGCTTATAGATCCCAACCCGTGCGTTTTTGACGCGCTTAACGAATACTCAAAAGACCCGTCCGAAATAAAATATATAATCAACACACACCGCCATAGCGATCATTTTGATGAAAAGACCGTTGCAAAACTCGAAAAATACGGAGCACGCTTCATCCCGTTTTCTGAAGGCGAAGAAAAAACCGTAGGTAAGTATACGGTAAGCGCATATCGCGCCAATCACTCGACCGTGAAAGACCCCGTCCATTTTATTATCTCTGACGGAGAAAAAACCGTGTTTTACGGACTTGACGGAGCATGGCTGTTATTCGATGAGGTTCAGGCGATAAAAAACCGTAAGCCCGACTTTGCTGTATTTGACGCTACGGTCGGATTTATTGACGGTGACTACCGTATCTTTGAACACAATGATCTTAATATGGTCCTTGAAATGAAAAAAACACTCGAAAAATATATCGGAAAATTCTGCATAAGCCATATGGCGCGCACTCTTCATACAGACCATGCCACCCTCAGCGGCATTATGGAAAAACACGGAGTTACAGTCGCTTCTGACGGGCTCGAAATCGAAATTTAGACGGGGATAATCATTATAAGCTCCCCGCGAGATATGCATAAAGAAAGGAAGAGATCATGAAACTTAATTACAAACGGGTAATCCTCGTCGGAATGGCATTTTTCCTCATTTCCGCCTTCTGGCAGGCATACGATGCAATAATTCCTCTTATTTTAACGAATCATTTCGGGCTCCCGCAGACCGCTTCAGGCGTGATCATGTCTCTTGATAATATCCTTGCGGTATTTATGCTCCCTGTCTTCGGCGCTCTATCTGATAAAGTAAATTCAAGATTCGGCAGGCGCACTCCGTTTATTTCCATCGGAACTATTATCGCCGTTGCAGCATTTTTTGTGCTTTCGTTTATTGATAACTATCAGCTTTCTCTTGTTATTTCTCAGAGTATCCCGGAACTTTCTGCGGAGGCAACGGAAGAATTTGTGCGACAGACAACTTTCGATCTTACGCTTTCAAATCCTTTGCCGATGATCGGTTTTCTCTTTACTTTGCTTGTCGTGCTTGTCGCAATGGCAACGTTCCGTTCTCCCGCAGTGGCTCTTATGCCGGATGTTACACCTAAACCTCTTCGCTCAAAAGCAAACGCCATAATAAATCTTATGGGCTCTGCCGGGGGAATAATAGTTCTTATTCTCGGCATCGTTTTTGCCACATCAAAGAAAACGTATATGCCTTATATAGGCTATATAGGGGCTGTATGCGCCGTGATGCTTCTCGGATTTGCCGTTTTTCTTATCTTTGTCAAAGAAAAAAAATGGGCGGAAGATATGGAAAAGCAGTCTGCAGAATTCGGTATTTCCGACGAACCCGCAACCCCGGGAGAAAAACACGTTCTTTCATCTTCGGAACGGCGTTCTCTTCTTCTGATTCTTGCGTCTGTCGCGCTCTGGTTTATAGGCTACAACTCTATAACCAGTAAATATTCGGTATACGCGTCAAATATTCTCGGCTTTGATTTCAACCTGACGCTTATCGTAGCTCAGGCAGCTGCTATCATAGCATATGTTCCCGTCGGACTGATCTCATCGAAATTCGGAAGAAAAAAGACCGTTCTTGCCGGCGTTCTGCTTCTTGCTGCGGCATTTTTTATCGGAATTTTCATCACTCCCGATATCCCTGAGATCATTATGTATCCTGTTTTCGCTCTTGCAGGGATCGGTTGGGCAACGATTAACGTAAACTCTTTCCCGATGGTCGTTGAGCTTGCAAAACGCGGCGATACAGGCAAATATACAGGCTATTACTATACCGCATCAATGTCCGCTCAGATAATTGCGCCGATCCTTTCAGGTTTTCTTTACGATATCATCGGCATGAGATACGTTTTCTTCCCGTTCGGCGTTCTTTTCGTGTTATTCTCGTTTGTCACTATGCTGTTTGTAAAGCACGGGGATCCCGAAAAAATAGAGAAGAAGAGCGTGCTTGAACATCTTGACGTGGGTGACTGACCGTGTGGATAGTAATTTTGATTTCGGCGGCGGCAGTGCTGTTTTTACTTTATGTTTTCGTTCTCGCCCGTCCGCGTGCCGCAACAGATAAAAACTCCGGTCTTTTGCGCGAATATGCCCACAGGGGACTTTACGGCGGCGATATCCCGGAAAATTCCCTTGCCGCCTTTGAACGCGCAATTAAAGAGGGAACAGGTATAGAGCTTGACGTTCAGCTCTCTTCGGACGGGGAAGTATTCGTTTTTCACGACAGCAATGTCAACAGAATGACGGGCTGTGACAGAGCTTTTTGCAGCATGACAGCCGAAGAAATTAAATCGCTTCGTCTTTCAGACACTGATGAAAAAATACCGCTTTTTACGGACGTTCTGAAACTTATAAACGGTCAGGTTCCCGTTCTCGTTGAGCTTAAAGGTGAAAACCTTGACACGTCTCTCTGCGACAAGGTCGCGCCGATTCTCAATGATTACCGTGGACCGTATCTCGTTGAATCGTTCAATCCTTTTCTGATAAACAAAATCAAAAAGCTTGTACAGGGCGTAACAGCAGGTCAGCTTTATACGAATGTTTACAAGGATCAGAAAAAATATAATCCGGTCACTTTCCTTCTTACTCTGATGGCGTTCAACATCGTTTCAAGACCGGATTTTATCGCTTACAATAAAGAATACAGAAAATCATTTCCGGTATTGCTTACAACAAAGTTTTTCCGCGCTGCTAAATTTGTATGGACAGTTACGGACGATGACGAACTGTCTTTTGCCCGCGAGCATGGAGAATACGCCATTTTCGAGCGCATAAGAACAGATCGGAGCTTCTCTTCCGCATACTTTGCCGGAGGCTGCTTCTGGTGCATTACGCCTGATTTTAAGGAAAAAGGCGGGGTACTGAACGTGATCGCGGGCTTTTCGGGCGGCGATGAAATAAATCCTTCATATTCGGATGTGAAACATCAGAAAACAGGGCACCGTGAAACTATAAAGGTGGATTATGACAGCCGTATCGTTTCGTTTTCAGAGCTTTTTGACGTTTTTCTCGCAAACGTTGACCCGTTTGACGACAAAGGACAGTATATAGACCGCGGTCATTCCTATACGCTCGCTCTGTATTTCTCAGCACCCGAGGAAGAACGCATAGCTCATGAAAAGATATCCGAGCTTGAAAAAAACAGCGGCAGAAAAGTTTATATCAGTATTGAACCCCTCAAAAACTTCTATGAAGCAGGGAAAGAGCATCAGGATTACTATCTTAAGCATCCCGAGGAATTCGCCTGTGAACTCGTCAATTCTGGAAGAAAGAAGAATAAAAACAGCTGATCTGTTTTATTGTCAGCCATTTTCAGATAGACAAGCATAGAAATATCCGCGGATGCTCTCATTCGATTCGGGAAGTATCCGATATTATACGGAAAAATATAAAAATCACGGTCCGGTTTTACCGGACCGTTTCTGCGTTCTATAAATCGAAATATTTTCAACAAATCAGTCGATTTGCAAAAACTTGTTGAATTGTTCTTTATTATATGATATAATAACCGCGCATTAACAAACGAAGGAAAAATCAATGAACAGTAACAACTCGATACTTCGGGGACCGCTCTTCTGGAACGTTGTTAAATATACGATCCCCATAATTCTGACCAGCATTCTGCAGCTTCTTTTTAACGCCGCAGACCTTGTTGTTGTGGGCAGATTCTGCGGAAGCATAACGGTTGCTGCGGTAGGTGCCACAGGCTCAGTAACCAATCTTATCATAAACCTTTTTGTCGGTCTTTCAGTCGGTGCAGGCGTATCGGTCGCTCATGCTTACGGCGGCAACGATAACGAAGCGGTTCACAGAACGGTTCATACAGCCATTCCCACGGCTCTCGTCAGCGGAATTACCCTTACGCTTATAGGCGTTATTTTTTCCGAATCATTCCTTCGCATGATGGAAACCCCTGAAAACGTCCTGGGGCTCTCGACCGTCTATATGCGCATTTATTTCTGCGGAATGACGTTTTCAATGATTTATAATTTCGGTTCTTCTATCCTTCGTGCCGTAGGAGATACAAAGGGACCTCTGATTTTCCTTTCCACCGCAGGCGTTATTAACGTTATACTCAACATCGTCTTTGTCACTGCATTCAATATGAGCGTGGCGGGCGTTTCGCTGGCGACCATTATCTCTCAGGGCGTTTCTGCAGTGCTGGTAATACTTGCGCTTATGAAAAGGACCGATTCCTGCCGCCTCATTCTCTCAAAAATGCGCTTTTATAAGATACAATTTTTCAAAATAATCCGCATCGGTCTGCCCGCAGGAATTCAGGGAGCGCTTTTTTCCATTTCCAACGTCATAATCCAGTCGTCTATCAACTCATTCGGCGACGTATTCATGTCAGGAAATGCCGCTGCAGGCAATATCGAAGGTTTCGTTTACGTCAGCATCAATGCGTTTTCACAGACTGCGGTCAATTTCGTCGGTCAGTGCACCGGCGCAAAAAAATACAAGCGCGCAGTCAGATCTATATGGCTTTGCCTGGCATGCGTTACCGTAGTTGGTATCATAGGCGGATCTCTTGTAAATATATTCGGAAAACAGCTTCTTTCAATATATATCACAGACTCTGCCGAGGCGATCTCAGCAGGACTTGTCAGACTCCTTTACATCTCTCTGCCTTATTTCCTGTGCGGTCTTATGGACGTCACAACAGGATCTCTCAGGGGAATGGGCTCTTCCGTTATTCCGATGATCATTTCCGTTATCGGTATCTGCGGACTGCGAATCGCATGGATATTCTCCGTTTTTCAGATCGAACAGTTTCACACGCCCGAAGTTCTCTATCTTTCATATGCCTTCTCTTGGACAGTCACCTTTATCGCACAGCTGATAGCATTTTTTATTTACTATAGAAAACACGTCAAAGCAGATAAAGATTACGATCCCGCTCTTGAAAGCAGATAAAATAAAATGCTTGTCTTATGGCAAGCATTTTTATTACTTTATCAACATATGAAGCGCTTCGATATATCCTTCAAATCCTTTTCCTTTTACAGTTGCCGCGCATACGGGTCTGACGTAGGATATCCTTCTGAATTCCTCACGGGTGTCAGGATCTGATATATGCACTTCAATGGCAGGGATTCCAACGGCCTTTATCGCGTCGGCTATCGCAACGCTTGTATGTGTATATGCCGCAGGGTTGATGATGATACCGTCAAATCTGTTATACGCTCTCTGTATTTCGTCCACTATCGCGCCCTCATGGTTCGACTGAAAAAACTCAACTTCGGCTCCGACAGTATCCGCTTCTTTTTTTATCATTTCTATCAGCTGAGCATATGTTCTGTTCCCGTAAATCTCAGGCTCCCGTATTCCGAGCATATTTATATTCGGCCCGTTAATCACAAGAATTTTCAATGAAATCACCCCAAATCTCATTCGCCGCTTCAAGCGGCGTTTTTCCGTTGTTTACGGCTGTATCTCTGAATTTTTCGTAAAGAGGACGTCTTTTGCCGAGCATTTCTGAAAGATTCGCGTTTTCCGAAAGCGGACGTCCGCGTGTTTCAAGAAGCGACAGGTCGCGTATTATTTCATAGATACGTCCGTTTTGTTTGAGAGAAGCGTAGTTTTTCTCGACCGTTACGGCTCCTCCGCCTGTTACTATTATCTTTCCGTGCAGCTTGCCCGCAGAAGCGATTATTTTGCTTTCGATCTCTCTGAATTTTCCCTCACCGTATTCCGCAAATATCTGCGGTATTTTTTTGTTCGTTTCCTTTTCAACCTCCGCATCCGTATCGATGATTTCTCTTCCCGATATCTCGGCAAGCTTTTGCCCGATAACGCTCTTGCCGCTTCCCGGCATCCCGATCAGTACTATGTTTTCTGTTTCGCTGACTATTTCACGTGTTATGCTGTCTGTTGCATCGTCGGGATATTCGGTGTTGAAAAACAGTTCTGCAGATTTCTTTCCCTGCGCCGTGAGCATGGAAAGTCCTCCGATACACGGAATATCCAACGCGTCGGCCTCAAGCAGCAGCTGCGTTCTCAACGGATTATATATCATATCGGCAACGCCGACACATTTGGTGAATTTTGTGAGATCTATCGGCGATTTCCCGTTTTCGGGAAACATGCCAACTGGTGTGGCATTTATAATTATATCCGCATCAAAATGCTTTTCTATGTTGCCGTAATTATTCTCTCCGCTTCTTGAAATTATTACTGTCTCTTTTGCGCCAAGAAGCTCGGAACAGTATAATGCGGTCTTGCTTGCGCCCCCGCTGCCGAGAATTATCACCTTTTTATTCTCTAAGTCTATGCCGCCCTTTTCAAGCATGCTGATAAATCCAAATTTATCGGTATTGTAGCCGTATATCTTTCCGCCGCGTCTGACTACCGTGTTGACAGCACCGATCTTTTCGGCTTCCTGCGATATAACGTCACAGTATTTCATCGCCTCGACTTTATACGGAATTGTCACGTTCAGTCCGCCGACGTTTTCATTCCTTATAAAATCGCCAAGCTCTTCCGGTTCAATTTCATAAAGCTTGTAATCGTTGTTCCCGAGTTTTTTGTGAACGTATACAGAATAGCTGTGGCCGAGTTTTCTGCCCAGAAGTCCGTAAATCCTGCCTTCCATTCAATCCTCCGAATAATTGCCAAGGAAAATGAGCTTCTTGCACTCGTATTCAAGGCTTTCAAGCATAGAAACTATCTTTGGGTCTTTCACGCTCGCCGCTATCTCGAAATAAAAAACAAAATCAAAGTTTCTTCCCGTTATCGGACAGCTTTCAAGCTTGAGGATATCTGTTCCAAGCGCAGATATCTTTGCTATTATCGAATACAGCGTTCCCGGCTTGTTTTCGCATTCTACGGCAAAACTTAACCTGTTTGCACCGGGAAATATTTCGGCTTTATTTGAAATACAGATAAAGCGGGTATAGTTGTTATCACTGTTTTGTATGTTTTCGGCGATGCATTCGAGCCCGTAAAGCTCGCACACACTGTGGGATGCTATCGCCGCAACGCTTTTGTCCTTTCCGTCAGCCACCGATTTCGCCGCTGTTGCCGTGTTGGGAAAAGGCTGTATCTTTACCGTCGTACCAAGACTTTTCAGGTACTCGCTGCACTGACCGAGCGCCTGTTCGTGTGAACGGATTTCTTTTACATCCTCCGGCTTTGTTCCCGGAAGACCGATCAGTTCATGACGTATGCAGAGCCTTCCGCTCTTTACTATCTTAACGTTTTTTGTGTGAAGAAGATCGTATACGGCTTTTACGGAACCGTTTGAACTGTTTTCAACGGGGACTACTCCATAACGGCAAAATCCGCTTGCGACCGCTTCAAAAACAGCATCGAAGGAGTTGAAAAAAATCAGATTGCCCCTCGGAAACATTTTTGATGCTGCTTCTTCGGAATAAGCCCCTCTTACTCCCTGACACGCTACCGAGGTTCTTTGCGGAAATTCATTTACGGTTTCGCAAAGCGCTCTTTCCGCTTCCTCTCTGACTTTTGATCCGTTTTTGAACAGCGTTGCCTGATATGCTCTGCTTAGCTCAAAAATCATCATATACAGCCTGTGCGCATATTGCTCCATATCTCCGCTTTCACTCATTACGCGCTGGAGTATTTCATTTTCTCTTGTTTTGTTCAGGATCGGGAGTGAATGCTCTTTTTTATATTTCACCGCTTCGGCGGAAAGATTCATCCTTTCCAGAAAAAGAGGCAGAAGCTTTTCGTCTGTTTCGTCTATTTTCTTTCTTATCTCAGATAATTCCATTATTCTCCTCCAGCAACATATCAAGTATCACTGTCGCCGCAACTGCTTCAACCGCAGGCACAGCCCTCACTGCAACGCAGGGATCATGCCTTCCCCCGACGGTTATATGCGTGTCGGTCATGCTTTTCAGATCTACCGTTCTTTGTTCCTTCCCGATAGAAGGAGTTGGCTTGAAGGCGACATTGAACACTATCGGCATACCTGTGGATATTCCTCCGAGTATACCGCCGCAGTTGTTCGTTTCCGTCATTACCTTGCCGTCTTTTGCATAAAACGGATCATTGTTTTCAGACCCGTACATCTCGGAAGATCGAAATCCTGCGCCGAACTCTATCCCTTTTATTGCCGGAATTCCGAATATTGCGGCTCCAATGCGGTTTTCAATGCCGTCAAACATCGGCGAACCTATTCCCGCAGGTAATCCGATAATAGCGCATTCAACGCATCCTCCGACCGAATCAAGATCGTTTGCTGCGGAAAGGATCACTTTTTTCATCGCATCCCCGATCTCGTCGTTTATAACGGGAAACGGCTTTTTCGCTATTTCTTCAAACAGTTTTTCAGTCGGAAAAAGCGGGAATCCGTCATCTTTTACCCTGCAAACCGAAGAAATATGAGCTCCGATATAAATTCCTCTCTTTTCAAGGATCTGCTTTGCGATCCCGCCTGCTATGCAGATTGGCGCAGTGAGCCGTCCCGAAAGATGACCTCCGCCTCTTATATCCGCAGATTCGCCGTATTTTATCACGGAAGTGTAATCTGCGTGCCCCGGTCGAGGCGTATTTGAAAATCCGCTGTAATCAGAGGAATGAGCATCCTTATTTTCAATCACTGCGCATACGGGTACCCCGCAGGTTTTCCCGTCCACTATACCGGATAAAAAAACAGGCGTGTCAGCCTCTTTTCTGTGCGTCGTAACGTCGCTTTTCCCCGGTGCGCGCCTCTGCATAAAAGAAATAAGCTCTTTTTCATCTATTTCTTCGCCTGCGGGAAGACCGTCTATATTTACACCGATCGCTTTGCCGTGCGACTGTCCGAAAACGGATATTTTCAGTGCTTTGCCGTATTCAGATGACATTTGTTACTCCTCCGAGTTTACTTATATCCTCAAAAAATGTCGGATACGATTTATTGACCGCTTGCGCTCCTTTTATAACGGTTTTTTCTTTGCATGCAAATGCCGCAACGGTGGCGGCCATTACTATTCTATGGTCGTTTTCGCCTTCTGCCGTTCCGCCCGAAAGTCCTTCGGTGCCGTGAACGGTGATTCCGTCGTCCGTTTCTTCCGCTTTTCCGCCAAGAGCGTTTATCATTCTGCAAACAGCCGTAAGCCTGTCGCTTTCTTTCAGACGAAGCCTTCCCGCTCCTGTAAATCTTGAATCGCCTTTTGCAAATGCGGCAACGACCGAAAGCGCCGGTAAGCTGTCCGGAATCTGTGAAATATCGGTGTCGCAGCCGTGAAGAACGCTTTTCTTTATTTTGATTACTTCATTTTTCAATGATATCTCTGCGCCGAACCGTTTCAAGATCTCAACCGTTTTTTTGTCTCCCTGAACGCTTGACGTATTCAGCCCTGTTATCTCAATATCGCCGCATACTGCGCCTGCCGTCATAAAAAACAGTGCGTTTGACCAGTCTCCGTCCGCCTTTACGCTGCCGGGCGAGGTTAGCCGCTCTTTTCCGTAAACAGTATATTTCCCGCCTTCAGCGGAAATATCTGCGCCGAAAAGACGAAGCGATGACAGCGTCATATCAACGTAACCGGCAGATTCAAGAGGGGAGGTGAGAGATATTTCGCTTTTACCTTTAATAAGACAAAGCGCTGTCATCAAGCCAGATATGTACTGTGAGCTTACGTTCCCCGGCAAAAAGAATTTTCCTGCCGAAAGCGTGCCTTTGGTGGAAAAAGGAAGCTTTGTCTTCGAAAAAATCACTCCGCCCGATTCAAGAGCTTCCATAAGCTCGCTGATCGGTCTTTCGGGTAAACGTCCCCTTCCGCTGAACTCTGCATTTTCGCAAAGAGCGCATGCGATGGGCAGGATAAACCGTAGCGTGGTTCCGCTTTCGCCGCAATCAAATGAAGGACGTTGTTCTGGGGAACCGATCGGTGTTATGGCGCAAATATTTCCTGAAATCTCAGCTTTTGCCCCAAGCGCCCTTATACAGTTTACCGTTGCAACAATATCGTCCGACGAAAAAAAACCGTCTATTGTTGTTTGCACGTCAGAAACGGCAGAGCAGATAAGCAGCCTGTGAATATCCGATTTCGAACCGATGGCGCTTATCCTGCCCGATAGCGCAGACGGTGTGATCATTACGTCCATTTACTGTTTTTTACCTTTTTTTATAAAATCTTCAAGCTCGCCTACCGATATGCCGTGAAGCCTGCACTTTCCTATTCTTTCGGGAATTACCGCGGTGATCGTTTCGCCTGCCCGCTTTTTGTCCGATAAAGCGCATGACGCAAGGGAACAGGGATCAAATGACGTATCGGTCGGAAGTGAATATTTTTCAAGCGCTTTTTCTATTGCCTCTGCCGTTCCTGCTTGCGTTATCCCCATTTTTTCTCCTGCTCGCGCCGCCATAGCCATTCCCGACGCTACTGCGAACCCGTGAGAAATCGTATAATTACTGCATTTTTCAATTGCATGACCTATCGTATGACCGAGGTTCAGAAGTTTTCTCTCTCCCGCGTCAAACTCATCGTTTTCAACGGTCCTTCCTTTGAAAACAACGCATTTTTCTGCTATTTCGGCAATATTATTACTGTCTGCGCCGTTTTTAACGGTTTCGAAAAGCTCTTCGCTGAAAAGCACTCCGTATTTTATAACCTCCGCCATACCGTTCTCAAATTCTTTGCGCGGCAGCGACGAAAGCGCATCTGGATCGAATATAACGGCAGCCGGCTGCATAAACGCTCCTGCAAGGTTCTTGCCCGAACGCAGATTTACAGCGGTTTTTCCTCCCACGGATGAGTCTACCGCAGAAAGAAGCGTTGTGGGTATCTGGATTATACTTACCCCGCGAAGATAAACGGCGGCTGCAAATCCGGCGATATCTCCAACAACTCCTCCGCCCAGCGCGATAACCGTGTCGGATTTCGTGAATCTTTTTTCTGCCAGAAATTCAAGTATCTCTGAAAGAGTGTCTAAATTCTTTGAGCGTTCACCGGCTTCGATAATAAAGCTGTCAGCTTTGATATCCGCTTTACCAAGAGCGGCAATAACGGTCTGCAGGTAGAGCGGCGCTACGTTTGAGTCGGTAATTACAGCTGCCCGTCCGTTTTTGACCGTTGGCCTGATTATCGTTCCGCATGAAGAGAGTATTCCGTTTTCTATTATAACGTCATATCCGTTCTGAACGTTGATCCTTACGGTTCGCCTGTTCATCGCAGTTTTCTCCTTTGAGACCGTGTCAGTCTTTTGTTGCCATTGAGATTTTATCAAGTTTCTTTACAAGCTTGTCAAACGCCTCCGGACGTATCGACTGCGGACCGTCGCAGAGAGCATGTTCAGGGTCGTTGTGGACTTCTATTATCAATCCGTCCGCTCCTGCTGCAACGGCAGCGCACGCGAGGGGAGCGACAAGTGCGGATTTGCCTGAAGCATGGCTCGGATCGATTATTACCGGCAGATGGCTGAGCTGTTTAAGAACAGGTATTGCCGAAATATCAAGTGTGTTTCTTGTATATGTTTCAAATGTGCGTATTCCGCGTTCACAAAGAATAACATTATTGTTGCCGCCCGCCATAATATATTCGGCGCTCATAAGAAGCTCTTCATATGTCGAAGAAAGACCTCTTTTTAAAAGTATGGGCTTTCGGGTCGTGCCAAGCGCCTTTAACAGCTCGAAATTCTGCATGTTCCTTGCCCCGACCTGTATCACGTCCACGTCGTCAAAAGAATCAAGATGAGCGATATCCATTATCTCGGTAACTATCGGCAACCCCGTCATCTTTTTTGCAACCGACAGAAGCTTCAGCCCTTCGTCTCTCAACCCCTGAAACGAGTAGGGGGACGTCCTTGGCTTGAAGGCTCCGCCGCGAAGAAGCGTGGCGCCGCTTTTCTTTACTTGTTCGGCTATCTGACAAATCTGTTCTTCAGACTCAACGGAGCAGGGGCCTGCGATTATCGTCAGGTTTCCTCCTCCTATATATGTGTTTCCAACCTTGATGACTGTGTCGTCGGGATGGAACTTTCTGTTTGCGTTTTTATACGGCTCCTGGACCCTGCGAACGCCCGCAACGATATCGAGTGCCGCAATGAGATCTATATCAAGATGTGAAGTATCGCCTACAAGACCGAGTATCGTCTGGGTCTTACCTACTGTAGGATGAATTTCAACGCCCTTTGATTCAAGCCATTGAATAAGACTGTCAAGTTGCGCCTTGTCAGGATTGGGTTTGAGAAGTACTATCATAATAATTCCTCCGAAAATAAAAAATCTCACAGCCTGTGTTCAGCTGTGAGGATAACGTGTATTGTCAGGAGCTTTTGATCTTAATCCCTACACTTTTCAGCTAAACACGACCGGGCTTTGCGTAAAGAAAAATGCAAAACCGAAAAAGTAATATTCAGCTGTAAAATTACGGGACCTTGTCATAGCCTGCTCCGTGCTAAATAAATATGCGAGTATTATAGCACAAAAATCATTTTTGTCAAGCTCCTGTTTTTCGATTTTACATTTATTTCAAATTTGAACGTATTATCAGGTGTTTTTATCCGTTTGGTGAAAAGTCTTAAGATTTCCGGTTTTCAGCGATCTTTTTTCAAGCTCGGCGTTTATCTCGTCAGGCGTTATGCCGAGCTGTGCCATCATAACGGTCAGATGATAGTAAAGATCGCATATTTCTCCCACAAGTTCTGCTTTTGCCTTTTCATCTCCGTCTGATTTTTCGGCATTTTTTGCCGCTATGACCGTTTCCGCGCATTCTTCGCCGACTTTTTTCAGTATCTTGTCAAGCCCTTTTTCAAAAAGATAGCAGGTATACGACCCTTCTGTTTTTTCTTCTTTCCTTGACAGGACAACATCATACAGTTCGTTTAACGTATCTTTCATTTTTCCTCCGAAATAATATTGAAAAAGCAGCTGCGGGCTCCCGTATGGCAGGCGGGACCTATCTGCTTTACCGAAATAAGCAGGGTGTCGTTGTCGCAGTCGCTTTTAATTGATTTAACATACTGCCTGTGTCCGCTTGTTTCTCCTTTGTTCCAGAGTGTGTTGCGTGAACGTGAAAAAAACCACGTCTGACCCGTTTCAAGGGTTTTTTTAAACGACTCTCTGTTCATATATGCAAGCATCAGCACTTCACCGTTTTCGCAGTCCGTTATTATTGCCGGAACAAGGTGCCTGCCGTTAAAGATCGTGTCTTCCCAGTTCATCTTACAGGTATCTCCCGTTCTTTAAGATATTGTTTAACCTGAGGCACAGAAAGCTCCCCGAAGTGAAAAAGCGATGCCACAAGAGCGGCGGACGCGTCTGTCTGCGTAAAAACATCGTAAAAGTCTTCGAGACATCCGCAGCCTCCCGAGGCAATTACGGGTATGGAAACGGAATCTGCGATTATCTTCGTGATTTCAAGGTCGTAGCCTTTTTTTACGCCATCCGTATCCATCGACGTCAGCAGTATCTCGCCGGCGCCGAGCTTTTCGACCGTTTTTGCCCATTCTACGGCGTTTATTCCCGTATCGGTTCTTCCTCCGTGAATAACAACGTGAAAATCGTTTATATCCGTTCCAAGATCAGTCGGGTAAACCCCGTTGCAGTCCGTTTTTGCCGGAACACGCTTCACGTCTATCGCAACAACGACACACTGCGACCCGAACATATCCGCTGCGCGTGAAATAAGCGTTCTGTCTTTGACCGCGGCGGAATTTATTGATATCTTATCCGCTCCAACGCGAAGGATATCCTTTATGTCGTCAGTCGTCCTTATTCCTCCGCCTACAGTTACCGGCAGAAAAACTTCGCTTGCCGTGCGCTCTATAACGTCAAGAAGCGTTCCTCTTTCTTCGCTCGACGCAGTTATATCGAGAAATACTATTTCATCCGCACCCTGAGCGTTATATTCTTTTGCGATTGCGGTCGGATCTCCGACATCCCGAAGCTGTATAAAGTTTGTGCCCTTTACAACACGGCCTCCGTCTATATCAAGACACGGTATTATTCTTTTTGCGAGCATTCAATCGCCTCCCGCAGGTCAAGAGTTCCCGAATAAAGTGATTTTCCGCATATAACACCGTAAATACCAAGCGATCTGCATGCTTTTATATCGTTTATGTCACGGATTCCGCCGGATGCGATAATATTAACGTCAACCGTTTCTTTCAGATTTTCAAGCTGAGCTAAGTTCGGACCGCCCAGAGTTCCGTCTTTCGATATATCTGTGAAAATAATATACTTTACACCAAGCGATTCCATTTCTTTTGCAAGTTCAGTATATTCAACGTTTCCGGTTTTGATCCATCCTTCTGTTGCAACGTATCCGTCCTTTGCGTCTATCCCGACAGCGGTGAGCAGGGGGTATTTTTCAACGCATTGTCTGATGAGATTTTTGTCTGTCATAGCTGCGGAACCGAGGATTATCCTTTTTGCACCCATCTCGGCATATGTTTCAAAATCTTTTTCGGATCGGATGCCTCCGCCTATTTCAACGGGAATACCGAGGCTTATAATCTTCTTTACTGTTTCAGTATTTACGGGCCTTTTCATCAGCGCCCCGTCAAGATCGACAATGTGCAGAAATCCAGCGCCGTTTTCTTTAAAATTCAGCGCCGATATTTCGGGACTTTCGGCAACTTTATGCACGGTGCCGAATTCACCGCGAAGCAGACGTACGCACTGCCCGTCTTTTATGTCAATCGCAGGTAAAATTATCATGTTCCACCATATTACAGAAGTTTTTAAGAATTTTCAAACCTTTATCTCCGCTTTTTTCGGGATGAAACTGCGTTCCGAGTATGTTTTTCTTCTCTGCGGACGCAACCGTACAAACGCCGTAATCGGTAAAAGCGGTAACGTTTTCAGCGTCTGTTTTTGCTGAGAACGAATGAACGAAATAAACGTATGTTCCGTTTTCTATCCCGTCGTAAAGAGGGGATTTTTTGTTGAAACAAAGGGTGTTCCAGCCGATATGCGGTATTTTGAGCGGCAAACCGCCGGTGTTTATATTATCAACCGTTCCTTTTATCAGCTTAAGCCCTTCGGTAATTCCGAACTCCGAGCTCTCATCAAACAAAAGCTGCATCCCGAGGCATATACCGAAGAGCGCCTTTCCTTTTTCCGCTTCATTTTTGAGCACGTCCCAGAGCGAGGCTTCTTTTAACCTGTTTACCGCTTCTCTGAACGCACCTACGCCGGGCAAAACTATACCTTCACATGAGTCGATCTCGGTTTTTGAGGACGTAATAACACATTCCTGTCCTATAAATTCAAATGCTTTGACAACGGATCGTAAATTCCCTGCCCCGTAGTCGATTATCGCAAGCTTCATTCAAGAACTTCCTTTGTGCTCGGTATCGTGTCGCCCTCTATCTTGACCGCCGCTCTGAGTGCCCGTGCGGCAGCCTTGAAAAGAGCTTCTATGCAGTGATGCGAGTTCTTGCCGTATAAAAGCGACAGATGAAGAGTGATCCCCGCATTGAAAGCAAATGCTCTGAAAAATTCTTCGGTAAGACTTGTGTCGAATTCGCCTACTTTGCTGTCATTGAATTTAGCGTCAAAAACAAGATACGGCCTTCCCGAAATATCGGCAACGGCTCTTGCGAGAGCTTCATCCATAGGTATCGCGCAGCTGCCGAAACGCACTATTCCGCATTTATCGCCCAATGCGCCGCAAAAAGCTTTGCCGAGCACTATGCCGATATCTTCAACGGTATGATGACAGTCAACGTTAAGGTCGCCCTTTGCGCTTAAAACGATGTCGAATCCGCCGTGGACCGCAAAGGAATTGAGCATGTGATCAAAAAAACCTATTCCGGACGACCCGTCAAAAGATCCTGTGCCGTCAAGAGAAAGATTTATTGAGATCCTTGTTTCGGCTGTTTGTCTGTTAATGAATTCCTGTCTCATTGAGCGCTGCCTCCAGTTTAGTTTTCAATATGTCGTTTTCGCCTCTTGTTCCTGCTGTGATCCGCAGAAAATCAGGCGAAATATATCTGACTGAAATATTGTTGCTAAGCAGATAATCATGTATTTCGGATGCTTTTGACGTCTTTACTGTGATAAAGTTGGTTTTCGTGTCAAAAACACGGAAATCCGGAGCTTCAAGCGGTTTGATCGACTGATAAAGCATATTCTTTCTTGCTATGATCTGTGACGTCATGTTTTTGAGATATTCACGGTTTTTCAGCGCCGCAAGCCCTGCCGCCTGTGAAAGCACGCTTACGTTATAGGGCATTTTTGCTTTTCTGAAAAGCGATATCGTATTCATTCCGGCTATAGCGAATCCTAGCCTGAACGCCGCCATCCCGAACGCTTTTGAAAATGTCTTCAATACGATCAGATTATCATATTTGTTTATAAGAGGAAGGACGGTTTCATTGTCTGTCCAGAATTCCATATACGCTTCGTCAACGCATACGGCGCAGTTTACCGATGAAATGATAGTTTCAGCTTCTTTTGCAGTTATTCCCTGTCCCGTGGGGTTGCAGGGGTTGGAAAAAATTATCAGATCGACTGCACGTGATTTTGCAACGGAAATGACTTTTTCAACATCAAAATTGAGATTTTCATCTTTGTCAACGGTGATGACCGTATTCTCATAAAGATTGGCGTATATTTTATATACCGAAAAATCCGGAAAAATAACGAGAACTCTTGAATGAGAAGAGAGCAGCGAAGAGCACATTATCGATATCAGCTCATCGCTTCCGTTTCCGGCAACGACGTTCGCCGCATACAGACCGTAATAATCCGCAAAAGCCTTGCATAAGGCGTTTGCCGCAGGGTCGGGATATCTGTTGAATGCCTGCGCGCTTATTTCCGAAAGAACTTTGTTCTTCATCTCGTCAGGCATGTCTGCATAACTCTCGTTTGCGTCAAGACGGATCATTCCCGGGGTGTATATCTGCGGAACGTATTCCTCCATATCCCTGATGTTGCTTCCGAATGTCATTTTATTTACCGTTCCTTACTTCTATCGCGTTTTCATGCGCTGTTAATCGCTCGGCGCGAGCAATCGCGGTGATGTCTGATGCCGCCGCTGACAGGGCAGGGGCGGTGTAATATATGAAAGAACTTGTTTTTGTGAAACTTTCAACGGAGAGCGGCGAGAAAAATCTCGCAGTGCCAGACGTGGGTAAAACGTGGTTCGGCCCCGCATAATAATCCCCAAGCGGTTCCGGTGAATAATAGCCTAAAAATACCGATCCCGCGTTTTTTACGTCGTCAAGGTATCTGAACGGGTCGGCAACACACAGCTCAAGATGCTCGGGAGCGATCCCGTTTGCGATTTCTATTGCATTTTCCATACTTTCACATATTAGAGCCGTTCCGTTGTTGTTGAGCGATTTTGTTATTATTTCCGCTCTCGAAAGACCGCAAAGCTGCTTTTTGATCTGCTTTTCCACTCTGTCCGCCTTTTCTTCGGAAAAACAAATAAGAACAGACGATGCAAGCTCGTCATGCTCTGCCTGCGATAACAGATCTGCCGCAACATATTCGTCCGGCGCATCATCATCGGCAATAACACATATTTCCGAAGGACCGGCTATCATATCGATGTCTACCGTTCCGAAAAGCAGCTTTTTCGCCGTTGCAACAAAAATATTGCCCGGACCGACTATTTTATCTGCCTTCGGCACCGATTCCGTTCCGTATGCAAGCGCCGCAAGAGCCTGAGCTCCTCCGCAATAGAATATTCTGTCTACTCCCGCAACAGCCGCCGCGGCAAGAATATCTGTGTTCTCATCTTCGTTTTTCGGAGGCGGGGTTACCATTATTATCTCTTCTACTCCGGCAACCTTTGCGGGAATGGCATTCATCAGCACCGATGAAGGATAGGCAGCCTTGCCGCCCGGAACGTAAAGTCCTGCGCGCTTGAGAGGAAGGATCCGTCTTCCCGTTACGCAGCCGTCTGCGGTCTCCGTTCTGAAACCGTGAGCGATCTGCTTTTCATGGTATCTGCGTATGTTTTCAGCGGCTGCGGTAAGAGGACCTTTAATTTTGGATCTTTCGAGGGCTACCTTCGCCTTAGCAACAGGAATCTCAAAACTTTCAACGGATACTCCGTCGAATTTTTCCGTATACTTTCTCAGAGCCTTATCCCCGTTGAGCCTGACGTCATTTATTATTTCCGATACCGTTGCCGCAACGTCCGCTTCAACAGAATTCCTTTTTTTGTCAAGACGGTTGAAAAAAACGTCGAGCTCCGCTGTTGTGTATCTTTTAAGCATATCTTCTTCTCCGAATGTTTCTCTCAGACCTTCATTACGTCCGAAAGTATACAGTCTATCTCTTTCTTCCTGAGTTTTGTCGCCGCTATGTTCGCCACTATTCTTGCCGAGATCGGGAATAATTCTTCAATTATCTCAAGTCCGTTTTCCCTGAGTGTGTCACCCGTTTCAACGATATCAACTATCCCGTCTGCAAGACCGAGTATAGGCGCAAGCTCAACTGAGCCCTCGATTGAAACCGTTTCCACGTCCGCTTTCCTTGCTGCGGCGTATCTTTTTGTAATGTTGACGAACTTTGTTGCAATTACTTTTTTCGAATAACCGCCGAAAAATGCTTCCGGGTCGTTTTTATATTTTGCATTGCCCGCGAGCGCCATTCTGCATTTTCCGAACCCCAGGTCGGCAAGCTCGTAGACAGATGAGCCGTATTCGGCTATCGTGTCGCTTCCAACGATGCCCAGATCGCATACTCCGCGTTCCACATACGTTATCACGTCGCGGCTTTTTACGAGCATTACTTCAAATCTGCCGTTGTCAAGCGGAAAAACAAGCTTGCGTCCCTTGTTTATAAGCGATGAGCAGTCTATCCCGTTCTTTTCAAAGAGCTCTATTGTCTTTTTTTCAAGTCTGCCTTTTGTGAGCGCGATGCTAATAGGGCGTAAAGTTTCTTCTGGCGCTTTACCGTTTTTTCTGTCCTTCAGCAGATCGAAAATATCGTCGACCGTGATGCTGAAACCTGTTGACGCCAGCGCGCGTCCGAAATTGGCGGTAAGATTGTCGTAGCGTCCGCCCAGAAGAACGGAATGACCCACTCCCTTCACAAAACCGCCGAAAATGATTCCGGTATAGTAGTCAAGACGTCCCACAAGACCCAGGTCAAACGATAAACAGTTGCCATAGCCTTTTTCTTTAAGCTTTATTATTATGGATTTTATGTATTCTATTATTTCTTTTATCTTTTCAGAACCTGTTTCCTCAACAAACGAATCAAGCACTGAAAGATCTTCATCTGTTGCGTTACCGAACATTTTCGGCAGCATTTTGAATGGCTTTGGGATATTCATCGATTCGATGGAAGCAAAATTTTTCGCTTCTATCAGCTTTCGAATCGTTTCTGCCGTGCCTCCGTCTATCCCGTAAAGGTCGGCAAGGGCGGTAAAAAGCTTTCCGTGACCTATCTCAATGCTGAAATCAAGACCGAAAAGCGCTTTCATTGACTGTGCTGCAAGTTCAAGTATTTCGGTGTCCGCATCCATGCTGTTTTGCGGATCTGTTCCGATAAGCTCTGCTCCGCACTGCGTCTCTTCCGTAAGGCGATTTCCGAGCGTAGGAGCGGAAAAAACGTTCTGACAGTAAAAAAGTCTGTAGGGAAGGGGAGTATCGGTGAGTTTCGTAGCAGCGATCCTTGCAATGGGAACAGTGCAGTCGCATCGTAGCGCCATAAGCCTGTTTTGTTCGTCGGTAAATTTATAAACGCTGTTACCCATCGGCCTTGTCGGATCTGCGGAAAATACGTCATAATACTCTGCTGTTGGCGTGACGGTTTCTTTATATCCGGATTTTTTCATCAGCGAAATAAGCTTTTCGCATATCTCGCGCCTTAGCTCCGCGTCCCCGAAAATATAATCTCTTCTTCCGTCTGTTCTTCCGTAATCAATAGATTTCATACAACACACACCCACATATTTTAACGATTTATCACTTTATCACAATAAAGTATGGGTATTTTATCATAATTATTGCCTTTTGTCAATCGAATAATACGGAATTTAAAAAAAGTTTACATTATAGATTATCCGGAATTATTCAGCAAATTCGAATACGGGTCCTTCTTTGCAGACACAGCGCATTTTTCCGTCGATTTTAGTTGAACAGCAAAGACACGTTCCTATACCGCATCCCATTCTTTCTTCATAGGACGCAAGACATACTATTCCGTTTTCCCGTGCGATAGAAATGATCTTTTCCATCATCACCATCGGTCCGCATGTAATGATCTTATCCGGTCTTTCACCGTTTGCTATCATTTTTTCGAGTCCCTGAGGCGTAAACCCTTTTATGCCTGCCGATCCGTCGTCCGTCATAAGAATAACGTCGCAGACTTCTTTGAAATCGTCAACAAATTTAGGGTATGCTGCTTCAGCATTGCGAAAACCGAGTATCGCACTTACGTTTCCGCATTTTTTTGCCGCATAAAGCAGCGGAAAACAGCCTATACCTCCGCCTATCGCAATAACCTTTTCATCTTTTTTCATAAGATCGAAGCCGTGCCCGAGTGGCGCGAGCATATCAACGATATCTCCTTCTTCTTTTTGGGCAAGCGCGGCTGTTCCTTCGCCGCGTATCTCAAAAATGAAACGGAGTGTGCTTTTTGAAACGTCGCAGATGCTTATCGGTCTTCTTAGAAATGAATTACCTCCGCAAAGAATGTGCAGAAACTGTCCCGGAGCACAGATTTTGTCTGCGTCTGGGAATGCGACCGTTATGTCCGTAAGTTTGTTGTATGTTCTTTTTTCCGTGATTTCGCAAAAATAATGATTCTTATTCATTTTCTATCTCGTATTTCTTTCCGCAGAATTTACATACTATTTCAGCTGTTTCTCCCAGTGTAGCTCTTTCTGAAGGCGGGATCGCTTCAAGCACTCTCTGTGCGCTTCTTTTGGAACAGTGACATCCGAACTTCAGCTCGCGCTCGCCAAGCTTTTCGCAGCCTGCGTTTATCAGTTCATTCTCGTCAAGGGCTTTAAAAAACGGTTTTATCTCATCCCAGGTCTTTCTCAAATCCGTGGAACCTGGCAGCTCCTGAACAAAAATTCCTGCGGTCATCCTTCCGTCCCTGATAGCTTTCCATTTTGCATTTCTCTGCATGCTTTCAGTTATATATGCGTTTATCGCGCCCTGAACGTTTTTGCCGAGCACAACGCTGCGGTATTCGCCGCCTACGTCCGAATGCCTTGTTACTTCAAGGATCGTGTTTTCGTCGCCCTGATCAGGAAAGAACGGCTCTATGCATGCGCACATTCGTCCGTCACCGAATGCCGTTACTGCGATCGATTTCTTTGCCTTGGGCCACTTGAAGCAGGCGGTCAGATACGTTTCGTCTTCCTTCTGTTCCGCCGCAAGAGCAGCCGTAAACGATGCAACAAGACCGAGCGACATATAATCGCTGTTAAGCGTTATGCCCTGATTTTTCGCGATCTCTTCACATATTTCACGCAGAGAGGATACTATTATCAGAGTGTCCCCGTGTATATAACGTTGGATTATCTCGCTTTTCATAAGACTTCTCCGTGCAATACTCTATATTTCCAGTTCAACTATGTTTTTTCTCAGCAGCGCGATCGGGTGATATGAATGCTTGGACTGTCTCAGCCCCTCGTCGCCCGCATCGTCGCCTCTGTTGATGTAGATAACTTTATCGTCAGTATATCTGTTTGCAAATTCCCGGACTATCATCTGATATGCACCGGGAATCGATTTATCTGCTTTTTCTATATGAACAAACATCGTATCATTGACCGTTTCTCCGAGCGAAAAAGCGATCACCTTGCCTTCTGCTCTTAAAAGCATTCCGAAATAACCGTATTTTCCAAGATTTTCAAGCACTTCAAACACCCCGGCACCCTCTATCATGGCAAATGCGCTGTCTTTTTCGTAGTTCAGGGTATATTCTCTGTAAAATGAGATTACTTCGGAAATGTTTTTTTCGTTTATTTCTTCAAACGAATAATCGGTATGAGTATTGATGAATTTGTTTATATGATTTTTTTGCGTATGGTACTTTCTTCCGGCAAACTGCCGCAGATCCTGCGCGCTGTAAAAATAGTCGGCGTCTATTGTGTCTTCTGCCGTCTCTTTTATGTCGTAGCCGTTTTTGAGCCATTCAAGCTCTTCATCCGATACCGATATGAGGCGAAGCTTTTCCCCGTTTTCTCTGCAATGGGCGATAAGTCTTTTTATTCCTTCATCCCGGTCTTTGCCTATGGGAACGAAATACGATAATTGCTGATCTGTATATCGTGCCTTAAAAAAAAGAATGTCGTTTTCTATTGCATAGTGGATATTCATATAGTCGCGCCACATTAATATCTCGCCTAATGTGGTATCCATTATCCGTGTTCGTATCTTTTCCAGATACGGACGAACGGCAGGTATATCGTCAAGCTCTATTTTCCTGAAAATCATAAAATGTCCTTTTGTTCTGAGATATATAAATTTCTCTGCCTTTGAAGGAAAAAACGGCAACAGGCGTAAAGCCGCTGTTTTTCAGAAGCGTTTGAAGTTCGTTTTTTTTATAGAGGTTTTCTTTGATCACGGTGTCGTAACGCTCATAAACCCCGTTTTCTTCTGAAAATACCGTAATATAGTTCGTCAGGCGGTTTTTTGAAAAAACTCCGTCAAGAATAAGCGTTGAGCTGTCTTTATCAATCACTCTCAACTGCGCGGATCTTTTCATCATGGCTTCTGTTTTTACGTCAAAAATGAAATATCCGCCCGGTTCGGTAAAGTATATAAGTTTCCCGAAAAAACGTGTGAGCTGCTTTTCGGAAAGGTGGTTTATCGTGTCAAGAGTGCAAAAACAGATATCGTATGCGCCGTAAAGATCTATATTTTCAAGACTTTGACAGACAAGATGCGGCTCAAACCCGTGTTGAGTTATCTTTTCGGCAGCTGTTTCAAGCATTTCGGGAGAGATATCCACGCCCGTGCAAGAATACCCGCGTTTTTCAAGCTCCGTTATAAGCGTTCCCGTTCCGCAGCCGCAGTCAAGAGCAAGTCCTTTCCTTGGCAGATATTGCGCCTTTGCAAATATCTTGTCAAGATAAAGCCCGTAGTCAAAGCCGTCCGTATAATCGTCATATATCACGGCTATCTGGTCATATTCGGTCATTCGTCAAATTTAAGAACAGACATAAACGCTTCCTGGCTCAGTTCTACCGTGCCGAAAGAGCGCATCCTCTTCTTCCCTTCTTTCTGCTTTTCAAGAAGCTTCTTCTTCCTCGTTATGTCGCCGCCGTAACACTTTGCCAGAACGTCCTTGCGAAGAGCCTTGACAGTCTCCCTCGCTATTATTTTCCCTCCCACTGCAGCCTGTATGGGAATTTCAAAAAGCTGTCTGGGGATATTCTCTTTAAGACGTTCCGCAATTTTTCTTCCTCTTGAATACGCTCTGTCGGAATGAACGATAAATGAGAGCGCGTCGATAATATCGCCGTTGAGCAGAATGTCAAGCTTTACAAGCTTGCTTTCCTTATACTCTTCAAATTCATAGTCAAGAGACGCATATCCTCTCGTTCTGGACTTCAATGCATCGAAGAAATCGTATATTATCTCGTTCAAAGGCAGACTGTAATGAAGATTGACCCTCGATTCGTCTATATACGTCATATTCTTGAAAACGCCGCGTCTTTCGGTGCACAGGTCCATTACCGTTCCGATAAACTCCGTGGGCGAAAAAATATCTGCCCTTACAAACGGCTCATAAGCCGTCATAATCTCCGAAGGGGAGGGGTAGGCGGAGGGATTTGAAATATACTCTTCCTCTCCTGACGTCCTCTTTATTTTGTAAATAACGCTCGGAGCGGTGGTGATAAGGTCGAGATTATACTCTCTCTCAAGGCGTTCCTGAATTATTTCCATATGCAGAAGACCGAGGAATCCGCAGCGAAAACCGAATCCGAGCGCAGCAGAGGACTCTTTTTCGAATGAGAGTGACGCATCGTTGAGCTGCAGCTTTTCAAGCGCTTCGCGAAGATCCTCATACTTTGCCCCGTCTGCAGGATATATGCCCGAAAATACCATCGGCTGAACCTTTTTATATCCGGGCATCGGCGCATCGCACGGGTTTTCGGCATTTGTGACCGTATCGCCGACCTGAGTGTCCTGAACCGTTTTTATCGAAGCCATTATATATCCGACTTCACCGGCTTCTATTTCATCTTCCTTTTCAAAGCCGAAGGGTCGCAGACAGCCCGTTTCAACAACGTCAAATTCCGCACCGGTAGACATCATTTTGATTCTGTCTCCCGCACGAAGCGTTCCGTCAAATACCCTGACATATACTATAACGCCGCGGTATGAGTCATATATACTGTCAAATATCAGTGCGCGCAGAGGCGCGTTTCTGTCACCTTTCGGCGCAGGAATATCTGATACGATACGTTCAAGTATCTCCTCGCAGTTTTCGCCCGTTTTTGCCGAAACACGCGGCGCATTTTCAGCGGGGATACCGATAGTATCCTCGATTTCTTTTATTACTCTTTCGGGATCCGCGGACGGAAGATCTATTTTATTTATCACCGGCATTATCTCAAGGTCGTTGTCAACGGCAAGATATGTGTTTGCAAGCGTCTGGGCTTCAATGCCCTGAGATGCGTCAACAACAAGAACCGCCCCCTCGCATGCAACGAGAGAGCGCGATACTTCATAATTGAAGTCCACATGACCGGGAGTATCTATCAGATTCAGCGTATACGTTTTGCCGTCCTTTGCCGTATAAAGCATTTTTACCGCTCTTGCTTTTATTGTGATTCCGCGCTCGCGTTCAAGATCCATGTTGTCAAGAAACTGTTCTTCCATGTCCCTGTCCGCAACGGTTTTAGTGAGCTGCAAAAGGCGGTCTGCAAGAGTTGATTTTCCGTGGTCTATATGCGCGATTATCGAAAAATTACGTATAAGACTTATATCATTAGTCATATTTCACCTGTGCGGACAGAAAGCCCGCGATTTTTGTGTATTCATTTATAATAAAAGAATTTCCCGCACGGCCGTGGAGAATACGCAGAATGCGTAATTCCGGGGCAAATATAAGCCCTGCTTAAAAAGTGGGTTAATTCCTCTCTGCTGTTTTGTGCTCCCAACGTTCGGACTTAGTCCGAGAGGTCTGCTCCCCCGCAGCAGAAGACGGAATCCCAATAAACAGGTGTAGGTTTTAATTATACCGTCGGAACACGAACCGCGCAGGAAATTCGTTTATTCTGCATCGTCGTCAAAATCGTATTCGTCGTCAAGCTTTTCTTCAAGCAATTCAAGCACTCTGTTGAATTCCTCTTCGTCTTCGATAGTTGCAAGAAAAGCTTCTTCATTCTCAGACTCATCAACCCTGAGGATCGTAAATTCACACGTTTCGTCGTTATAATGCTCTTCTTCAACGAGCGCGAGATAATCTTTGCCGTTATATTCAACTCCGTCTATAACAACGTAGTCTGTCTCATTTCCGTCTTCATCGGTAAGCGTTATTATTTCGTCTCTTTCTGCTTCGGACATATCTTTCTCCTGTCTTCATTTTCCTGCGATTATATATACTTTTCTTTATATATTAATAATACAACAAAATGTCCTTCTTGTCAATCACTTTTTAGAAAAAAATTCAATTTTTGAACAGAGCGGGACCGATGATCTCCTTGATTTCGAGTTCACAAAAATATCACAAAAAACATGTAAAACGGTATTGACAAATCTGCTCGTTTGGTATATAATATATAAGCTGTCTGGTTCCGCAAAAACGGATCTCAGATGAGCCGGTCTGGCGGAATAGCTCAGTTGGCTAGAGCATACGGTTCATACCCGTACGGTCGCCGGTTCAAATCCAGCTTCCGCTACCATTTGGCCCGTTAGTCAAGCGGTTAAGACACGGCCCTTTCACGGCTGGGGCAGCAGTTCGATTCTGCTACGGGTCACCACAGGCAAATATCCGGATTGTTTCATTTGAAGCAATCCGGATATTTTTTTGGTTTTCAGTCTCTTGTTACGTTTCTTATCCACTTGTTTCCGCGAAGACGTATAAATGCGATTATCCATTTGAAGCATTGATCTATTCTTGTGCAGAGATAAACAAGGGGCAGGGTAAAAAGGGGATCCCATGCATTCAGGTATCCTGCTGCCGAAAGTGCTGAAAGAGGAATAACAACAAGCCATCCGCAGATCATATCCACAAAAAATACGAATCTGCTGTCTCCGGCTCCGCGATTGATCCCAGTAAAGCACGCCATGTGGTAACTTGTTCCTATAAGCGAAACGGCGCCAATCGCAAGAAGCTGCATTGCCAGAGATCGTGTCTGATCTGAAACGTTTGTATAGAGCGATACCGGAATGAAGCGCAATGTGAAAACGAGCGCTCCCATAAGCACGCCCACGATCGCAAAAATGATCTCGATGCTTCTTGAATATTCTTTCGTCTTTGCAAAATCGTTTACACCAACGGTTTTTCCGATAATAACGCATGCCCCGGCTGCAAGACCGTTTGCAAAAATAAGTCCCAGCTGCATAACTACGTCGGTTATAGAAACGGCTGCCATCATTTCAACGGTAAGTCTTCCTATGATCACCGCTTTCACTACACCGACAAGTCCCCACTGTATATCGCCCACAATAACGGGTATGCCGTAACGGAAAAAGTCTTTCCACATATTTTTTTCTGCATAAAACAGATCTTTCGGTCGGACATCCAGCTTTTTCTGACCCTTGAAAAAGAAGATCATTACTATAATAAGTTCGATTCCCCGCGCTATGACCGTGGCGGTCGCCGCACCTCTGACTCCCATTGCAGGAAGACCTAGTTTGCCGAAAATGAGTATGTAATTGCCGCCGAGATTCGTAAAAAAAGATATCACGGAAACAATAAACGTTATTTTTACTATCTCAACGCAGCGAAGCATTGCTATAAACGTGTCGGAAATCGCAAAAAGTATATATGAGAAGCATGCGATCCTGATATATGACGAAGCTTCGGAGAGGATCAGATCATTGTTTGAAAAAAACTTTACTACCGCTTCGGGAAACAGAAATACAAGAAGCGTGACAGTTCCGGCAAGGATAACCGTGGTTATAAATGTCATTGAGAATATCTGCTTTATCCTTCCCGTATCCTTCTTTCCCCAGTACTGCGAAATAAGCAGCGCCGCTCCTCCGGAAATACCGCGGACGAAGAACGTGAAAAACACCGTCACCTGATTTGCCTGCGATACCGCCGAAAGCGATATATCTCCAAGCGAACCCACCATAACGTTGTCAAGCATCACTACCGCAAGCGAAATCAACTGCTGAAGTGCAACAGGCAGCGCAATGGCGAACATCGTTTTATAAAACGATCTGTCTTTTGTTAATAATCTCATTTTCAGTTACGATTTCCCGTGCCCCTCAGATCAGTATCTTCCATATGTCTGGATCGCAGCCATAACGGTTCTCATGCTTGTAAGCAGGCTTCCGTTATTTATACTTCCTGCCGTTGATACGGAAAGTCCTCTTATGTCGTCTTCTTTCGCCGCTTCACAGTCTCTCTTTACCTCGGCGATAATATCATCTTCATTGTTTCTCATAAAAGTGAATGGGGCAAGCTGACCGTCTATTCGTGTCGTTTTCATATATTTGCGTATATCTTTTACCATTACCGTCGGACCGAAATTGCATCCCGTAAGATTGAAATCCGCCAGCAGGGGAATAAGATGACCCATCGCCGAGTCCGAGTGCTGATATCTGGAATCCTCCGGATTGGGCGCATATTTCTCAAACATCGCTTTCAGAGTCGGATACCCAAGCAGCTTATACATTTCCGGTGTCAGCAGATTGCTGTCGTCATCGTTGAACCAGTATCCGTGAGGAAAGTTATCCTTCGTATATCCCGCTTCTATAATAAAAATATCCGCATACGCTTCAAGAACCCTGGTTATCGTGTCGCCGAATCGTTTGAAGAGACCTTCATCGTCATAATACAGAAAAATAAGGTTTTCAGTGCCGAAAACGCTTGTTGCAAGCGTTACGGGACCTCTTATACCGTTTGCAAGCCCAGGTCGTCTGCCTGTTGCCTCAAAAACAGCTCTGCACCTTTCATCCCAGTCCGGCGGGAGGATATATGATCTGAAACGCTCTTTATCGGCAAGAAGATAATCTATCTCGTCAAGCTTCTTCTTCAGGTCTTCCGCGTCGTTCAGCGTTCCTTTCAGCCACGTTGTGTTGCCGTCAAACTCATATCTTCCCCCGAAAACCTCTCCAACCTGCAGTCTGTTCGGAAAAGAGGGCAGACTGTCTTTTTTCGGATCGGGCTTTCTTTCGGCAAGAAGCGGTCTTCCGACGATTTTTATCGCCTTTTCATTGTATCTGCAATTAAGCTCATATCTCCTTTGCGGATCGGTGTATCCCCATGGCTGACCTTCTTCTCCAAGCTCGGCAAAGACGCATTCGTCACTCATTCTTATCCCGAGCGCAGCCTGCTTTGAAGCCTTTGAAAAGCAGTTTTCGGCATGTGCGGTCTCTTCATCTTTCCAGAATTGTTCAATGTCAAGGTCAAGTTTCATTTTTTTCCCTCAAGTAATTTTTTATTCTTAAAGTCCGTATGATTTTTATCTCAGACTGACGTTGTGATGTGCTCGATAAGTATTTTTATACCGATAATTATAAGTACAGCCCCTCCGGCTATCTGCGCTTTGTCCTTTAAAAGCTCTCCCGTTTTTGCGCCGATATATACGCCGCAGAACGTTATTATGAAAGTTGTTATGCCTATAACGCTTACGGTTTCGGGAACCGATACGCTTAAAAAAGCAAGCGTGATGCCTACTGCAAGCGCATCTATGCTCGTTGCCACGGCAAGCAGAAAGAGCTCTTTTATGTCAATAGTGTCTTTATATTTTTCCGATTCTTCATCTTTTCTGACTGCATCGTAGATCATCTTGCCTCCGAGGATCAGAAGAAGAATAAATGCGATCCAGTGATCAAACGCTTTGATCGCAGACTCGAACTGTTTCCCAAGAAGCCATCCTATAAACGGCATCAGTGCCTGAAAGCCGCCGAAAAACAGGGCAATTACAGCCGCGTTTCCGACTTTGGGCTTTTGCATGATCATTCCCTTGCATACGGCAACCGCGAAAGCGTCCATCGCAAGCGCGGCGCCGAGAAAAATAAGCTCTGTAAAACTCAAATTATTGCCTCGCACATTTTCAATATTTATGCGGTTAATTGATCGATAAAAAAACAAAAAGTAGCTGAAAGGTATTGACTTTTTGCGATTTTTGTTATATACTATTAAAAGTATAAGCTAAATCTATGAAAAAAAGGAGAAATTATTATGAAATACTGTGCACATTGCGGCGCTCAGATGGAAGACAGCCAGTCTTTCTGCCCCACTTGCGGTACACCGGTTAACGGAGCTCCTGCTGCTGCGACCGTTATCAACTCAACGGATCATACCGCGGAATTCGATCCGAAAGATATTTCCGAAAATAAGGTAGTTGCAATGCTTCCCTATCTTGCAAGCTATATAGGAATTATTGTAGCTGCAATAATCGCAAAAGATTCGCCATATGTCGCTTTCCATATAAGACAGGCTCTTAAGCTGGCAGTTTGTGAGATAATCTGCTGCATCATGTTTGTTATTCCGATCCTCGGTTGGATCGCTGGTGGTATATGCCTCGCTATTATCGGAATCCTCGGAATCATCGCTTTCTTCCAGGTTTGCGGAGGAAAAGCAAAGGAACCCGCTATCATATCCAATCTGAAATTCCTCAAATAATAAAAAGTATTTTTTCACAGCGGTCGAAAGACCGCTGTTTTTTTATTTGAACATCTCGTAAATATCTCTTTTATGCATATTATATTTGGCTGCAAGCTCTTTTGCTGCCTCAGATTTTGACTTACCTTCTCCGATAAGCACATTGAATTCCTCTTCCAGATCGTCTGCCGAGAGGGCGGGCGTCTCTTTTTTCTTCGCGCCCTCCACTATGATAACAAATTCTCCGAGTATGTTTTTCTCTTTATATGTTTCAACCGCTTCAGCAAGCGTAGTCTGAATCGATTCCTCGTATATCTTTGATATTTCCCTGACAAGCGCGATCTTTCTGTCTCCGAGATATTCAAGCATATCTTCAAGCGTTCCGAGCAGTTTGTGTGGAGCCTCATAAAACACAAGAGTATGCGTATCGTCTTTCAGCGAAAGAAGATGCTCCCGTCTGCTGTTTTTTGCGGTAGAAAGAAATCCTTCAAACGTAAATCTTCTTGTTGAAAGACCGCTCATTGCCAATGCGCATACCATTGCGCACGGTCCCGGAACAGCGCTTACTCTGAACCCTTCTTCGATGCACTGTTTTACTATCATTTCTCCGGGGTCTGAAATAGCAGGCATACCTGCATCCGAAACAAGAGCGCATACCTCGCCTTGTCTCAGCCTTTCAAGTATTACTTCCCCGCGCTGCATCATATTGTGCTCATAGTAACTTATCAGCGGTTTTTTTATTCCGAACCTTGCCAGAAGCTTTCCTGTGACGCGGGTATCTTCGGCGGCGATAAAATCTGCTTTCTCAAGTGTTTCAAGGGCTCTCTGAGAAATATCGCTCATATTTCCAATCGGTGTTCCCACAAGATATAGCGATATCGGTTTTTTTTCTTCCATGATTTATTTTCTTCCGTATATTTTTTCAAGCGTGTCGGTGTATTTCCCGTCTTTCCCGTATATTTCCAGCACAGGCTCACAAAAAAGTCCCGGTTTTCCGTTTTTTATCCCTTCTATAAGGAAAAGTTCGGGCTTTTTCCCGCATCTTGGAGATACGAATACAAGCCTTTTCGGTTCGAGTTTCTTTTCACGCATAAGACAAATTGCGTCTGTCAGCCTGTCAGGTTTGTTTACCATGCAAAAACGTCCTCCGTTTTTAAGAAGGACGACCGCCGCATTTATAACGTCGCAAAGCCCGCACGTTATTTCAGTCCTCGCAAATCCGAGATCCTTGCTGACAAAGCCGGAGTTTTCCGTCATATAAGGAGGGTTTACGGTCACAAGATCGAAATATGCACAGGGAAAGGCCTCGTCGGCAGAGATCTTCCGTATGTCCCTGACGAAAAAGGAAACCTTGTCATCTATTCCGTTATACTTTGCGGTCATTTTCGCAAGTTCGACCTGATCTTTCCGGATCTCGTATCCTCTCGCTTCTTTGCAGCACGCGTGCGTTGAAAGAATAACGGGGATTACTCCGTTGCCCGAACAAAGATCTGCGGAATTTGTGAATTTTTTTATTCCCGCAAACCAGGCGAGCAGAACAGCGTCGGTTCCGAAACGGAATCCGGCGTCGTCCTGATATATTTTATAACCGTTTATGCAAAGATCGTCAAGGCGTATCGCCATATGCGGAACCCTTCTGAAAAAAGTCGATTTAATTAAAAGCGGCTCCTTCGACTGCCTGAAAAAAGAACGCATGAAAATGTATCCTTATTTCAAGCGGCCTTGGGTAACCGCTTTTTCTGTTATACCCGCTTAATCAGTCTTCCTGTTTCGGAGCGCCGACGGGGCATACTGATTCGCAAGCGCCGCAGTCGATGCAGAGCTCGGGATCGATAACAAATTTGCCGTCTCCCTCGGAGATAGCGTCAACGGGACATTCAGCCTGGCATGCGCCGCAAGACAGGCATTCATCTGTAATTACATGTGCCATAATAGAAAAGACCTCCTTGCTGATGATTTCAAATTATATATTACCATATTTTAATCGTATTTGCAATAGTTTTTGCAGATTTTTTAAAAGTTTTCCTTTATTCTTCGTCTGCGATGGCTTCAAGCTCGGTATTATTCTCTTCTTCTGCGTTTTTGCTTATCGTTTTTACGTCTGCAGCGTTATACGGACGTATATCCTGATTGCGGTCCGTTCCTATATTTACTCTGACGGTCGAAGTTAAAACGTTCACCTCAACGACCGTGCCCTGACCGTCGGGCGTTTTTACCGTGTATCCTGCCCGTGGCATAGTTTCATACGCTTCTTCATAGACCGCTTCCTCAAAATTCAGACAGCATATCAGCTTGCCGCAAGTTCCCGAGATCTTCTGCGGATTTGTTGACAGCGACTGGTCTTTTGCCATCTTTACCGAAACAGGCGTAAATTCGCTCAGAAAACTTGCGCAGCAAACTTTTCTTCCGCATATGCCAAGACCGCCGATCATCCTTGTTTCGTCCCTTACTCCTATCTGTCGGAGCTCGATCCTCGTTTTGAATACCGATGCGAGATCTTTTACAAGCTCTCTGAAGTCTACTCTGCCGTCTGCAACGAAGAAGAAAATGATTTTATTGTTGTCAAACGAATATTCAACGTCTACAAGATTCATCTCCAGCCCGTGTTTAGCGGTTTTTTCTTCAAAAATCGCTATCGCAGCCTTCTCTTTTTCCCTGTTTTGTCTGTCCGTTTCTATGTCTTCTTCCGTTGCAAGTCTGACAACAGGGGAGAGCGGCGTGAATTTCTCGAGTTTTTCGGTGGTTCTGTTTTCAACAACGACCGTGCCTATCTCCAGTCCGCGTATCGTTTCAACTATAACCCGTTCCCCTTTATGAAATTCGTTTCCGCAAGGATCGAAATAATATATTTTTCCGACGCTTTTGAATCTTACGCCGACTATTTCCACTAATTCCATCTGTCTGCTTCTTTCTGAATTTATTTATAGATTATAGCCATATTATTGCTTTTCCCGTATTATCGGAAGACAGTTTGCGATTATTGCAGTCGAGAAAAGCGAAATATTTACGTTTGCATTTGCCTTTTCCTGCAGCTTGTCAAGTCTGACGCACAGCCGTGCCAGCTTTTCCTGACCGAGAGCGATGACGTTTTCATTCAGCCCTTCCGTTGTTCCCGACTTTAAGGAACGCATGTGGACCGTAAAATAATCGTAAAGCTCTTTTGTGAATTCGACAAGATCTTCACGTTTCTTAAACGTTGAAAGCCTGATCGCCTCGATCATACGGTTGTTTATCAGTGCATCTGCAAAGTTTTGGCATTTTGAATATACGTCTGATTTTTTTTTCGATAAAAAATCGAGCGCAGCGCCTATATATCCGTCTGAAAATGCTATTGCCGCTCTTTTTTTCTCGTCAGGTACGCCTGCATATGCTGAGGTTTGCAGATAGGCGTATATTTCATCTTCACTTACCGGTTCCATTGCTATCATTTTGCAGCGTGAGCGAATTGTGGCAAGCATTGCTCCCGCATTTTCGGTAAGAAAAATAAAAACGGAGCCTGACGGAGGTTCTTCCACGATTTTCAGAAGCGCATTCTGACATGCAACCGAAAGCTTGTCGGCGTCGTAAAAAACAAATACCCTGTGTTCCGCCTCGTTCGGAAGATAAGATGCGTCTTTCAACTTTTCGCGGAAATCTTTGACCTTCATATCTGTGGGAATATATGAAACGTCAACGTGATTGCCCGAATAATATTTTTTGCACTGAGAGCATTTCCCGCACGGCTTATCCTCGCTCCGGCACAGAAGAGACGCCGTCAGTATCCTTTCAAGCGTGTGTTTGCCCGAACCCTTCGGACCATGAATTATATATGCGTGAAAAGGCGTATTCAGCGTCTTTTTTATTCCGTAATTGCCGATAAGTCCGTCAAATCTCACACACAGTCACCTTTTCAGTATTATTCGCTATCAGGTATTCCGCAGTCTCCCGCGTAATTGTTTCGCCCGGTATCAGTATCGGAACTCCGGGCGGGTAGGGGATAACAGCTCTTGCCGCAGTCATACCGACAGAGCTTTCAACCGAGGTCTCGATTGTCGGCGAAAAAAACGCCTTTTTTTGCGGACATACGATCTTCGCTTTCGGAAATGCTTTATCGCATTGATGCGGCTCATCGGTTTTTATATTCATAAAAGCGGACTCAAGCGCATAAAAATCGTCTTCTTCGTTGAAGGGGGATATCATAAAAACTATACAGTTTCCCGACTGCATTTCCGGAATTATTCCTTTGTCTTGAAGCATTGCGTTTATTTCCTCGGCATTTCCTGCGGCGATGCAGATCCTGAGCGGATCGCTTATCGCTGACTTTACTGTAATAATGCCTGATTTTTCAAGCGCTGATCTCAATTCGTCTGTGCGCAATTTCGCCGGCATAAATCTGTCTTTGTTTCTTTCGCACCAGCTGCAAGCGAAGTCAAGAGACGAAAGGATGAGAAATGAAGGACTTGTAGAAACAAACGCAAGCATATGCGCGCAGATCTCCTCGCGGGAAATCTCGTAATTAAAATGTATCATCGCCGCGCCGGTGAGCGCGGGCAGCGTTTTATGTGCGGAATCAACCGTGATATCTGCGCAGTGACTGCCGTAAACGGTCATTCCAGGGGCGTTTTCAAAAAAAACAAGATGCGCTCCGTGTGAGTTATCAACTATAAGCATCACATTTCGTTCTTCGCAGACCTTTTTTATCTTCGTCAGATCTGCGCAAAGTCCGTAATAATTCGGTGACGTCAAAAAAACAGCCGCAATATCTTTTTCTTCATCAAGTCCGGCTTTTACCGCACTTGCCGTTACAGGCAGAACAACACCTGTGGAACAGTCAAATTCGTTGTATACAAATACAGGCGTTATATCGAGAAGCATTGCGGCATTCAGTGCGGAGATATGGACGTTTCTTTCAAACAGTACTTTTCTCCCCGCAAAAAAGGAGAGCGCCGTCTGGTTTCCCGCGGTAGCTCCTCCGGCGGTAAATACGGTCTTTTTCACGCCGAAAAGTCTTGCCGCTCTTTCTTCTGCTTCTTTAAGCTCGGCTTGCGGAAAAAAGAGATTATCCGTTTTATCTGTTTCGGTAACGTCGTATTTTGCTATGTCCGTTCCGAAATATACGGTTTTTCCTTTATGCCCGGGCATGTGAAATCGGCGGATCGTTTCATTTTCTCCGTATGCCTTTATTTTTTCGTAAAAATCAGCGTGTGTGCTCATTATTTCAGGTCACCGTCTGTATAAATCATATATCAAATATCATATTTTCGATATATTCGTCCTGGAATACGGGGTCTGTGGAAAGATCGAGTATCGTAACTTTCTTTGCAAGCTTTTCGGCTTTTTTTCTGCACTTTTCGGAAAGCAGAGCCATTGTTGTTCCCGCAAGAGCCGCATTGCCTACGGCTTTTGCTCCGTTGCAGTAATTTTCGGGAAGAAGTCCTATTCCTTTTGCGCTTTCAAGATTGATCGCCGTTCCGAATCCGCCCGCAATGCTTACTTCAGGCGTTTCTTTGGATTTCAGCATTCCGTTCAGAACGATTGTTCCGGCGCAGATCGCTGATTTTGCAAGCTGTATTTCCCTTACGTCTTTCTGCGTAAGATAAATACCGTCCGTTATCTCGACCGCACTGTCTCCCTCAAATTCGGGGCAGTCATCATCAATATGTCCCGATTCGTCTATCAACCCTTTTTCAAGACAGATATTCACTATATCTATAAGTCCTGAACCGCATATGCCGGCAGGAGCTTTGCCTCCGATCGTTCTCAGCTCAAATCCGTTCGGCATTTCATCGTTTGCCTTAACTCCGTTTATTGCGCCCTCAACGCTTCCCGTACCGAAGCGTATGCAGGCACCCTCAAAGGCGGGGCCCGCCGCGGTGGAGCATCCGTATATCCCGTCCTTCGTTTCAAGCGAGAGCTCTCCGTTTGTTCCGATATCCGCTATGAATTTCGTTCTGCCGTCTCCGTTTCCGTATCCGCACGGAAGCATGCATGCAACGGCATCTCCGCCGAAAAAGCCTCCGCAGCACGGCATAAAGTAAACTTTTGCGTTTTCCGCTTCATATCCGAGTTTTACTGCATCAAAGAAACAACCGAAATATGAAAGAGGCTCAAACGGAACTGCGCCGAGCGATTTTATAGAAAGCCTTGAAGCGGTCAGCTGCATAGTTGTGTTGCCGCATATGAATATTCTGAATATTTTGCTCCGATCTGATCCGGACAGGCGTATCATTCCGTTTATCTGCCCGATGATCGCGTTCTGAAGCGTTTCATCTCCGTTTTCGTTATCAAGAGCGAAACCTATTCTTGACATTACGTCTGCTCCGAATGTCTTCTGTGCATTTATAGCGGAGGTTTCAAAAAGCTTTTTGCCGGAGATAAGATCGTAGAGAACCGCAACTACCGTCGTTGTACCTATATCAACGGCGATCCCGAGGGCGGATCCTGCCTTTTTTGCGAAGTTTACGGTTTCCTCGTCGGGGCAAAGGTCGAATTCCGTATGCTCCGCCGATGTTTGTATCTCATAAAACGAATCCGACGTCGTCAGCTCAAATTCGCCGTCTGCGCGGCAGTAACATGCGAGACGAACGCCGTTTTTTATTTCGTTTTCGGTAAGATGCTCACGCTCTTTTGCGCTCATCGCTGAAAGAACACCTCTTGCAGCTACTTTGCACTTGCCGCAAACGCCTCTTCCGCCGCAGGGCGCGTCAAGCGTTATTCCGGAATTGCCAAGTATTTCAAGCAGTGTCTGTCCTTTTTCAAATGTTATTTTTTTACCGTTTATTACAGCGTTCATGAAAACATACCTACCAGTATCATAATAGGATACGCCGAAAAAAAACCGAGGACAAATAGGAGAACGGCGATCACGGCATAAAGCGCGATCCTTTTACCCGTCAGCGGTTTTTTTTCCGGTTTGTATTTATAGTTTTTTTGTCTTTTGAAAATCATTGCTTTTCAGCCGGTGTGTCGTCGGTTCTCTGACGTCTTCTTTTTACTTCCGCAGCGTCCGGAATAAGCTCGTTTGCTATCGTATCTCCGAGCGACATCTGAACTTTACCTGACCAGATTATCTTTCTCGGACATTTTTCAACGCAAGTTCCGCAGTTGATGCATTTTTCATAATCTATCTGCGCTACGCTCTCATTTACCGTGATTGCGCCTGCAGGACAGTTTTTCGCGCAGATGCCGCATCCTATACATCCAACCTTGCAAAGGTTCCTTACTACGGGACCCTTGTCGTGCGATCTGCAGCCGACCCATATTTCAGTGTCAAACGGCAGAAGCTGAATAAGCTTTTGCGGACATGCCGAAACGCACATACCGCACGCGTGACATTTTTCATATTCTACAACGGCAACGCCGTTCTCAACCTTTATTGCGCCGAACTGGCAGGCCTTTACACACGTTCCTAGCCCGATGCATCCGTAGGGACATTCTTTCGGGCCGTTTCCGAGTTTTGCAACAGAGAGACAGTCTTCAAGTCCCACATAATTGTATTTTCTGTTTGCGAGAGTTGTCGTTCCGCTGCAAAGGACCTGCGCTCTCATTCTTACCGTTTTTTTCGATTCAACGCCCATTACCTTTGCAACCGCAGCCGCTACCGAATCCCCGCCTACGGGGCATTTGTTTACCGGCGCGCCTTCTGATACTATAGCCTTTGCATATGCCTCGCATCCGGTATATCCGCATCCGCCGCAGTTGGCTTTTGGCAGCTGATCAACAATAAGGTCAATGCGTTCATCTTTTTTTACAGAAAGGAATTTGCTTGCAAGTGCGGCAAGAAGACCGAGTATCAGTCCGAAAACCGCCATTATCAAAACCGTTAACAGTATCTGAACGAAATCCATCCGAATTTACTCCCATGTTAAATATTTCATTCGCCCGTTTTCAGAACGGAAGTTTGAGTCCCTGGAACCCCATGAATGATATGCTCAGGAGCGCCGCGGCAATAAGCACGATCGGAAATCCTCTGAAGGGTTTGGGAATATCGGAATATGCGATCCTTTCGCGTATCGCCGATAAAAGAAGTATGGCAACAAGAAATCCCACGCCTGCGGAAAAACCGTAGACAACAGAAGTTATAAAGTCATATTCGTTGTTTATGTTCAGCAGTGCAACGCCGAGAACCGCGCAGTTAGTCGTTATCAGAGGCAGATAAATACCGAGTGCCGAATAAAGAGAGGGGATGCTTTTTTGCAAAAACATTTCGATTATCTGCACAAGCGTAGCGATTATTGCGATGAATGCTATCGTCTGAAGGTATTCAAGGTCAAACGGCTTTAAAATAAACTCATTGAAAAGCCATGTCATCGCAGAGGCGATCGTCATTGTGAAAACAACGGCAATGCCCATACCCAGCGCCGTCTCACTTTTCTTCGATACACCCAGGAAAGGGCAGCAGCCGAGGAATTTTACCAGTACGAAGTTTTCGATAAGTATCGCGTTAATTGAGATCACAAGGAGATTAAGCATTTATTCGCTCCTCCTTTCGAGCTTTGACATAATATACTGCACGAGCGCAATAAGAAATCCCAGAACGAGAAATCCGCCTGCGGGAAGAATTATTATAAGCGCGGGAGAGTAGTTTTGACCGAGAATATTCACGCCGAAAATCGAACCGCTGCCTATAAGCTCGCGGACGGTCGAAATGATCGTGAGGGCGATAGTGAATCCCAGTCCGCATGCAAAACCGTCTGTCGCAGAGGGCAGGGGAGCGTTCTTGGACGCAAACGCTTCAGCTCTTGCAAGTATTATACAGTTAACAACTATAAGCGGGATGAAAAGTCCCAGAGAGTTTGCAAGATCGGGCAGCCACGCTTTTATTATCATTTCCACCGCGGATACGAATCCTGCAATGATAACAATATAAGACGCTATTCTTATTTTATTTGGAATAAACTTTCTCAGCACCGAAATAAAGAAATTGGAACATATGAGAACGAACGTTGCCGAAAGACCCATTCCTATTCCGTTTGCAACGGTAGTTGTGACCGCAAGTGTCGGGCACATACCCAGCAGCTGAATAAACGTCGGGTTTTTTGTTATTATTCCTTCTTTGAGGATATTGAGATACGATACTTTTTTCTTTTTTGCAGCCATATCAATAACCTCCGTCTATAATAGGCGCTACTGCCTGCAAAGCTTTCTTAACGCCTTCTATGATCGCATTCGAAGTTACGGATGCTCCTGTTATTGCTTCAACAGATGATATTGAGCTTGAAGAAACGTTTACAAACTGCGAAAGGATCGATCCGTTCGATATGATACGTTCGCCTACGCCGGCAGTCTCCTCATGAGTGATTACCTTAACTCCGGTTATCAGTCCGTCCGTCGAAACGCCCACGATCATGTTTATCTTGCCGCCGAATCCGTTGTTGGAAACATTTACGCAGTAACCCGAACTTCCCTGTCCGCCGGCAGCCTCATATATCTCGCCTACGTATTTTGCAAGGTCGTCAGAAAGGCTTACGGACATCGGTGTGAAGCTTGTCGCCTCCGGGAAAAGGGCAGCTCTTGCCTCGTCGTTCGCCTTCTTTTCATTTTCGGCTATTTTGTCCTTCGTTAAAGCGTTGACGACAGCAAGCATCAGAACGACAGCAGCTATGATTATCATAAGACGGAACGAAAGAGTAACGATCTCGTTTTCCGGTTTTTTTACGGGACGTTCTTTTACCGCAGGAGCGTTTGCGTTTACATTTTCATATGCTTCCGTGTTGATATCATTTAGCATCATTGTATCCGCCTCCTATTCCGAAACGTCTCGGTTTCGTTATCTTGTCTATCGGTACTGCGAGGACGTTCATTATCAGTATCGCATAGCTTACGCCCTCACTGTATCCGCTGTAATAACGCAGGAAAACAGTAAGAAGTCCGCATCCGAGTCCGAAAAGAAGCTTGCCCCTCGGTGTGACGGGAGCGGTAACGTAGTCTGTAGCCATAAAAAACGAAGCAAGCATCAGTCCGCCGCTTAAAAGCTCATAGACCATGAACTGCCAGTTGAAATTGCCGCCCGTAAGGGGGAATATGAACGTTATGAGCGCGACCGTTCCGAGATATGCAACGGGGATATGCCAGGTAATAACCCTTCTTATAAGCAGATATACGCCGCCGAGAAGGATCGCCGCCGTGCATACTTCACCGATACATCCGCCCATGTTGCCTATAAACATATCCGAAATGCTCAGGTCGGGCAAAGCGCCGGTCTTGAGCGATGCAAGGGGAGTGGCGGTCGTTATTGTGTCTATATAATCAGGCAATTCCGCACCGTTTGTGAATATCGGGTCCCGGAAAATCGGAAGCATAGGCGTGATAAACGGTTTTACGAATGTCGTCATAAGCATCGGCCATGAGAAAAGAAACGCTCTTGCGGCAAGCGCGGGGTTCGCGAAATTCTTGCCGAGTCCGCCGAACAGCATTTTAACAACAACTATTGCGAAAAACGATCCCACTACCGCTATCCAGTAAGGCGCCGTTACGGGCAGATTGAATGACATCAGCATTCCCGTAACAACGGCGGAAAGATCGCCTACGGTGTTTTTCTTTTTTACAATAAAATTAAAGAGAGATTCAAAGGCAATGCACGCAGCAACGCTTACAACTGTCAGCGCCAGCGCTCTCCAGCCGAAAAATACAACCGACATCGCCGAGATCGGGATCATCGCTATTATCACGTCAAGCATTACTTTGCTCGTCGTTCTTTCCGATCTGTAGTGCGGTGAGGATGTTACAAGCAATTTCTTAGCCAAAACAAACACTCCGGTCTTTTTATAAAATCTTGATAATACTGTTTATGGATCGCTTAATATCCTTTTCGTCAGCTCTTCGGGATATTGCCCTTTGCCATACGCATCGCCTGAACAAGATGAAGCTTGCCGGGGCATACGTATGAACAGCATCCGCATTCTATACAGTCCGTAACGTTAAGCTTTTTGCATTCGGCAAATTCTTCCGCAAGCGCATACTGATAAATATATGTAGGCAAAAGCCTCATGGGACATACTTCTATGCACTTGCCGCAGCGTATGCAGGTGGGGTTTTCTTCAAAGCCTTCCTCGTCTCCGCAAAATGCCAGAAGCGCGGAAGTGTTTTTAACAACGGGCGTTTCGAGCGCATGCTGCGCCGTGCCCATCATCGGTCCGCCCGAGATGATCTTATACGGGTCTTCTATAAATCCGTTGCAGTAGTCAAAGAGCGCATAATAAGGCGTTCCTATTCTTACAAGCAGATTTGCCGGACTGTTTACCGCGGACCCGGAGACCGTGCATACTCTTTTTGTCAGCGGTCTTCCTTTTGAAACGTATCTGAAAAGAGATGCGCAGGTATCAACGTTAAATACCGCACAGCCTATGTCCATAGGCAGTTTTCCGGGAGGGATCTCTCTTCCCGTTATCGCTTTTATAAGCTGCTTTTCGCCTCCCTGGGGATATTTTGTGGGAAGCTCGCAGATCCTGATATCCGAATCTTCGGCAGCCTTTGACATTGCGGCTATTGCGTCCGGTTTGTTAGACTCTATTGCAACAACTGCCGTGTCTTTGTTAAGACATTTCATTATCAGCTTAACGCCGTTTATTATCGTGCTCGGATATTCGACCATAGCCCTGTGGTCTGCGGTAATAAACGGTTCGCATTCCGATCCGTTTATTATTATCGTTTCTATTTTTTTGTCGAATGCGGTTTTCAGCTTAACGTGAAGGGGAAAAGCCGCTCCGCCCATGCCTACTGTGCCCGATTCCCTTGCGAACTGTATTATATCCGCAGGCGTGAGATCGTCAAGATCTCCCTCATATGGATGAAGAGTTTCGTCTACCGTATCAAGTCCGTCGTTCTCTATCACCATTGTGGGCTGACGTGTTCCCGATGGATGCCAGTGCTGGATCACGCCTTTGAACGTTCCGGATACGGGTGAGTGTATGGGACACGCCATCGCAACGGGATTATCCGCGATTATCTGTCCCATTTTAACTTTATCGCCCGGCTTTACCGTGGGAATGCACGGCGCGCCGATATGCTGTGAGAGGGGAAGATACATTTCCTCTGTGGGAGGAAGCACCTCTATAGGACTCGCATATGTTCTTTCTTTGTTGTAGTCGGGATGGATACCGCCTTTAAAGGAGAAAGCCAAATGAATACCCCCAATTTATACTGTCTGTTTATTGTTAACTGTTTCTTTGCAGATCATTTCCACTGCCTGCGGAAGAATTATGTGCTCAGCCTGCGTCATAATGCGCTGCTGCAGAATCTCCGGCGTATCTCCCGGCAGCACGTCAACGGCCTTCTGCATAAGGATCCTGCCGTGATCGTATTCGCTGTCTACAAGATGGACTGTCGCGCCGCTTACTTTTACTCCGTAGGCGAGAGCCGCTTCGTGAACGTGGATACCGTAAAAGCCTTTTCCGCAGAAAGACGGGATCAGAGCCGGATGCACGTTCAGTATTCTGCCCTTGTATTTCTCGCAGATCTTTTCCGGAAGTTTCGATAAAAATCCCGCAAGAACTATTACTTCTGCGTCGTACTCTTCCAGGTGTTTTTCTATTTCCCTGCCGAAGGCGTCCTCATCGTCCCTAAAAAACGCTTTTTCGGCTACGAAGTGCGGTATTCCCGCTTTTTCTGCCCGCTCGAGCGCAAAAACGCCGCTTTTGCTCGAGATAACAACGGAAATACGTCCGCTCTCGATGATTCCGCTCTTTTCCGCGTCTATTAGCGCCTGAAGGTTTGTGCCGCCTCCCGAAACGAGAACGGCTATCGATGTTTTTTTCATCTTATGCTCCACGGGTGTAGGGATCATTTGATAATGATCTCCTTTTCTCCCTTAACAGCCCTTCCGATAATATATGCGCTCTTACCCGCGCGTTTTGCAGCGTTTACTGCAGCGTCAGCGTCTTCTTTCGATACGAGCAGAGCCATGCCTATGCCCATATTATACGTGTTGAACATATCGCGTTCGGGAATGTTCCCGCATTTACGCAACAGTTCGAATACAGGCGGAACGGGGAAGGAATGCTTGTCTATTTCAAGCGATATCCCGTTCGGAAGCATTCTGGGCAGGTTTTCATAGAATCCGCCGCCCGTAATGTGCGATATCGCTTTGATCTTTGCGTCTTTCTTGATCTCGAAAAGCGCTTTAACGTATATTTCTGTCGGTGTCAGAAGCGCTTCGCCGAGCGTTGTTCCGAGTTCGTCTGAATACTTCTCAACGGTCTTTTCCGCATCAGGGTCATTCAGTCCGAATACTTTTCTCACAAGAGAAAAACCGTTTGAATGAACGCCCGAAGACGCCATGCCTATCAGCACGTCGCCTTCAGATACGGCAGATCCGTCTATAATTTCTTCTTTATCGACCATTCCTACCGCGAAACCCGCAAGATCATATTCGTTTGCAGGATAGAATCCCGGCATTTCCGCTGTTTCGCCGCCTATAAGCGCCGCTCCGGACATAATGCATCCTTCGGAAACACCTTTTACTATCTGCGCTACCTTTTCGGGAACGAGTTTTCCCGTAGCTATATAATCGAGGAAGAAAAGGGGAGTTGCGCCGCAGCAGATAATATCGTTTACGCACATTGCCACGCAGTCGATTCCCACGGTGTCGTGCTTATCGAGAAGAAAAGCTATTTTAAGCTTGGTTCCCACTCCGTCGGTACCGGAAACGAGAACGGGCTGCTTTACTCCCTTCATGTCAGGCGCGAAAAGTCCGCCGAATCCGCCTATATCCTGTAAAACACCGGCATTATACGTGCTTTTGACGAATTGCTTCATCATTTCTACGCTCTTATATCCCGCGGTAACGTCTACGCCTGCCGCAGCATAGCTTGCGCTGTGACTTGATTCGTTCATGATAATGTTTACTCCGTGATAATTATTCGCCCATCAGTCTCTTCATTATTTCTTTGTATGCGCCCTCAACGTTTCCGAGATCTCTGCGGAAACGGTCTTTGTCGAGCTTTTCATGGGTCTTGCTGTCCCAGAAACGGCATGTGTCCGGTGAAATCTCGTCCGCAAGGACTATCGTTCCGTCGGTAAGACGTCCGAATTCAAGCTTGAAGTCAACAAGCTCTATGTTGAGATCTGCAAGGTATTCGGTGAGGAATTTGTTTATTTTGAATGAGTAGTCCGCAATTGTTTTAAGCTCTTCTTCCGTCGCGAGATTCAGCGCTCTTATGTGATAATCGTTTACCATCGGGTCTCCGAGCGCATCGTCCTTATAGCAGTATTCAAGCACGGTAGAGCCAAGCTTCTGCCCTTCGGGAAGACCGAGTCTCTTCGAAAGAGAACCGGCTGCAATGTTGCGCACGATAACTTCAAGCGGCACGATCGTAACTTTTTTTACAAGTGTTTCGCGCTCGGAAAGCTCTTTGATAAAGTGCGTGGGGATACCCTTCTTTTCAAGCATTTTCATCAGATGATTCGTTACTCTGTTGTTGATAACGCCTTTTCCCTCTATCGTTCCTTTTTTCAGACCGTTGAACGCTGTTGCATCGTCTTTATAATCAACGATGAGCTCCTCGGGATTTTCGGTTGAGTATACTTTTTTTGCTTTTCCTTCGTAAAGTAGATCCTTTTTCATCTATGTTACCTCTTTCGATAATGGAATAATTTTTCAAAAGTTTTTACGACGCATCACAGCTCTCTTGCGGTCTGAGCTATTCTGCTGTCTTTTTCGTATATTTCTTCAGCCATTTTTTTCTTGAAGTCTGTCAGTCTGGCGTAAAGCTCGTCATCTGACGTAGCCATGATCTGAACGGCAAGAAGCGCGGCGTTTTCCGCACCGTCTATCGCAACGGTCGCAACGGGTACGCCTTTGGGCATCTGGACGGTTGACAGAAGGCTGTCAAGTCCGTCGAGAGTTGAGCTTTTTACGGGGATGCCGATTACCGGCAGCGCGGTATACGCCGCCATAACTCCCGCGAGATGGGCAGCTTTTCCTGCTGCGCAGATGATGCACGAATAACCGTTTTCTTTTGCTGTCTTTGAAAATTCCGCTGCCTTATCGGGCGTTCTGTGCGCCGACATTACGTGGACGGTGTATTCGATCCCGAATTTTTCAAACGTTGCAAAAGCGGGTTTAAGAACGGGAAGATCGCTGTCGCTTCCCATGATTACAGCTGCCTTTTTCATATTGACTCCGTTTCGTTATTTTATGGATTAACAGTATATAAATATAAAGGTATTTTACACTATTTTATGTGTCTTTTCAAGAGCATTCTCTTCATTTAACAATAATTTCGTTTTTTGCGGACCTATTTCTCCGTAAGGCGTCTTTCTGATACGTTCAGCGCGTTTATTTCAACGTTTTTATGCCATACGCTTTTTATCTCTCCGCAGAAACGCTCATACAGATCCGAACGGATTACCGCCGATATCCTTACGCTTTCGGCAAACTCCCGATCCGTTATCTCCGCGCCCGCCTGCATGAGCGCCCGCTCCATCTGGCTGTGAAGTTCATATCCGTATTTCATTTCAAACTCGGTGAACGGCGCGATCTCGGCTGTTCCCGCTTCCTCCGCGGCGTCGGACGCAGAACGGGAGTATGCCCTTACAAGCCCTCCCGCACCGAGAAGGATACCGCCGAAGTATCTTGTAACGGTTATGAGCGTGTCACAGAGCTTTTTTGCGGAAATAACGTGAAGAATGGGCATCCCGGCAGTACCGGAAGGCTCTCCGTCGTCCGAAAAACGCTGAAGGGAACCTGCGCGAAGGATATACGCATAACAAACGTGAGTGGCGTCGGCATACTCTTTTCTTACCGAGGCTATCGCCTCCTCGGCTTCATGCTCCGATGTCACCCAGAACGTCTGACCTATAAAGACGGATTTTCTTTCCGTGAACTCTGTTTTTATGTTTTTTTCTACCGTGATCATGTTTTTACAGCAAATAACTGCGGAGCTTCTCTCTCAGAAGCGTTTCGTCGGGAATGTCTCCGCTGTCGAAAATAAATTTTATTGCTCCTCCCGCAACAGGCTCAAAAACGGGTCGTTTGAATACTGCCCGCGGGAATTTTCCGTTAACGCCGGCGATGAATCGTTCCGTCATTTCTGATGAAGTTTTCCATCCTCCGCCCGAAGTCGTGAATATAAAACTGTCGTCTTTTGAATACCCTTTATCTGTCATCATCGTTACCGCGGCAAGCGCGAGCTCATCTGCGGCATATTCAACGATTTTCATGGCGATCTCGTCACCGTGACCACATGCCGTTTCTATTTCTTTCGTCAGCCCCGAGACGTCTTTTCTGAAAGAGGGTCTTTGATGTATCGAACATACTTCCCATAACGATTTTTCAAGTCCCAGACCTTTAAAGACGAGCGTTTCAAGCTCTGTTTTCGCCCCTCTGCCGTCGTAGGAGCGTATCGCGGCGTTTATGGCTTTTCTTCCCATGTCAAAGCCGCTGCCCTCGTCGCCGAAATACTGACCCCATCCGCCTATGAAGCCGACCTGTTTTCCGTTTTCGATAAGAAAACAGTCGGAACCCGTACCTGAAACGGCAAGAAGTCCGCTTTGACCGAGCGTTCCGGCAAGTATGCCAAGCTGCCCTTCGCTCAGTCTTTCCGAACGCCTTATCCCGACATATTTTTCAAGCGCATCGATAAATCCGTTGGCATTTCCCGCTATCGTGTAATACACTCCGTCAACGTCGGCTACTTTTCCGAGCGTTTTTTCAATCCCGCAAAGCAGCGCCTCCGCAACGCTTTCCATGTTCTTTTTCGCATCAGAAGCATCCATGAAAAGTGCGTTTACTCCGCCGCTTTTTGCAGAGGCAAGAATATTCAGTTTTTCGTCAAATGCGAATGCGGAAAGCTTCGTCCCTCCGCCGTCTGCGGTGATAAAAACCATAATTGCGTCCTCCAATGTGTCAGGCGATCAACGGATACGGTATACTCTGCTATATTATATCAGTTTTCATATTTTTTTTCAAGTCCCCCGGCAATAAAAATCTATTGACAAAATCGCTTTTTTGTGCTAATATGTTAAAAATTTTTACAGAGGAGGTTCGCAGATGAACGAACACGTCAGAGCGATAGCCGAACGAATCCGCGGACTGCGGATGATACTTGATATACCGACCGACGAAATGGCGCGAGTATGCGACACGACTGAGGAGGACTACATAGCTCACGAAACAGGCGAGATCGACTTTTCATTCACATTTCTTTATAAGTGTTCCAAACACTTCGGAGTCGATATCACAGAACTGATAACAGGCGATAAGCCCACTCTTTCTTTTTATTCCGTTACAAGATCCGGCGAGGGTCTGCCGATCGAGCGAAGAAAAGGTTTCAAATATCAGCATCTTGCTCCTTTTATAAAAGATAAGATCAGCGAACCTTTCCTTGTCACCGCCAAATATGATGAAGATGCCCAGAAAAAAGAAATAGCGCTTTCTTTTCATGAAGGACAGGAATTCGACTATGTTCTTTCCGGCACGCTCAAAGTAAGGCTTGAAGATCATATCGAGTATCTAGGCCCCGGTGACAGCATATACTACAACAGCGCTCACGGACACGGAATGATAGCCGTAAACGGGGAAGACTGCACCTTTATCGCCGTCGTTATCGGAAAGAACTGAAAAAGATAACGAAGGAACGTCCCGTTACGTTCCGCAAAAGAAAAAGGTATTTTTATGCTGTATAAAAAATTTGTTAATGAACATTTCAATGAAAACGGTTTTCTCGACGGTTTTGAGATGAGATCCGGTTTCGACTTCAACTTCGCATATGATGTCGTTGACGAGCTGGGCAAGACCAAGCCCGAAAAGCTCGCAATGCTGTGGATATCCAACGACGGTGAAGAAAAAAGATTCACTTTCGGCGATATGATGCACCTTTCTTCGCGCGCAGCTCATTTTTTCACCGATATCGGAATCAAAAAAGGCGACCGCGTAATGCTTGTGCTTAAACGCCACTATCAGTTCTGGATATCTATCGTGGCTCTTCACAAGATTGGCGCAATAGTCGTTCCCGCAACGCATCTCCTTACGAAAAAAGACTACGTATACCGATTCAACGCAGCGGGAATAAAGGCGATCGTCTGTGCCGGCGACGGCGAGATCACGTCTCACGTTGACGAGTCTGTTCCCGATTCTCCGTCACTCGAATTGAAGATCGCTGTAGGCCCTGTTCCCGATGGCTGGTATGATTTTGATAAGAAAATCCTTGAATATCCCGACTTTTTCGAGCGTGTGCCTACAAAAAACGGCGACCCGATGATCATGTACTTCACAAGCGGAACCTCCGGATACCCGAAAGCCGCAGTCCATGATTTCACGTATCCGATCGGCCATATCGTTACCGCAAGGTACTGGCATAACGTTGATCCTGACGGACTTCATCTTACTATCGCAGATACGGGATGGGGAAAAGCCGTCTGGGGCAAACTTTACGGTCAGTGGCTGTGCGAAGCGGCGGTATTCACATACGATTTCGATAAGTTCGACGGTGATGCCGTTCTCTCGATGATAGAAAAATACAAAATAACCACTTTCTGCGCGCCTCCCACGATATTCCGCTTTTTCATCAAGGCGGATATGTCCAAATACGATCTGAGCTCACTCAAATACGCTACCATCGCAGGAGAAGCGCTCAACCCGGAGGTTTTCAACAAATTCAAAGAGATCACGGGCATTTCGCTTATGGAGGGCTTCGGTCAGACTGAAACCGCCCTCACCGTTGCAAACCTTATCGGAATGACCCCCAAGCCGGGTTCTATGGGCAAGCCTACTCCCCAGTATGATATGATAATCGCCGATGAATCAGGAAATCGCGTAAAACCCGGTGCGGTAGGGGAAATATGCCTGAAAACAGGCAAGGGCAGACCTCTCGGAATGTTTATCGGATACTTCAACGATCCCGAAAAAACAAACGCCGTCTGGCATGACGATCTTTATCACACCGGCGATATGGCATGGTGCGATGAGGACGGATATTTCTGGTACGTAGGCAGAACGGACGATCTTATAAAAAGCTCTGGTTACCGTATCGGTCCTTTTGAGATAGAGAGCGTTCTTATGGAGCATCCCGCGGTTATGGAATGCGCGGTCACCGCAGTTCCCGACCCGATAAGAGGACAGGCAGTCAAAGCGACCATCGTGCTCACCAAAGACTATAAAAACAAAGCTTCGGAAGCTCTTGTAAAAGAGATCCAGAACCATGTCAAACGTCTCACCGCTCCTTATAAATACCCCAGGGTCGTTGAATTCGTGGAAGAACTGCCCAAAACAATAAGCGGAAAGATCAGACGTGTCCAGATAAGGAACGAAAAATCCGAATAATTATCATGAGACCGCCGCCGACTCCCGGCGGCTGTTGACTTTTATAAATATTTATGATAAAATATATTATAATATGCAAATATGTGTTGCGGAGGATATCCAGATGAACAAAGGCATCTACCCGGCGCTTCTGACGCTTTTTGATAAAAACGGCAAACCTGATACCACGGCTATCGGCAAACTGACAGATCATGTTATAGACAACTGTAAAGCAGACGGGCTTTATGTATGCGGCAGCACGGGCGAAAACTTCCTTATGAGCCATGCTCAGAAAAAAGAGGTCTTAACGTCTGTGTCAAAAACCGCAAAAGGCAGGGTTTCTCTTATAGCGCATATAGGCTCGAACGTTGTCGAAGAGGTTTACGAGCTTGCCGATCTTGCGGCTGAAAACGGATATGACGCAGTTTCTGCCGTCACGCCTTTTTATTATAAATTCACAAACAAAGAGGTAGTATATTATTATCTCAGACTCGCCGAAAGATCAAAACTTCCTCTGGTCGTTTACAATATTCCCGTCCTGACGTCGGTTTCTCTTTCTATGGCTGATTTTGACGCCCTGTTTTCTCACGGAAACATCATAGGGGTCAAAAATTCGGCACAGGATTACTTCTTCCTTGAAAGACTCAGGACAGCGTTCCCCGACAAGATCATCTTTTCTGGCGTTGACGAAGCCCTCCTCTCCGCAGCAATACTCGGAACCGACGGGGCGATAGGCAGCACCTACAACATAATCGGGAACTGGGGCAGAGAAGTTTTTGAAAACTGCAAACAAAACAATATCCCCGCTGCTCTTGCGGCACAGAAAAAAATAAACACCGTTACAGATATGCTTCTTAAAGCAGGCATCTATCAAACTCTCAAAGAAGTACTCGCTCTTTACGGTATCTCTTCATGCGGATGCAGACAGCCTTTTGCCGAAACTACCGAAGCACAGAAGACTGCTGCACGAGAGATATTTGATACCGTAAACAGACTGAACGGCAGGTAATTATACTCGGAAGGAACGGTTGGGTCATGAATAAGATAATAACAAAACGCGCACTGAATCCCACGGTCACACTTTTTACGTTTGAAGCTCCTCTGATAGCAAAAAAAGCTGAACCCGGTCAGTTCGTTATTCTAAGGCCGAATTCCGAAAGCGAAAGAATACCGCTTACGATTTCGGATTTCGACCGCGATGCAGGCACGGTCACCGTTATAGTCCAGATAGTCGGCGGAACAACGGCGGCTCTTAACGATATACCCGAAGGCGGTTTTATCTGTGACGTTGCAGGGCCTCTCGGAAGACCTACCGAAACGGAAGGCTTGCGCAAGGTAGCGGTGGTAGGCGGCGGAGTGGGCTGCGCGATAGCGTACCCCGTAGCGAAAAAGCTTACGAAGCTCGGCGCATCCGTTGATTTTATCGTAGGGTTCAGAAATAAGGATCTCGTATTTCTCGAGGACGAATTCAGAGCTGCAAGCGATAATCTTGTTATTATGACGGACGACGGATCTTACGGCGAAAAGGGCCTTGTCACCGATGCACTGAAAAGGCTTATTGAAAACGGCGCAGAATATGATGAGGTCATTGCGATCGGACCGCTGATAATGATGAAATTCGTTTGCAGACTTACCGAAGAATACGGAATAAAGACTGTGGTAAGCATGAATCCCATAATGATAGACGGCACGGGTATGTGCGGCGGCTGCCGCCTTACCGTTGGCGGAAAAATGAAATTTGCGTGCGTCGACGGCCCTGATTTTGACGGACATCAGGTCGATTTTGACGAGGCGATGCGCCGAAATACCATGTATAAAGAATTTGAACGCGAAAAAGCCTGCCGGCTTTTGAATACAAAGTGAGGTGCTGGTATGCCCAATATGTCTTTGAAAAAAAATCCGATGCCTTCGCAGGAACCGGACGTAAGAAACAGAAATTTCAACGAGGTCGCCCTAGGATACAGTGAAGAACAGGCTCTCGACGAGGCAGCCCGCTGCCTTAACTGCAAAAACAAACCGTGTACGCAGGGGTGCCCCGTTGCAATAGATATCCCTTCGTTCATACATGAAACAGCCGAAGGCAATTTTGAAAAAGCATATGAGATAATCTCCCTTTCAAGTTCTCTTCCTGCAGTCTGCGGAAGAGTTTGTCCGCAGGAATCACAGTGCGAAAAATATTGCGTAAGAGGTAAAAAGGGCGAGCCTGTCGGCATAGGCCGTCTCGAAAGATTTGTTGCGGACCGTCACAACTCATCTGCGGACGGAAAAATTGACCTTCCGAAACCCAACGGACATCGCGTTGCGATTGTCGGCTCAGGTCCTTCGGGACTTACCTGCGCGGGAGATCTCGCGAAAAAAGGTTACGACGTGACCGTTTTTGAAGCTCTTCACACAGCCGGTGGTGTTCTCGTTTACGGTATCCCCGAATTTCGCCTTCCTAAGGACATAGTTTCAAAAGAGGTCGAAGGTCTTAAAGCTCTTGGCGTAAAGATCGAAACAAACGTTGTTATAGGTAAGACCCTCACGGTCGACGAGCTTATCGAACAGGGCTTTGAGGCTGTCTTTATCGGCTCCGGCGCCGGACTTCCGAGATTTATGAATATTCCGGGCGAAGGTCTTAACGGCGTTTATTCCGCAAACGAATTTCTTACCCGCATCAATCTTATGAAGGCTTACAGGGAAAACTCCGAAACTCCCGTTATGAGGCCTGAAAGGGTCGCGGTAGTCGGAGGCGGAAACGTTGCTATGGACGCCGCGCGAAGCGCAAAACGACTCGGAGCAAAAGAGGTTTATATTATTTACAGACGCAGCGAGCAGGAGCTTCCCGCAAGAGCAGAAGAGGTCGAGCACGCAAAAGAGGAAGGGATCGTTTTCAGACTCCTCACAAACCCGACGGCTATTCTTTCTGATGACGGAAAGTCGGTTTCCGGCATAAAATGCGTTGAAATGACGCTCGGCGAACCCGATGCTTCAGGCAGAAGAAGCCCGGTAGAAAAGGCCGATTCCGAGTTTGAAATACCTCTTGACTGTGTTATCATGGCAATAGGCACATCGCCTAATCCGCTCATAAAATCAACGACAGGCGGACTTGAAACGTCTCCTAAGGGAGGCATCGTAGTTGACGAAAACGGCGAAACGACAAGAGAAAACGTCTATGCCGGCGGTGACGCGGTAACAGGTGCAGCAACCGTAATACTCGCCATGGGCGCAGGCAAGAAGGCTGCGGCATCGATCGACAAAAAACTTCGCGGTTGAATATAAAGATCTTTCCGTTTCTGCGGAAAGATCTTTTTTTGAAATCACCGCTTATTTTTGCATTCTTTCCAGCTTTTCTCTTGACACGGAGATATATTAATGTTAAAATGATCGGGCAGCAATAAATGCTGAATTGTTTTGTAAAATACAGATCAGACGAGAGGGAACGTTTATGACAGAAACAGTTGAAAAACTTCTTAAAGGCGAATATGAAAACCATATTCTTCCTTTTTTCTGGATAAGGGGAGAGGAAGAATCGGTCACACGCGAATATATGAGAGCCGTCCATTCCGCAAATATAGGCGCGGTTTGCGTTGAGAGCCGCCCGCACCCGGATTTTGCAGGACCTCAGTGGTGGCATGATATGGATATAATCCTTGACGAGGCGCGCAAGCTCGGCATGAAAGTCTGGATACTTGACGACAGCCATTTCCCCACGGGTTTTGCAAACGGAAAAATGTCGACCGCTCCGGAAGAGCTCTGCAGACAGTGCCTTGTTTACAGAACCGTAAAATGTCCGCCTTCGGGCACCGAGATGACCGTCAACGTCAGCGAATGCAGACCTGCTACACCTTTTGTTCCGTATAACGAAATGGAAGAATACGACGTCAAAAACCGCAATAAGAGAGTTTTTCATGACGATAAGCTTCTCGGTATTATTGCGGTAAGAAAAAACGGAACACTGCCTGACGGCATCATAGACCTTAGCAATAATATCGATAAAGAAACGTTTTCTTTCCGTGTTCCCGAAGGGGAATGGACTTTATACGTCCTTCATCTTACGCGCAACCGCGGCGCAAGAAGACTTCTTATTAACATGACCTCTCAAAGATCCTGCAGGATCCTTTTAGACGAGGTCCACGAAAAATTCTGGCAGCATTACGCTTCCGATTTCGGCAAAACCATTGCTGGCTTTTTCTCCGATGAGCCCGAACTCGGAAACGGACATCTTTACGAAACAGGAAAACCGATCTGGAAACTTGAAGACGAGGCGTGGGGCGACGACGTCACGAAAGAAATGGAAAAACGTCTCGGAGAAAACTGGGTCTCTTTCATGCCGCTTATCTGGGATACGGATATTGACAAAAATGCCTCTGCAAAGGTCCGTTTGGAGTATATGGATGCGGTAACGTCACTTGTGGAACGCAATTTTTCCGAACAGGTAGGCGGATGGTGCAGAGATCACGGAGTTCAGTATATAGGACACATCATAGAGGACGAAAACCAGCATTTTCGCACAGGTCCCAGCCTCGGTCACTATTTCCGTGGTCTTGGCGGACAGGATATGTCCGGCATCGATATGATAGGCGCCCAGGTATTCCCTCAGGGAGAATTCGACGCACCAAGGCGTCTCGGACGTTTCTATCATTTCGTTCTTGCTTCTCTTGCGGCGTCTCAGGCGGCTATAGACCCGAAAAAACACGGCAACAGCATGTGCGAAATATTCGGGGCGGTGGGCTGGAAAGAGGGCGTTCGTCTTGAAAAATATCTTGCCGATCACTGCCTTGTAAGGAATATAAACCATTTTGTTCCGCACGCGTTTTCTTTGACAAAATACCCTGACGGAGACTGCCCGCCTCATTTTTACAATCACGGCAACGATCCGCAGTTTAAACATTTCGGCAAGCTTATGCTTTATATGAACAGGGTAGCAACGCTTCTTCAATCCGGCTCGACCGTTCCCGAAACAGCGATCCTGTATTCAGCAGAAAGCGACTGGATGGGCGATTGCATGCTGCCCGAAAACGTCGCTGAACCTCTTGCAAGAAATCAGATAGCTTATGATTTTATCCCCGCAGACGTTTTTTCGCGTCCCGAGCGCTATAATACAGATCTGTCAAACGGACTTTGCGTAAACGGAAGAAGCTATAAAGCCCTTATAATTCCCGCATGCGAGTTTATTGCCCCCTGCGTAAAGAACGCTTTACCCGATCTTGAGAAAAACGGCGTGAAAATACTCGATGCAAATACCGTTTCACCCGATACTATTCCTTGCGAAACAGCAAAACTCTGTATCCCTACAGTCCGTATAACCCCCGAAAACCGTGATATGCGCGTTCTTCACGTCGCTGGAGACTGCGATATTTATATGTTTGTAAACGAGGGAACAAAAACATGGCACGGCTCCGCGGATATCGGATCTTTCGGTGAATGCTGCATCTACGATGCGTGGGAAAACGGACTGAGACATATAAAATCCGAAAAAACCGCCAACGGGACCCGAGTAACTTTCTCTTGCGAACCTCTTCACAGCGTTATAGTTCTTTCGGGATTTAAGCACGATGCTTCGCAGTTCCTTCCCGAACCGTTTGAAGGAACCGAAATACCTTTGAATGAAGGCTGGAAACGCAGCGTTTGCCGCGCGATAGATTACCCCCGATTCGAAAACGAAAAAGAGATCTCTCTGCCTGATACTCTTGCTCAGCAGATGCCTCGTTTTTCGGGACTTGCAAGATACGAAAAAACGGTCTGCCTCAAAACGATCCCGTCACGTGCCGTGCTTGTGATCACCGATGCCCATGAAGGCGTAGAGCTGTTTATCAACGGCATAAGCGCAGGCGTTCAGATCGTTCCCGAATACCGTTTTGAGATAGCAAATCTTCTTAAAGAAGGCGAGAACTCTTTCCGTATTGAGGTCGCAACAAATTCGGAACGTGAAAACACGCCTGAAGAAAGGTGCGAAACACTTTCGGGTATCACCGGGAACTGCAGTCTGACAATAAAAGAATAAGATCCGTAAAACCGTATTTTCAAAATAAATAATTCGGACAGGAGAAAACCTATGAACCGCATATCTATCGACAGAAACTGGAAATTCAGAACAGAGAAAAAAGGCGATGCAAGCACCGTTAATCTGCCGCACGATTTCACTATCGGCACAGACGTCTCTGCCGATGCTGCTTCAGCCGCTGCAAGCGGATATTATACGGGCGGAACGGGGTATTATGAAAAAACCTTATCAGTTCCGCAGGAATGGAAAAATAAAAAAGTGATCGTAGAATTCGACGGCTCATACGGACTTACCGATGTTTCATTCAACGGCAGAGCTATCGTTTCCCATCCTTACGGCTATACTCCTTTCCATGCGGATATTACAGAATTCGTGACCCCGGGCGAAGACGGTATCCTTACCGTTACGGTCGATAATTCCTCACAGCTCAACAGCCGATGGTATAGCGGGTCCGGACTTTACCGTCACGTGGATCTGCTCGTAGGAGATCTTATACACATTGCTCCGTGGGGCATCTATGCTCATACCGAAAGAATTTCAGACGGCACGGCATACGTTATCGTCGAGATAACCGTGCAGAATGAAACTGACGAGTCGGGTGAATACCGTGTCTGCGCTTCGATAGGTGAAGCGGCGGAGTCAAGGGTTGTACATATCGAGGCAGGAGGAAAAACGGTTTGCAGGCTTCGTTTTGTCATTCCCGATGCCGACCTTTGGGATACAGACAATCCCGCGCTTTATACCGTCAGCGCAAGAGTGAAAAACAGAGATGGCTGCTGCCTTGACAGCGATTTTGTTTCTTTCGGAATACGTACCGTTTCAGCGGAGGTTAAAAACGGCTTTATGCTCAACGGAAGAACTGTCAAGCTGAAAGGCGCCTGCGTCCATCATGACAACGGGCTTCTCGGCGCAGCATCATTTTACGACAGCGAATACCGCAAGCTCTCCTTGCTTAAAAACAACGGCTTTAATGCTGTCAGATCCGCGCATAACCCGCCTTCGCGCGATATGCTCGCTATCTGCGATAAACTCGGCATTATAGTGATGGACGAAGCTTTCGATATGTGGAATCTCGAAAAAAACACGAACGACTATCATCTTTACTTCGGAAATAACTGGGAAAGCGATATGGAAAGCTTTATTCTGCGCGACAGAAACCATCCTTCCGTCGCCATCTGGTCGATTGGTAATGAGGTAGGCGAACGGGGAGGCGGAGGCAACGGTTACGAGGTCGCCCGAGCCCTTGCGGAAAAAGTTCGCTCGCTTGACTCTACCCGTCCCGTTACAAGTGCCGTTTGCATTCTCTGGAACGGAACGGTGCCCAAAGAGGCAGAGGGGATTTTCGAAGAAGAAAAACGTATTTCCGAAACCGAAGGGGCGGAGGCTGCCGCCTCATTCAGAGAAGCCAACTGGGGAAAATATACAGAGCCTTACGGCGCGGTTCTTGATATTATGGGATACAATTATCTGCCCGAAAGATATGAAAAAGACGGCGTTCGGTTCCCCGACAGAATAATATGCGGAACGGAAAGCTTCCCGAAAGAGATCGACAGAGTATGGGATATAACGGAAAAACTGCCGTATGTCATCGGTGATTTTACATGGACTGGTTTTGACTATATCGGCGAGGCCGGCATAGGAAAAGCAGTTTATTATGATAAGGCGGAAAAAGACTCTGCCGATATGGTGTCCGGTTTCCCGTGGCGTCTTGCAAACTGCAGTGATTTTGATATCTGCGGCTTCGAAAGACCCCAGCTTCATTACAGGAAAATCGTCTGGGGCTCCAACGAAACGTATATCGCTTCCGGGTACCCCGCCAATTACGGAAAGGCGGAAGAGCTGAGCGCGTGGTCATGGCCGGAGCGCGAAAACAGCTGGACATGGCGCGGCTATGAAGGAAAACCGGTTCAGGTGGATGTTTACTCCGCCGCGCAGGAAGTCGAGCTTATTCTCAACGGTGTCAGCCTCGGCCGCAAACCTGCGGGCAAAAGCAACAGGTATACCGCTGAGTTCAACGTTATCTATGCGCCGGGAACTTTAACGGCAATAAGCTATAACGGAAATGAAGAAATCAGCCGCGACGTTGTTTTTACCGCCGGCAGACCGGAGACGATCAGGCTGACTTCTAACGTGGCGTCCCTCTTGGCAAACGGATGCTCTCTTGCGTATATCACTGCAGAAATCACGGATGCTTCAGGGACAAGAGTTCCCGATGCTGAGATCCTCTGTAAAGCCGACGTTTCGGGCGCAGGCGAACTTGCCGCATTCGGCGTAGCACGTCCGATCACCGCGGAAAACTACTGCTCTGGCGCTTTCACGTCTTACAGGGGCAGACTTCTTGCAATCGTTCGCTCCAAAACCGAAAGCGGAAGCGTGACCCTGACAGTATCTGCAGAGGGATTCAAAGATGTCTCTCTTACTTTGCCTGTTCTGGATTACGGAGAATAACAAATGAAAAAAACAGCTATAATCGTTCTTGACGTCGCAATCGTCGTTTTTGTCATATTCGCCCTTATACTTATGATGACCGCCCACACGGATGATTCTCTGTCGGCAAGAGGGTGGGGCGCCTTAAAGTATTATACCGTCCAGTCTAACCTTCTGTGTGCGCTTTCATCACTTGTTATGCTCGTTTTCTCTCTTATAAAAAAGAATTCCGTTATCCCCGACTGGCTATTCATCTTTCAGCTTGTCGGAACGACTGTTGTAACGGTTACGTTTCTTGTTGTCATCGGTTTTCTCGGTCCAGTATACGGATACGGTTTTATGTATCTTCGCGCAAACCTCTGGTTCCATCTGATCGTTCCTCTGCTTGGAATGGTTAAAATGCTTCTTATAACTCCACGGCGCGCATACCCCTTTTCCGTCACGTTATGGGGAATCCTTCCCACGTTCCTTTACGGCGCGGTCTATTCTGTGATCAATGCCGTGGGCTGGAAGGGACATTCAGACCCGACAACGGATATCTACGGTTTTCTTTTCTGGGGATGGGGAATAGGCTTCGTATTTCTTATCTCCATCTGTCTTTTAAGCTGGGGGGCTTCGATAGCATTCTGGGGACTGTCAAAAAAATTGCACGCGTAAAAGTTGACCGGTCATAGGCATACATTCCCTCTGTACCTGATTTATGGCTTTCAGCCGAAACGGCAGTGTCTGCGTTTTCACCGATACTCGGAAATCAATGAAAAAACAAATCTCCGCCCTGATAAGGCGGAGATATTTATATATGTTTTTAAACGCTTCACGGTTTGAATTTTTTAAGCGGCAGGTATTTATAGACCTGGTTTATATAATCCTTATATGAGGGATATTTGCCCGAAGAAATCTTTTCGCCGAGAGCAGAGCTGCCCATAAACAGAAGAATAAGCAAAAGCGGACCTATCGCGGTGATATTGAAAATACCGTTACTTGTTACGCCCGCGCCTATGGTGAAAAGATAAAGACTCAGCCATATTCCCTGCTCACCAAGATAATTCGGATGGCGCATACGGCTCCACGGACCTAAGGTGTTAAAGCCGAGATTATATGGCGACGGGAGCTCGGAAAGCGTTTTTCCTTCGGCAAGAAATCCCTGTTTCTTTTTATGAAAGTTCCACTGATATTCGTCGGCAACAGTTTCGAGCACCAGAAACGCCACAGCCAAGACCGCTGCGACAATATCCGCGGCAGCAAACGGCTCAGAAGAGCCCATGCATGCGAGCGCGGGCAGACAAATCGCCAGGACAAGAAGATTTTGATATATACTGATAAAAAACAGATCGAAAAGTGTCCATAAAAATCCGTTACTGAATACCGGGCTGCTTTTTACGACAGACCAGCGGTAATCTTCTCTTCCTTCCCAGAATTTCAACCTGTATGCGCCTTTTCTGGCAAAATTCACCGTCAGCCGTATGCCCCATGCGGTTACGATAACGGCGTATACGATAAGACGCAAGGAAAAATCTCCCTTAGCTGCGATTATCCACGCATATACTATCGGCAGAATGCTCCAGAGTTTATCCATCTGTGAATAGTTCTTCGTTATTTCGCCAACGACGAAGCAGTAAAGAGCGCTCGCGGCGCAAATGACAGTGAGAAGTTTGAACGTCTCTTCCTGAAGAGCGGAAAAACCTTCGCCTCTAAATAAAATGCACAATACCGCAAGCAGTATCACAATGCATGCAGATACTGCCGTTGCTATATATTTTTTCATGACTGTTATCACCTTGTATACGTTTAATTCGTTTTTTGATCTGAGCCATTTAACAGAATAGGCTAAAACGCTGTATTCCGCGACCCGTTTTCCGTTTTGCGGACCGTCTTCAGAAGACGGTCCGCATTTATGTGTTATCAGAGTTTAACTGTCTCAGGTGCAGACGTGAACGAGCTGAACGTTGCGACAGCGTTTTTGAAAAAGAGCATCTGCATATTTCCGTCATCCGGTGAGTACATTGCTTTAAGAGAAGGCATTTTCTCAAGCATCGCAACTTTTACGTTGCGGTCATCGTCATTTTCAAGTTCACCGGAAACACGGAGCCATTGACCGTCTTTGAATGCGCATATTTCAGCTTTCGGATTTGCTGCAAGCTGTTTTGAAACAGGCTTGATCTTGCCCGTCTGGATGTAAAGTCTGTCTTTGCAAAGAAGGACCGTTCCGAAGGGACGAACCCTCGGCTGATCGCCTTCAACGGTTGCAAGATAATAAGTTCCCGCTTCATCAAGGAAGCTGCAAACTCTTTCAATGTCTTTCATTTATAAATCCTCCGTATCATTATCTTCACGCGCAAACAACGCGGATTATTCTGGATCCGAACAACAGTAAAGTTGTATTACTTTACAGAATACGATGCGATATATTTCAACCCGTCCGCTCTGTCAGGACAGGGGTTTTTGATCATAAATTTAACGTCTATGCCGAGCTGCGCCGCAGCAAGCTCAAAATGACAAAGTGCGATGCCCATATCGATCTTTTGCAGGTCCCATATGCCGTCATCGTATCCACGGCTTTGCTTTTCGTAAAAATGAACCGCATCTTCGCATACTGCCACACGCCATGGCTGTTTGTTGACTGCCGACGGGGCAAGTCTGACAGCTTCAAGAACTTCTGCAAGTTTTCCTGCGGCTTCTTTTGACAGAGGTTTATCGGTTTCTCCGTCAAAAAACAGATCGCCGAAGTCAAGACGGCTGTCTGCGCCTATACCTTTGCGCATTACGGCTTCGCGAACCGACATTTTCTTCGCCGGATATCCCAGCGGACTTACGCACGGCATAACTTCGCCTTCACCAAGCCCGACAGCGCTCTCAAAAGCGTTTCTGTTCATCGTTCCGGCTATCCACGTCGTTCCTACGCCGATACTCTCCGCAAACAAAACAACTTTTTCAAATGAAAAGCCGAAAGCCTCTTCCGCGTGCTCGGTGCGTTTCATCTTGCCTGCGATAAACGTATCTGTTCCTACTATCACAGGGCTGGAAAGACCGAATTTCGTGCTGTCAGGAATGCTCCAGCTGATCGGAATATTATACGGATTATCAGCGTTTTCCGCATAATCGAGTATCATTTGAGCGTCTTCTGCAGTAACGGGGCTTTCAAACGTTCTTACACTTCTTCTTTTTCTGATTGCGTCTAATGCATCCATGCAGGGATCACATCCTTTCTGAAACATATACCGTAATCAATCAAAAAGCCTCTTTTGTCTGTTGGCAAAAGAGGCTTTTTTGGCAGGGGCAGAAGGGATCGAACCCTCGGCACGCGGTTTTGGAGACCGCTGCTCTACCTGCTGAGCTATACCCCTGTGTGATATCGCTTTTTCAAGCTTAACTATTATACCATAGTTTGCTGGATATTACAAGTCCCAAATTGTGACTTTTGTGTTAAATCGCTCTTCTCGTTCTGATAGATAGGGGAGAGGCAGTATAAGCTCTCCCCTTATGGTATTTATCACAGATTATAGATTTCAGAATACTTTTTTTCGAGATAGTCTGTATAAACAAACGGATCAAATTTCTCTGCGAGCGTGTTTTCAAGAAGCTCTTCGGGCGTTTTAGATCTTCCGAATATCCATATACGCTCTCTGTTCCATGCGTTTATCGGGGCAAAGTTTCCTTCGCGCAAACATCCTTCAACGTCTATATCCTCCTTCATCCTGCGCAAAAACTGCGCTCCGTATGCGCTGCCCAGAGCATATGAAGGGAAGTATCCGATAAGTCCTCCGGACCAGTGGCTGTCCTGCAAAACTCCTTCTCTGTCACACGGAACTTCTATTCCCAGATATTCTCTGTAAAGTCTGTTCCATTCACTCGGCAGATCCCTGACCTGCAACTGTCCGTGCATCAGCTTTTTTTCGAGTTCGTAGCGTATCATTATGTGCAGGCAGTAAGTTACCTCATCAGCTTCCGTGCGTATAAGAGACGGCGTTACGACGTTTACTGCTCGATAAAGCTCGTCTTCTGTGTGATTTGCCATCTGCTCCGGGAAATATCTGCACATAACGGGATAAATGTATGATATGAATCCGCGGCTTCTGCCGAGGATGTTTTCATAAAAACGGCTTTGGCTTTCGTGAATATTCATTGCCGCTCCGCCGTCAAGGTTTGTGTATGCAAGTTCGTCCTCCGAGCCGGAGTCGTAAAGTGCGTGACCGCCTTCATGAATAACGCTGTACATTGAATAAGATACGTTTTCACGGTGATAATTGGTCGTAATACGGACGTCGTGGTGCGAACCGAGACTCGTCGTAAAGGGATGCTCGGTTGTTGCCAGTCCGCAGTGATCGGTGTCAAGCCCGATAATCTTCATGAGCTGATACGCAAATTCTTCCTGAGCCTTTTCATCAAAATCCCCGCAGATACACTCATCGGAAATCTGAGGTTTTTCTGATATCCTTTTAAGGAGGGGAACAAGTTTTTCCTTTAACGCGTCAAAAAACATATCGCACGTTTCCGTGGTCAGACCTTCGGCGTATCTGTCAAGGCAGTAGTCGTAAACGTCTTTTTCCGGCGCACAGTAGCGTGCAAAACGGATCGTATATTCGAAAACCTTTTCAAGAACGGGGCGGAACAGCTCAAAGTCGCTCGTCTCTTTTGCTCTGTGCCATATATCGTCCGCTTCCACCATCAGCTTCTGATATTCGATATATTCGTCCATCGGTATTTTCTGCATTTCACGAATACCCTTCAGCGCAAGATATACCGACCGTCTGTCTTTCTCGCCGAGCTCTTCTCTGTGGCTGTCAAGATATTCAAGCAGGTCAGTAGTCTCTTTCCCGGTTGAGATCACATAGTCCTCTTCGCTGAGGACAGAAAGCGTCTGCGCTCTGTTTGCCGCAGTTCCTTTCGGTGCTCCAGTTACACCGTCATAATAGATGAGGGACATCGCGTGTCCGTAGGCGGCCATTTTTGCCTGAAGTTTTTTATACCGCTCAAGCGCTTCGTTCAGTTCCATAATATAAGTCCTTTCCGTTTTCCGTATATGTTCAAGTCATTGTTCACGATCAGCTGTCGTAATGTTTGCCGTATCGTATAAAAGATATGATTACCGAAATAATGTTGAACGTTTCGGTGATTATTCCCGAAACAGACATTACCGATACGTTGTATATCAGCCAGAACGGGGATGTCGCTGCAAGCTGCGTTACACGTATCTTGAATCCGTCGTGAGTCCACATGGCTATCGTGCTTACGATCATTGCGATCATCGGCAAAAGACCGAGCGGCCCAGAATAGGTGATGATGCCCGAAACAATAAATAAAAGTATCAGTCCGGCAAGTGTGAATTTACTGCTCGCCCACTTTTTGCCGTGAAAAAGAAGTATTATTCCGCGCAGTATCGCAAGCGAGTTCTGAAGAGCGCCGGTATATGCGCCAAGAAGTATAAAATGAACGGTAAAAAACACTGCGCCCAGAGACTGAAAAATAAAGAGTTTCTTTACGTCTCGAATCTGAAATGAAAATATATATATTCCCGCGCCTATGAAGCCGAGAGCCTGCGCGAATATCTCAAAAGGTCCCATACGCCCTCCGTGTCTGCAAATGAATCCGAAAAACAGTATAACATAAAAAAAGAAAAAATTCAATAGAAATTTTATTCCGGAAAAAAAGAATAAAATAGCGGGCAGGGGAGGTGGGGCGGATTACGGATAACGAGATTGACAAAACCGCATTAATGTGCTATAATATAATGTAATTCATGCAGATATGGGGGCGTACCGGATTTCGACGGGGATTTTGAAGCCGGATAAGCGAGCAGCGCGCAGACCGCTATAACCTGCAAACTTTTAAAATTAAACGCTAATAGAACAGAATTAGCTGCTGCCTAACTAAAGGCGGCCGTCTCTTCCGCGAGTACCGCGGCGCGGAAAGAGGCGTCGATGAGCGGTGAACGTTAACCGGGTGATTGCCGTAGCCCGGTAACGGCTTTCGGCATGTTCCTTTCATAGCTTTGCCTGCTGTGCTGCGAAAGGCGAAAACGAACAACCGGCTACGCTCGTAGAAAGTCCCGCGGATGAGTTTTCGGACAGGGGTTCAACTCCCCTCGCCTCCACCAGAAAGTCCTTCCCGAACATTTGTTCAAATCAGGATATGTCGGGCGAGGACTTTATTATTTCCTTTCAGCTTGAAAGATAGCGCTGAGTCTGCAAGTTGACAGGAATAAGATAAAAATACAGTGCTAGTCGTTTCTGATAAACGGTTTTATAACATTACACATGAAAGCTGAGCAGCCGAAGCGTCGGTTGACAGGCCAGACAAGGAGATAAGACAGTGGCATCAAGCAAGGCATATCTGGATTTTATCATGGAGCAATTATCCGGGCTGAGTGGCATTACCTATCGTGCAATGATGGGAGAATACATCATTTACTGCCGCGGCAAGATAGTAGGCGGTATTTACGACAACCGATTTCTTGCTAAACCCACACCATCAGCGCGATCTCTGATGCCTGATACGTCCGAGGAATCACCATATGAAGGCGCAAAAAAAATGCTGCTTGTAAACAACGTTGATGACCGTGATTTTCTTAAAAAGCTGTTGACTGCTGTTTATGAAGATCTTTCCGCTTCACAAAACTGAAGCATTTTGTATCCCGTGCAAAAGAATGAT
>JAEEGL011979770.1_pt1 | contig 101358 bp, 83 predicted proteins | sample 9134231 | NCBI WGS metagenome assembly JAEEGL01 (sample SAMN16246548, study PRJNA631951) | gut metagenome | biome: gut microbiome; feature: rumen; material: fiber-attached | host: Bos | place: Iran: Karaj | collected 2018-10 | reverse complement strand
GTCAAATTTCTGGGCTGCCTTAATCAGGCCTAAATTACCTTCATCGATCAAGTCGGGCAGACTCAATCCCTGGTTCTGGTACTGCTTTGCCACCGAAACTACGAAACGCAGGTTTGCGCTCACCAATTTGTCGAGTGCCGCTTGGTCGCCTTGCTTAATGCGCTGAGCAAGTTCTACTTCCTCATCTACGGTGATAAGGTCTTTGCGGCCTATCTCCTGCAAGTACTTGTCGAGCGACGCACTCTCGCGGTTGGTGATTGATTTTGTGATTTTTAATTGTCTCATACTTGAATTGTAGAGTTAAGCTTGCAAAATTACAAAAACTTTCTGAGGTAAGATGCATAAAAGAGTCAAAAAGTTTAATTAATTAACACAGTTTAACAAGCAAGGCGGTCGTAAGCTTCGACCGCCTTTAGTTGGTTGTTATTGTGCGTAATGAAAAATGCGATTAAGCGAGTGAAAGCATAGTGTGCTCAATGCCATTCGATAGTAAGCATTTTACCCAGAAAGAATGGTTATTCTTGGTCGGCTAGATCTACTGCAATATAGGTTTTCTTGCCGTTTGTTTTAATTCCTGTGATGAACATCACCTTGTCGCTTTCCTTGTCGCGCATGATGGCGTTGTAGATGTCTTCAACTTCGTCTTGATTGTTGACGCGAATGTTGTTGATGTCGGTGATGATAAATCCGTTGGTGATACCAGCAGCTTTAAACTTGCCGTCCTTGAGTCCAATAACTTTCACGCCGTTACTAACTCCTAGTTCCTCTTTCTCCTCAGCGGTTAGTGGTAGGAATGCACATCCCAGAGAAGTGAAGTCCGAACTCTTAGTAATGTTAGTGGTTCCTTGGTCGTTCTTGAAGGTGACAGTGGTGGTCTTCACCTTGTTGTCGCGTATATATTTAACGGTAGCCTTATCGCCTGGGCGCAGTTTGCTCATTTCCTCGAGCATTTGTCCGCCATTCTTGATGGTCATGCCATTGAGGCCGATAATCACGTCGCCCTCCTTGATGCCGGCTTCCTTGGCCGAGCTGAGGTCGTTCACCTTATTAACATAAATACCTTCGGTAGTGGCAGTGATTTTCTCCTCTTTTGCCTTGTCGGCATCAAGTTCGGTGAACTGGATGCCAAGCACTGCGCGCTGCACGCTGCCATACTGCTTGATGTCGGTGACAATTTTGTTCACCACTGCCGATGGGATTGCAAACGAGTGGCCAGCATAGTTGCCAGTGTTGGAGTATATCATGGTGTTTATGCCAATGAGTTCGCCGTCAACATTGACCAAGGCGCCACCGCTGTTGCCTGGATTCACTGCTGCATCGTGCTGAATGAATGACTCGATGCCCACGTTGTTGCCCTTGCTCACGCCGCGTGCCTTGGCGCTAACGATGCCTGCAGTAACTGTTGAGTTGAGGCCGAAGGGGTTGCCCACGGCAAGCACCCATTCGCCCACTTTCACGTTGTCGCTGTTGGCAAAAACGATAGGTGTGAGCTTGGTTGCCGAGATTTTGAGTAGGGCGATGTCGGTGTTGGGGTCGGTGCCGATGACGCGTGCGTTGAATTTGCGATTGTCGTTGAGGGTTACCTCAAGCTTTTCGGCGCCATCAATCACGTGGTTGTTGGTGACAATGTAGCCGTCTTCAGAGATGATTACACCCGAGCCTGAGCCGGTGGGTTGTGGTTCTGACTTCTTTTGTTGCTGTTGTTGTTGCTTTCTCTGTGGCGTCTGTCCTCCAAAGCCAGGTCCAAAGAAGAACTCAAACGGGTCCACAAAGTCGCCACCATAATACTGTTGTTGGCGTGGTGTTGCAAATGACTTGATGCTGACCACCGAGTTGATAGTGCTCTCGGCAGCTTTTGTGAAGTCGAGGCCATATCGGTTGGTTGCCACAGGTGTAACTGTAGCTTGAGCATTGTTGGACGTGATGAATGAATCTTTCATGACATCGCCATCGGTGGTGGCGAAGGCGGAATTAGCTGTGATTGCCATTGCCGCCATAAGGAGTGTGAATTTCTTGTACTTATTCATAATTGTATTTGTTAAATTTTTGTTCTGTTTTAAAAGTGCAATAGTTAAAATTAACTTTTGGAATTTGAACGTAAAAGTACAGCAAAATATTTCATGAACAATAGTCAACACTCACATTTTAAACTAAATTAAGACCACTTGCCATGCTTTTTTAATTCTTTAATATACTTGAGTAAAAAGTCGTTTTTTGCATTGCTTGTGATTTAGTGGTTTTTGATGATATTATTATAAAAAGTGATAAAACTTGTGCTTATTTCTCGTTTATTGCGTTAAAGTTGCTATCTTTGCACACTAATAATGAATAAGGTGTTTAAATATAAATCACTATTGATGCTTATTATAGCAGCGCTTTGGGTATTTTGCGCTGCTGCTCAAGGACAGGAACTTTCTGGAAAAGGAGAAGTGTCTGCAATTGGCACAAAGGCAAAGAAGGTGAAAATAGAACCTAGCTACGCTTGGTCGATAAGCGAACCTTTGGGTTTGCAGTATCCATCAACCATCGACACTCTATTTCTCAATTATCACAAGTCTTTTATCCCTTCACATCAGAGTCTTGCGTGGGCGACAACCGGCAACTTTGGCGCTTCGGGTCAGAATCAGATATTCTTTGAACGTAAACCCACAAGCGAATTTTTCTTCGCCGATGCTATAGAGAGCTGGCTGCCCAGTGTAGAGACGCAGCGTTATTACAATACGCGCATACCTATGACGCTTATCTCTCATAGTACTGGTGGTAACAAATACAGCAATCAGGACCGAACTCAGTTCACGTTTTCAGGTAACGTTGGAAAAAAGATAGAGATAGGTGCCGGTATTGACTATATCTACTCTAAAGGTTCCTATAACTATCAAGCCGACAAGAATTTCCGTTGGAGTATCTTTGGCAGCTATATGGGTGACCGATATGAGATGCAAACCTTCTTCAATAGCTACAACTACTTAGGTAAGGAGAATGGCGGTATCACCGACGACCTATATATTACCGATCCCGCTAAGGTCCAGGGTGGTGAGACTAAGGTCGACAACAAAAGTATTCCCACTTGTCTCACAGCGGCTCACAATAAGTTGACTGGTACTGAGTTTTATCTCAACCAGAGCTACAAAGTGGGACACTACAAGTATGAGCGCGACTCGGTTACCGACACTATCATTGGTCGAACCTATATCCCTGTGACACGGTTTGTGTGGACAGCCGACTTCAAAACCACTAAGCACCTGTATCTTAACACAAATGCGGCTGAAGATAGGTCTTATTATGAAAATACTTATCTTTCACTGACTGGAACCGATGAGACCACACGAATGTGGAGGCTGCGTAACACGCTAGGTGTGGCATTGCTCGAGGGATTCAACAAATATGCAAAATTTGGATTCTCAGTATATGCAACACATGAGGTGCGCAACTATAAGCAGGTGGTTGACACAGTGAGCGGCACCGTTCTGCCCGAGGGACTCGATGAGTTGCCGGTTTCTATACCAGCTAAGAAGACTCAGCAGTTGTTATGGGTGGGAGGCCAGTTGACCAAGCAGCATGGTTCTATATTGACCTATGGAGCCACAGCACAGTTTGGTGTGTTGGGTGATGTAGCAGGTGACATAGATGTAGAGGGCAACATTCGCACCCGTTTCAAACTCTTTGGAGACACAGTTTCGCTCAAAGCCTACGGATATTTCAAGAATCTAGAAGCGCCGTATCTGCTCAAGCAGTTTATTTCTAATCATTTTGCTTGGGATAACAGCTTCTCTAAGACACAACGCATAAGAGTTGGCGGCCGTCTTGATTTGCCGTGGGTTTACACTAGCATCAATGTGGGTTATGAGACATTGAATAATTACATTTATTTTGATTCTAGAGCGATGCCAGAGCAAAGTTCCACTGCGGTGCACGTGTTTAATGCTTCGTTGAGCAACCATTTAGGATTTGGCATCTTCAACTGGGACAATGATGTTGTTTATCAAACTTCCTCGAGTGCCGAGGTGTTGCCTTTGCCAAAATTTGCCATATTCAGCAACATGTATCTTAAATTCAAAATTGCTAAGGTGCTCGATGTGCAGATTGGCGTGGATTGCAACTATTACACCAAGTATTACGCACCTAACTACAATCCTGCCACGATGGTCTTTTACAATCAAAACGAGATGGAGTGTGGCAATTTTGCATTTGCTGACGTGTATGCAAACTTCAAGTTGAAAAAGGCCCGTTTTTATGTGATGTATACTCATGCTAACAAAGGTTTATTTGGCGGCAATAACTACTTCTCTATGCCCCACTATCCATTGAATCCTGGCCGCTTCCAGTTGGGAGTTTCGGTCGATTTTGCTAACTAACACTCGTTATGCCAAATATAATTCAGAAAATGCTCAAAAAGATTTCAAAGATAAAGAAATGGCAACTCGCCCTATATTCGGTGTTGCTTGTCGTGGTCGTTGGACTGATGTTCTCTCTCAAGAATTGCGGCAAGGAGCAGACGATGCTCACCTCCAATAACCGCATTGATCAAGCTAGCATTGGTGACACCATCGATGTGGCGATAGAGTATTCGCCGCTTTCTTATTATACCTATGGTGACACTACTGGTGGCTTCTATTATGAGTTGATAAATCTAATGTCTCAGACAAGCGGTTTTAAAATTAAATTTCATCCTATTGTTAGTTTGAATACTGCCCTTGAGGGCTTGAATAAGGACGTTTATGACTTTCTTGCCGCTCAATTTCCAGTAACGAGGGAGAGCAAAGAGAATTATCTGTTTTCCGAAGCTATATATCTTGACAAGCAAGTACTTGTTCAGCGCAACACTGGGGGCATTGCCATCAGGTCTCAGCTCGATTTGGCCGGCGACACGGTAACGATTGTCAAGGGATCGCCTATGCGTGAGCGCATAATAAGCCTGTCACGTGAGATTGGTGACACCATTTATGTTGTTTCTGACCCTGATTATGGCCCTGAGCAGCTCTTTATGATGGTAGCTAGTGGCGACATTAAGTATGCTGTCATCAACGAGACAATAGCGCGCAAGATGGCTGCGTCACATCCCAACGTCGACATCTCGCAAGCTATCAGCTTCTCACAGTTCCAGTCGTTTATAATGAAGAAAGACAACACCGAGATGAAGCAAAAACTCGATGAGAGCATCAAGGCAGTAAAGAAGTTGCCTCAATATAATGAGTTGATAAAGAAATATTTTTATCAGTAAATTGCATCTTGCCATGTTTGACCAGATAACTGAATTTTTATCAAAGGAAGGATGGCTTAACACTCACCTTGAGTCGGTGAACCATTTCCTATGGGAGTGGCATAGTCTAGTTATCGTGTTGGTTTTGTGTGGTTTATACTTCACAATTCGCACTAAATTTGTGCAGTTCAGGATGTTTCCTGAGATGTGCAAACTCTTGGTGGAATCTTCACCAAAAGGAAAAGAAAAGCATCATGTGTCTTCGTTCCAGGCTTTTGCACTATCGGTGGCAACACGTGTAGGAACGGGCAACCTGGCAGGAGTGGCGGGTGCAATAGCCGTTGGAGGTCCAGGCGCGGTGTTCTGGATGTGGCTCATCGCCCTTATTGGAGCTGCTACAGCTTTTGTCGAGTCAACACTGGCTCAGCTCTTTAAACGTCGTGCCGAAAAGTCGTTTATCGGTGGACCTGCCTATTATATCCTGCATGGTCTTCACAGCCGATGGATGGCGGCGCTTTTTGCAGTGCTGCTGATACTTACATTTGGCCTATCTTATAACTCCATACAGAGCAACACCATTGCTGATGCTTTGCATAAGGCGTTTGGTTTTAATCACGTAGCTATTGGACTAGCACTAAGTGCTTTAACTATGGTGATTGTTTTTGGCGGTATCCAGCGCATTGTCAAATTTAGCAGTGTGATAGTGCCTGTGATGGCGATAGGGTACCTTATTTTGGCGATAGTCGTCCTGGTGATGAACTATGAGAAGATTCCTGATATGTTCAGTCTTATCATTAAAAGTGCATTCGGCATAGGCCCTGCAGCAGGAGGATTAGTTGGTGCGGCAATGAGTACTGGCATCAAGCGTGGGCTCTTTAGCAATGAGGCAGGTGAAGGTTCGGCCCCTAATGCTGCGGCTACAGCGTCGGTGACGCATCCTGTGAAACAAGGACTGATTCAATCTTTAGGAGTCTTTACCGACACACTGCTAGTGTGCTCTTGTACTGCATTCATTATCCTAATGAGCGGCTTTTATGGTGGTGTTGGTGAGGTTGAGGGTATTCCGCTGACTCAAACTGCTCTAGAGTCACATATCGGTCCCGCGGGGATGGTATTCATTGCCATTGCTGTTTTGTTCTTCGCTTTTAGTAGCATTATTGGCAATTATTACTATGGTGAGGCTAACATTATGTTCCTCACGCGCAAGAAATGGGTGCTGCAAGTGTTTAGATTCCTATCGGGTGGCGTGATGGTGATGATGGGTGCCCTTGCAAGTCTCGACGTAGTGTGGAGCCTTGGCGAGGTGTTCATGGCGATTCTCACGTTATGCAACCTGGTGGCGATAGTGCTGCTTGGCAAATATGCTTTCAAGTTGCTTACCGACTATCGCACCCAGAAAAAACGTGGCATTAGGAGTCCCATCTTCAAGAAATCTTTGTTTCCTAAGTTGAATGACGACATCGATGCTTGGGAGTGATACTGCTTTGCTTGCCAAGCGCATTACGCTTTAAAATTTTTTGTGATAGTTTAGTAAAAATAGTATCTTTGACCAATAATTATTTGAAAATATGAAAATAAGAGAGATAACTGGTGCTATCGAGGACTTTGCTCCGCTTTACTTGCAGGAGAGCTGGGACAATGCTGGCATGCAGGTGGGAGACCTTGATAGTGAGGTTACCGGTGTGCTTTTGTGCACCGATGTGCGTGAGGAAATTGTTGACGAGGCAATAGAGCGAGGCGCCAACATGATAATCTCGCATCATCCACTGTTGTTTCGAGGTCTGAAGAAGATAGTGGGGCGTAGCTATCAGGAAAGAATAGTTGCTAAGGCCATTAAGCACGATATTACAATCTATTGCGCTCATACCAACATGGACTGCGCCGTTGGAGGAGTCAATTTCAAGATGGCAGAGAAGTTGGGAATGAAAAACGTGCATGTGCTTGACCCTCAGCAAGGCACACAGCGCAAAATTGTGGTGTTTGTGCCAACCGAGGCAGTCGCTACGGTAGAAAAGGCGATGTGCGATGCTGGTGCCGGTAGGCTTGGAAACTACGACAACTGCACTTATAGCATGAAAGGAGAGGGCCACTATCGTCCTCTTAAGGATGCCGACCCATGGGCGGGCATCGTGGGAGAGGACCATAGCGAACCCGAGGTGCGCCTTGAGGTGCTGGTGAACAAAGCGTTGTGCGGTAGGGTAGTAGCAGCAATGATTAAGGCTCATCCCTACGAAGAACCTGCCTTCGATATCATTGCACTTGAGAATGGCGACAATTATGCCGGCTTAGGTGTGATAGGCGATGTGGAACCTCAGGATGCCCATGTGTTCCTTGAGAAAGTGAAACGTGCCTTTGAGGTGGCAGCGTTGCGCTATAGCGGCAATCTCGACCGCCAGGTGCGCCGCATAGCGATGTGTGGTGGCGCTGGTGCTGAGTTTACAGGCCTTGCGATGTCGCAGGGTGCTGATGTGTATATCACTGGCGACATGAAATATCATGAGTTTCAGGGTAATGAAGACCGCATAATTCTCGCCGATATTGGGCATTATGAGAGCGAACATTACACAAAAGAGATATTTTATGATATAATTACGAAAAAAAATCCTAACTTTGCAGTCGATTTCGCAAAGAGCGAACAAAATCAGGTAAAATATTTATAATACAATCATATTATGGCAAAACAAGAAAAAGAACTAACAGTAGAGGAGCGCTTAAAGCTGCTTTATGACTTGCAGAAGACTTTGTCGGAGGTTGACCGTTTCAAGACTGAGCGTGGCGAACTGCCACTCGAAGTGCAGGACCTGGAAGATGAGATTGAGGGCCTTCAGACTAAAATCGGTAATTTCAACGACGAGATTGAGCAACTCAACACGTTGATTGCTAACCAAAAGGACACTATTGCAAAGGCTAGCGATCTCATTGCAAAATATGAGAAAGACCAAGACAATGTGCGCAACAACCGCGAGTATGATTATCTCACAAAGGAAATCGAGTTCCAGCAGCTTACCGTGCAGTCGGCTGAGAAAAAGATTGATGAGGCATCTCACAAGGTTGATGCTATAAAGGCGCAAATTCAGGCATTTCAGGCTCACTTAACTGAGAATGAGCAGATTCTCACTGAGAAGAAGGGTGAGCTCGACACCATCATAGCCGAGACTAAGCAAGAGGAGGAGAAGCAGCGCGAGAAAGCTAAGAAGCTGGAGAATAAGATAAACAATGCTGATCCTCGTCTGCTCAATGCCTTTAAGCGCATCCGTAAGAATGCCCGCAATGGTTTGGGAGTAGTATATGTTCAGCGCAATGCCTGTGGTGGCTGCTTCAATCGTATTCCTGCCCAGCGCCAGATGGAGATTAAGATGAAGAAGAAAATCATCGTTTGCGAGTATTGCGGACGTGTGCTCATTGACCCATCAATTGCTGGCGTTACCGACATCGAGGCACAAAACGCATGAGCGCGTGAAACGTGGATAAAGGAATGGGTCTCAAAACTGAGAACTCATTAACTCAATAAATATAAAGGGGTGGCTTTAAGCATTACGCTTAAGCCACCTCTTTTGATGTTTTGTTTCGTGTGGGTTTAGTCTGCCATAAGTCGCTCGATAACGGTTTTGACGAGGTCGTTGACAGCAGTCTTGTAGTTAGGGTTGGCAACTGTTGCCACGCGGTTGGCGATGATAGAGCAGATGGTGATTGCGCGGTGTCCCATAAGCTTGGCAAGACCTTGCAGCGCAGCGCCTTCCATCTCGTAGTTGGTGATGTGGCCGCCATCATACTCAAATGCCTCGATGCGTTTGTTGAGTTCTGGTTCGGCTAGAGGCAGTCGCACTTCACGGCCCTGTGGACCATAGAATCCCACAGCCGAGATAGTGTAACCTCGCACCATGTCGTCGCGACCAATCTTCTCTACAAGGGTAGGGTCAGCTTCTACGATGTAAGGCTTGCAGAACAAGGGGTTCCACTTTACAAACTCGCAGAACTGGCGCTCAAACTCAAGGTCGCAGGCCTCATTGCGCCCGGCGTAGTAGTTCATCACTCCATCAAATCCTAATGCCTTAGCGGCAATAACTGAAGTGCCCACGGGAACGTAGGGCTGAAGGCCGCCGCTGGTGCCAATGCGCACGATGTTAAGAGTGCGGTGCTCGTCTTTGACGGTGCGGGTGGCAAAATCCACGTTGGCAAGAGCGTCGAGCTCAGTGACCACAATGTCAATGTTGTCGCCGCCAATGCCGTGCGACAGCGCCATGATGGGCTTGCCATTATAGGTGCCGCCAATGGTGTGGAACTCACGGCTCGATACTTCGAATTCTTTGGTCTCGAAATAGGAAGCAATCATGTTTACACGACTGGGATCGCCGCATATGATGATGTTGTCGGCGAGTTGCTCTGGCTTCAGATGAATGTGGAAGATTGAACCATCATCGTTGATGATCATCTCAGAATCGGGGATATATTTCTTGTTCATACTATGAGAGGTTTTGATTATTTTGTTTCCCTAGTTTTGTAATAAAAAGCAAAATTAAACATTTTATTTCAAACGATCGCTATTGTGATGTGTTTTTTTTATAAAAAGTGCCAGAAAAGAAGATTTGTTATAAAAAAGATGAAAAATACAGTGGTTATGAGTGCATATTGGCGTCAAAAGATTAACTTTGTAGTTGAAAAATCATTAAGTGGATGAGAAATGTTTTTCAGATATTGCTGCTATGTTGCTTGACACTTGTGTTGAGCGGCTGCTTTACTGGTGTTGAGGGCACCAAGGCGATTACCGAGAAAGATGTGAAGCGTGCAATTGAGCAGATGGATAATAGTGGCGGAGAGTCGTCGTTGCCCTCCCGTGCCGACTCTCTCTTGTCGTGGCATGAGGGCAAGGGGTTTTGGTGTGTCGATAATCGTGCAAGGCTCATCTTCAAGCCCTCTTCCGCCTATGACATCGACACATTAGAGCTTGAAGGCAAGATGCTTACATATAAGGGATTTGACACTCACCGCCAGCTCGACAATAGCGAGGTGGTAGATATATTCTTCGATTTTGAAGGCCATAGCCTAGTATATCCTTCAGGAAAAGTTTTGGCCGATGTGAATCGTCGCTCATTCACCATACCTTTTATGGTTGATGACGATGTGGTTCAAGATTTGACAAAGCTGTTGGTGAACAAGACGGTATATGTTAAGACCCCTTTATGGTATGGTATCGATGATGGTTACCAGATTAAAGGTCGCCGTTTTATTCCTGTTATGATTACAGCCATTAAACCAGGCGACACTGCGCATCCGCTTAGGGTGGAGTTCAGCGCTCAGGACAACAGCGATAGGGCCTTTGTGTGGATGAAGGTTCCTGGCACTGATGGCGCAGGCCGTGACTTTGACTCACTTTTTTCTTTGACCGATGTGCGCAAACAATATCCCGATATTTCACCTGTCACTTGGAATAATATCGTTAATGGCAAGGTGGATGAGGGCATGACCAAAGAGGAGTGCCGCTTGGCGATGGGCAATCCGGTGAACGTGCGTCAACTTCCCGACCAATCGGGATTGCGGGAATATTGGTATTATGATGGAGGGCGATATCTGTTTTTTGTTGATGGTCTGTTAAAAGAATTCAGATAATGAGAGACGACAGGTTAAAGATAACGATACTTGGCAGTGGCACTAGCACCGGTGTGCCGCAGATGGGGTGCCAGTGCGAGGTGTGCCTCTCAAGCGACCCTCATGACAAGCGTCTTCGCCAGTCTGCCTTGGTGGAATGGCGAGGTAAGCGCATCCTGATAGACTGTGGCCCCGATTTCCGCCAGCAGATTCTGAGCACAGGCGATGCTCATCTCGATGCCTTGCTCATCACTCACATCCACTACGACCACATTGGTGGCCTGGAGGAACTGCGAGGTTTCAGCGACTTGCCAATCTATGCAAGGCGTGATGTTATAGATGCTTTGCACAACCGCCTTGCCTACTGCTTTGCCGAGAATCCCTATCCAGGAGTTCCGCACTACGACTTGCTGGAAATAAACGACAAAGAACCGTTTGACTGCGCAGGCATAATGGTGGAACCGATTCCTGTACTTCATTACAAACTTCCAATTCTTGGTTTCAAGATTGGCGACCTTGCCTATATCACCGATTGCAAGACCATCGCTCAGGAGCAAATAGAACGCTTGCATGGCATTAAGGTGCTTGTGCTTAATGCGCTGCGCTTTGAGGAGCATCTTTCGCACATCTCGCTCTCCCAAGCGCTTGAAATCATTGAACAGATAAAGCCGAGTAGGGCAGTGCTCATTCACATGAGTCATGGCATTGGCTTGCACGCTGAGACCTCAAAACTTCTGCCTCAAGGCGTAGAACTAGCATATGATGGGATGGAGATAACAGTTCACAGTTCATAGTTCACAGTTCATAGTTATGAGTTTTCATTTTCCACCAATCCCCGAAAAACGAATAACGATAAACGAAAAACGAACTCCCTTCCACGTTCCACCTTTCACGCGCCGTAGGCGCTCACTTAACACTTAACATTTAACACTTAACACTTATATATTTATGGCAACAGTTGACGACAAGAAAATCATCTTCTCAATGGTAGGGGTGAGCAAGACAATTCAGCAAAACCAGAAACAGATTCTAAAGAACATTTATCTCTCGTTCTTCTATGGGGCTAAGATTGGTATCATTGGTCTCAATGGCGCAGGTAAATCCACGTTGATGAAAATCATTGCTGGCATTGAGAAACAGTATCAGGGCGAGGTAGTGTTTGCGCCAGGTTACAGCGTGGGTTATTTACCTCAGGATCCACAGCTTGACCCCACAAAGACCGTGAAAGAAGTGGTGCAGGAAGGCGTGCAGCACATTGTTGACGCTTTAAAGGAATATGAGGAGATAAATCAGAAGTTTGGTTTGCCCGAATATTACGAGGATGAGAACAAGATGAATGAACTTTTTGCTCGTCAAGCAGAGTTGCAAGACATTATTGACGCCACCGACGCTTGGAATCTTGACAGCCGCCTTGAGCGTGCTATGGATGCACTGCGTTGCCCTCAAGGTGACGAGAGTACCGAACACCTTAGCGGTGGTGAGCGACGACGCGTTGCATTGTGCCGGTTGTTGCTGCAGAAACCTGACGTGCTGCTGCTTGATGAGCCTACCAACCATCTCGATGCGGAGTCTATCGACTGGCTCGAACAGCACTTGCAGCAATATGAAGGTACTGTGATTGCCGTGACTCACGACCGCTACTTCCTCGACCATGTAGCAGGATGGATTCTGGAACTCGACCGTGGCGAGGGTATCCCCTGGCGTGGTAACTACAGCAGTTGGCTTGAACAGAAGACTCAACGACTAGCGCAAGAGGAGAAGACCGAGAGCAAGCGCCGCAAGACTCTGCAGCGTGAGCTTGAATGGGTTCGTATGGCACCCAAAGCTCGTCAAGCTAAAGGTAAGGCGCGTTTGAACAGCTACGATAAGCTGCTCAACGAGACAGTGAAAGAGAAAGAGGAGAAACTAGAGATTTTCATCCCTAATGGTCCGCGTTTGGGCAACAAGGTGATTGAGGCTCAACATGTAGCAAAGGCATTTGGCGACAAACTGCTCTTTGATGACCTCAACTTCATGCTTCCACCTAACGGCATTGTGGGAGTGATTGGCCCTAATGGTGCAGGTAAGACAACGTTGTTCCGCTTGATTATGGGTCTTGAGAAACCCGACAGTGGTACCTTTGAGGTAGGCGAGACGGTAAAGGCTGTGTATGTTGATCAGCAACACACCAGCATTGACCCAGACAAGACTGTCTATGAGGTTATTTCGGGTGGGGTAGAACTGCTTCGCATGGGCGGCCGTGACGTGAATGCTAGAGCTTATCTGTCGCGCTTCAACTTCTCGGGTGTTGACCAGCAGAAAAAATGCGGTGTGCTGAGCGGTGGCGAACGCAATCGCTTGCAACTGGCATTGGCACTCAAAGAAGAGGGCAACGTGCTGCTACTCGATGAGCCCACCAACGATATTGACGTTAACACTCTGCGCGCTCTTGAGGAAGGTCTCGACGACTTCGCTGGCTGCGCGGTGGTTATTAGTCACGACCGCTGGTTCCTCGATCGCATTTGCACACACATTTTAGCCTTTGAGGGCGACAGCAATGTGTTCTTCTTCGAAGGTTCCTATTCTGAGTACGAAGAAAACAAGCTCAAGCGCCTGGGCAAAGAAGAACCCACCCGCGTGCGTTACCGCAAGCTGGTGAGTGATTGATGAGATTAGTTGATATGTTATAAGTAACAAAAAACGGCTCACCGTTATTGATGAGCCGTTTTTTTATGTGTGTTGTGATTACTCACCCTTGATGGCTGCAACACCTGGGAGGACTTTTCCCTCGATGGCTTCGAGCATTGCACCACCACCAGTAGAGACGTAAGATACTTGATCGGCGAGACCGAACTTGTTGACAGCGGCCACTGAGTCGCCACCCCCTACGAGTGAATATGCACCGTTCTTAGTTGCTTCGGCAACGTATTTAGCGATTTCGCCAGTTCCCTTGGCAAAGTTCTCAAACTCAAACACGCCCACAGGACCGTTCCAGAGGATGGTCTTGCTGTTCATGATGATTTCCTTCCACAGTGCGAGCGAAGCTGGACTAGCATCCATGCCTTCCCATCCATCCTCAATGTTGTGGGTGTCGAAGATGCGTTGCTCAGTGTCGTTCTTGAATTCACGACCAGCAACTGTGGCAACAGAGAGTTGTACGTGAACGCCCTTCTTCTCGGCTTCAGCGAGCACGTTCAGAGCCTCGGGCATGAGGTCATCCTCGTGGAGCGAGTTGCCAATCTTGCCGCCTTGGGCTTTGAAGAATGTGAATCCCATGCCGCCGCCAATGATGAGGTTGTCAACCTTGTCAAGCAGGTTCTTGATAACGGCGAGCTTCGATGATACCTTGCTACCACCAATGATGGCAGTGAAGGGGTGCTGAGCGTTCTTGAGCACGTTGTCGATAGCAGTGACCTCTTTTTCCATGAGAAGGCCGAGCATCTTGTTGTCGTCGTCGAAATAGTCGGCAATGACAGCAGTAGAGGCGTGACGGCGGTGGGCGGTGCCAAAGGCGTCGTTCACATAGCAGTCGGCATAGCTGGCTAGCGTCTTGGCAAACTCAGCCTGACGGGTCTTCATCTCCTTCTTGGCGTCGTTGTAGGCAGGATCTTCTTTGTCGATACCTACAGGCTTACCTTCCTCCTCGGGATAGAAACGCAGATTCTCAAGCAGGAGTACTTCACCGGGCTTAAGAGCTGAGGCAGCGTCGGCAGCCTTAGCGCAGTCGGGAGCGAATTTCACTTCTGTGCCAAGAGCGGCAGCCACATCGCCAACAATCTGGCTCAGAGAGAGCTTTGCATTCACCTTGCCTTTAGGCTTGCCCATGTGTGACATCACTACCAGACTTCCGCCGTCGGCGAGAATCTTCTTGAGGGTGGGCAACGCACCGCGAATGCGGGTGTCGTCGGTAACTTTACCTTCCTCATTCAGAGGAACATTGAAATCAACACGCACGATTGCCTTTTTGCCGGCAAAGTTGTAATCATTAAAATTAGCCATGATTTGATTTATTTTATAATATTACCTATTATTTTTCGAGTGCAAAGTTAGTAAATAGTTTTTAGTTATCAGTTATTAGTTGTCAGAATTTTCGTTTATTGGTGGAAAGTGGAAGGTGGAAAGTGGAAGGGAGTTCGTTTTTCGTTTATCGTTATGCGTTTATCGTTTATCGAAGACAGTGACAAAAGTAGTTGATGTGCAATCTCAATACTGTGAACTATGAATTATAAACTATAAACTAAAAACTACTCTCCCCTCTCAACTGTTCAAAGCGCACACTTAACATTTAATTATAGTTCCGCTTCTTTGAGTTTCTCGGCATTCTCGGCCACGATGAGATGGTCGATGCAGTCCTGTATGTCGCCGTCCATGAAAGCTGGCAGGTTGTAGATAGTGTAACCTATGCGGTGATCGGTGATGCGACCTTGAGGGTAGTTGTAAGTGCGAATCTTTGCAGAGCGGTCGCCAGTGCTCACCAGTGTCTTACGGCGGCTGGCAATGTCATCAACATACTTCTGGTGCTCCTTGTCATAGATAAAGGTGCGCAAGCGAGCTAGCGCGCGTTCCTTGTTCTTGGGCTGGTCGCGGGTCTCGGTACATTCGATGAGGATTTCCTGGTCCTCGCCAGTGTTGGGATTGTTCCACATGTAACGCAGGCGCACTCCCGAGTTCACCTTGTTCACGTTTTGGCCTCCGGCACCGCTAGAGCGGAAGTAGTCCCACTTGATCTCACCTTCGTTAATCTCAATATCAAACGGTTCTGCCTCAGGCAATATTGCCACCGATGCTGCCGACGTGTGAACTCTTCCCTGCGTCTCGGTTACTGGCACACGTTGCACACGGTGAACGCCGCTCTCATATTTTAAGGTCCCATACACACCATTGCCTGTGACACTGAACACGATTTCTTTGAAGCCGCCAGCTGCGCCCTCGCTGCAAGATGACATCTCTATTTTCCAGCCTTTGCTCTCGCAGTAGCGAGTGTACATGCGAGCCAGGTCGCCAGCAAAGATGGCTGCCTCGTCACCTCCTGTGCCGCCACGGATTTCAATGATGGCGTTCTTTGAGTCTTCGGGATCTTCGGGTATGAGCAGCAGTTTGATTTTCTCCTCAAGTTTGGGAAGTTCTTCCTGGTTGGCGTCGATTTCCTCACGAGCCATAGCACGCAGCTCCTCATCGCTCTCGCTGGCGAGTAGTTCCTTAGCATCCTCCAAGTCCTGAATTTTCTTCTTGTATTCGTGCGTCACGCTGAGCAGATTCTCAAGACTCTTATATTCCTTGCTCAGCTTTACATATCTCTTCTGGTCGGCGATGACCGAAGGGTCTGTGATGAGAGTCTGAATCTCCTCAAATCGCGCGTCAAGGCCATCCAGCCGTTCTAGTAATGTGTTATTTGCCATATATGACGTTATTTTTGGCTGCAAAGTTACTAAATAGTTTTCAGATTTTAGTTGTCAGATGCCTGATTTCTGATTTCTGAAGTCTTTCATTGTGTTTTTCTTGAGTTTTTACTAATTTTGTGGCGATTTTGTAACTATAAATTTTAAAAGATGAGTAAAGTTTTGCTTATAAATGGTTCTCCTCGCAAGGATGGCAACACCTTTCTTGCTTTGAGCGAGGCGGCAAAGACTCTGAATGAGCTTGGTGTAGAAACCGAGATAGCATGGATTGGGATGAGGCCAGTGCGCGGGTGTATTGCCTGCGGCAAGTGCCACGAACTGCGTAACGACAAGTGCGCCTTCGATGACGACATCTGCAACGAGATGATTGCAAAGATGAGCGCTGCCGATGCTCTTGTAGTGGGCTCACCAGTGTATTATGGTCAGCCTGCTGGACAGGTGCTAGCGCTAATTCAGCGCGCCTTCTATGCAGGAGCACAAGTTGACAACAAGCCAGCTGCTGCCGTTGCCGTGTGCCGTCGTGGAGGTGCCACAGCAGCATTGCAGACTCTGATGATGCCTTTCCAGCTCAAGAACATGCCATTGGTGACTTCTCAATACTGGAACATAGTCTATGGCATGAACAAGGGAGAGGCAAAACTCGATGTTGAAGGCATGCAGACCATGCGTCAGCTAGCGCGCAACATGGCTTGGCTTCTTAAGAACAATGCTCCTTCCCCTGCCAAAGAAGAGTGGCAACCAATGCATTTTATTAGATAAAAGATTAGTATAGTGGCCACTAGCGATACTGCAAAGGATTTGAATACTGCTAAGCAGGTGATTGCCTGCTTGGAGTCGCTTGCCGATGAAAAGCAGTCACAGCACTTGATGCGGTTTTTCAAGACTGGCGAGGGAGATTATGGCGAAGGCGACCTGTTCTTGGGAATAAAAGTTCCCGTCACTCGCCAGGTTGTAGCTCGTTGCAATACACTGACACTGGATGAGATAGAAATCCTTCTCTCCTCGCCCTGGCATGAAGTTCGACTGTGCGGCTTGCTGGTGCTAGTGAAACAATTTGAATCTCAATGCAAAAAGCAATTGATAAACGATTCAAAAGCGATTGCCATTCGTGATGGCATCGTAGAGTTTTATCTGAGCCATGCCCATTGTGCCAACAACTGGGACCTCGTTGATTTGTCGGTATATAAGATTTTGGGAGAGTGGCTTATGCTGCCGTCAAACTATAGCGATAAAAAGAAATTGGTGAAAATTGACCATCTTGCTGCTAGCGACAATCTGTGGGAACAGCGCATGTCGATGGTGTGCACGCTTGCACCACTCATGCATGGCAATCCGAACTTCACGTTGCGTTATGCCAAGCGCCATCTGCTACATCCTCATGACTTGATGCACAAAGCCGTAGGATGGATGCTGCGTGAGATGGGTAAGAGGATTGGTCCTGAAGTCCTTCGTGATTTCCTTTGCGAGCATGCCCACGAAATGCCTCGCACAGCATTACGATATGCCATCGAGCGTCTGAGCGATGAAGAACGTAAACTATGGATGAAGAAATGAGTGGGATGAAAAGTAATACAACAAACGTGTGGTATCATCTTATTGCAATACTGGTGATATTGGCATGGGGTGTATCGTTTCCGTTTACAAAGATATTGCTTGCCAATGGTATCACTCCAACCGAACTATTTGTATATCGCTCGATGGTTGCTTATTTGGGGTTGCTCTTCATTTCTCGATTTAAAGTGAAGTTATGGGGCTGGCGTGATGAGGCATTGGCGGTGCTATGTGGACTCACAGGCGGTGCCATGTACTTTGTCCTCCAGAATGTTGCTCTAAATTTGACACTAATGAGCGATGTGGTGATAGTGATAGCCATCAACCCTCTACTCACCACAATTCTAGCTGCTATATTCTTGAAAGAAGAAAATTTCTCCTGGAAAATATTGCTAAGTTCGATGGTGGCGTTCATGGGAGTGGCTGTGGTTACATTTCGCGATGGCCTAGTATGGGGCGATGGCTTGCTAGGCAACATATTGTCGTTTTTGGCAGCTCTTTCTTGGGCGGTTTATAGCGTGCTTCTCAAGCGGGTGCAGGGTCGCCATAGCACATTGTCGATTACTCGCAAAGTGATGATTTATGGAATGTTGTGTGCGTGTCCGTTAATGTTTCTTGAACCATTAACGCCTATCTCCACTTTATTGCGCCCCGATATATTGGCTAACATGTTGTTTTTGGCTTTGGTTTGCTCGATGGCCGCGTTCTTTGTCTGGAATTTGGTAATTAAGAAGATAGGCGCTATTAGAGCAAGCAACTACCTGTATCTAGACCCAATCATTTCAATTGTGATGGGTGCAATACTCTTGGGCGAACACGTGGGGATGGTGGCAGTCGTTGGTTGTGCTTTGGTTTTGATAGGAGTTATAATGGTGGAAAAATTGTAAAACACATTAATAATATTTGTTATGATAGATGAAATATTGAGTTTCAACCGAGATTTTGTAGCACGTGGTGATTACAAGCAGTATGCTACCGATAAGTATCCCGATAAGAAGCTTGCAGTGCTCAGCTGCATGGATACTCGTCTTACCGAACTACTGCCTGCCGCATTGGGTTTGCGTAATGGTGATGCAAAGATAATCAAAAATGCCGGCGCTCTCATCATGTCGCCCTATGACAGTGCCATGCGTTCGTTACTGGTGGCTATATATGAATTAGGTGTGGAAGAAATCATGGTGGTTGCCCACACCACCTGTGGGGCATGCCACATGTCGTTTGCCGAGTTTAAGCATCACATCCTTGAACGCGGCATCAGCGAGCAGACTTTGGCAACAATCAAGCATAGTGGCATTGATTTAGACCAGTGGTTGGAGGGTTTTCATGATACAACTCAATCGGTCATCAACACAGTGGCAACGGTGCGCAATCACCCATTAATGCCTCGTGATGTTGTGGTGCGCGGTTTCATTATCGACTCAGTGACTGGAGCGCTTGAGGAGGTGAAGTGAAGCAAAAAACAATCAAAGTGAGCTTTTTTGTTCATTTTTTATTTCAAAAAAATTTGGAAAAGCTCTTTTTTTTACTTGTGGATAAAAAAAAGTGCCAATAATGCTTGCATAATTCATTTTTTTACTAATTTCGCACCGAAAACTTGTGCAAACCGAGAGTAGAACCATTATTGCATTTGTTGAGCCGAGGTGCAGCCAAGTTTGTCAAAAACTAATGTCAAACGATAATAATTCACTATGATTTACAAGTTTCTGATTGGTTCTGAAGAAGCCGGAAATTTTAAATTGGAGATTGCTATTGATAGTTCTGACACTTTTGTTAGATTGCGTAACACTATCTTAGATGCCGCTGGTTATGACAAGGGCCAGATGGATTCTTTCATCATCTGTGATGATGATTGGTGCAAAGAGAAAGAAGTTACTTATTTTGATATGGACACTGATTCGGACGAGGACATCTGGATCATGGAAGACACTCCTCTCGACGAGTTGATCGAGGACGAAGGTCAGAAAATCAAGTTCGTTTTTGATTACATGACAGAGCGTTATTTCTACATGATTCTCAAGGAGACAATTCCTGGAAAGAGTCTCCATGACCCCTTGTGTCAGCGCAAGGAAGGTAAGGCACCACAAGAAACACTGCCCGACATGTTCTCGGCTCCAGTAAAGGTTGACACCGATATTGATGACCTTGACGAGGCGTTTTATGGCGAGGAGAGCTTCAATGAAGAGGAGCTCCGTGAACTAAGCGACGAGTTTGAGAAAGATCGTGAAGAAGGTATATGATAAAACTCCGTAACGGAGGATAAGCATAAAATAAGAGCCATGCAACGATTGTTGTGTGGCTCTTTATTGTGATTAGTAGGATGCGTATGTGTTATTCTGTAGAGAAGCGGTAGATGGTGCGAGTGTAATAGGTGTCGCCGGGACGCAACTCGCAAGAGGGGTATTCGGGGCAGTTTGGAGTGTTGGGGTAGTGCTGTGTCTCAAAAGCAACAGCCGAGCGTGCAGGATAACCAATGCCAAACTTGCCTTTGAGATTCTCATCGAGGAAGTTGCCTGTGTACATCTGTGCTGCAGGTTCGGTAGTGAACACCTCCATAACGATGCCTGTGACAGGCGACATTACTCTAAGAGCGACCTTACTCAAATCGCCCGGATGATTGAGTGCGAAGCTGTGGTCATAGCCGTTGCCGTTCTTGAGTTGCTCGTTGTCGGCATTTATGTCTTGGCCTATGGGTTTTGGCGTGCGGAAATCGAAGGGTGTGCCAGTCACGTCCATAAACGAGCCATCAGTGATAAGCGTCTCGTCGGCGGGTGTAATGCGGTCGGCATCAACAGTGAGTACGTGGTTGTGAATGCTTGATGCAAGGTCGCCATTTAGGTTGAAGTAGGAGTGGTTGGTGAGATTGACAATTGTAGGCTTGTCGGTAGTGGCGCTATACTCAATATCGATGGCATTGTCATCGGTTAGAGTATATACTACTTTCACGTTAAGTGTGCCAGGGAAACCCTCATTGCCGTCGGGGTCAACTAATGTGAGTTCCAGTCGGTTGCCATCTTGCTTGGCATCCCACACTTTCTTGTCGTAACCAATGAGACCGCCATGCAGACAGTGAGGACCATTGTTGATGGGAAGGCTGTATTCCACACCGTCGAGAGTGAACTTGCCGTAGCCTATTCGGTTGCCGTAGCGGCCTATGAGAGCGCCAAAGTTGCCATCGTCGGCAAGGTAATTGGCAATGCTGTCGTGTCCTAATTCAACATCGGTGAGCTTGCCGTCGCGGTCGGGGACCATCAGGCTCACGATGCGCCCACCATAGTTGGTGATGCATGCTTCCACACCATTGTTGTTGGTTAGCACAAAAAGTGCAACAGGCTTGCCGTCAACGATGTCAAAAAAGTTCTTTGGGTCAAGTCCCGATTTAGTGATTTTAGTCATGATAATTAATGAGTTAGTTGTTATTCTAGAAGTGTTTTTTGTTTTTTTGCAATTAATTTACGAAGATGTGTAGAAAATTAAAATGGGTCACAAAGTTATAAAAAAATAATAAAAAGTAATGGTCAAATTTGCTTATTATTTGAAAAATGACGAATTTTGCTCAATAAAAGCGTAATACTGAACAGAAAAAATCATTGAATATGATAAGAAATTTAACTATATTTGCATTGCTTTTTGCTATCGTTATGTGTCCTGATGTGGCTTTTGGAAAGAAAAAGAAAGAAAAGAAGGAACAGAAGCCCCAACCAGTGTTTTTTGAACCTAAGGCCGATGAGGTTGACTTGCCTATTACCAATGAGATGGAGCAGATTAATGGCGAGTGGAATGTGGTTGAGATTAATGATACCGAGGTATCTAGAGTTGCAGGTTCGAGAGTATATCTCAACTTTGACGTGCCGGGACACATGCTCTATGGTAACACTGGTACTAATGCCATAAATGCAACATACACTCTCAAAAAAGACAATAAAATCTCGTTTGAAAACATGCTGGTGACCAAGAAAAATGGAGGTTATTTCCAGTATATAGAGCGTGATTTGCTCAAGGCTCTCGACGAAGTTGTGTCGGTGGCTCTTGTCAAAGTGGGAGACACAGAATACATGGAGATGAAGAATCGCCACCGTGACGTGATCATCAAACTTCGCCGTCAAAACCTCGACTTCATGAATGGACCTTGGTTGGTGAAGATTATTAATGGTGAGGATGTCATTGATCGTGATATCAAATTGGTTAATGATATCGACATGCTCACGGTCAACATTACCAGTGGATGCAATATTATTAATGGAGTAATCACTGTTGATCCATTTAAAGAGTTTGGCATTGAATATGAGGATTTGAAGTCTTCACACCATCAGTGTCCTAATATCGATACCGAGACACGCTTGCTTATTGCCCTTGAGGAGGCTCAGTTCTGCCATAAACGCAATGATAGAGAAGTGGAACTTCTCACTACCGAGCATGATGATATGGGCAAGTCGGTAAACAAGACTCTTGTTGTTCTCGAGAAAGTAAGACTGTAGAACACGTTTTCTAAAATGTTGCTCATAGCACGCAGGTTTTATTTTGCCATCATTATAGTGGCTCTTTCTGCCCTGAATGCTGGCACTGCCCATGCTCAAATCAACACCGATCAGGTGATGACTATTGGGCGCAATGCGTTGTACTTTGAGGACTATATTCTTTCTATTCAGTATTTCAATCAAGTAATTCAGCAGAAACCATATCTGCCAGAACCTTATTTCTACCGCGCTGTTGCTAAAATATCTCTCGATGATTACTCTGGCGCCGAAACCGATGCCTCTAAGTGCATTGAGATAAATCCGTTTATTAAGGATGCTTATCGGGTGCGAGCAGTAGCAAGGCACAACTCCCATAATTTTAAAGATGCAATTGTTGACTATAAGACATGTCTTCAGATGCATCCCGACGACCATGACATCATGCTCAACATGGCAATGTGTGAGCTGGCTCTCAAGAATTATAATACTGCCGACAGTTGCCTCACTTGGTGTTTGGAGCGTGACTCCACTAGCGAGCGGGCATGCCTTGGCATGACTCAGCTTTGCCTTGAGCGACAGGACTCTGTAGGCGCTCTGAACTATGTGTCGAGATGTATTAAGAACCATAAAAACAATGCTCAGGCCTACCTGGCGCGCTGCGAGATTTACGCCAATCATCTCAAGGATTACAAGAAAGCACTCGAAGATATTGATGAGGCTATCAAACTTGAGCCAAACAATGTTGGTTGCTATATTAACCGTTCTTATCTTAGGTATCAGCTTAACGATATTCGTGGCACAATGGCCGACTTGGACTATGCTATAGCAATCAGCCCTAATAATGTTACAGCCCATTACAACCGTGCTCTGCTGCGTAGTGAAGTGGGTGATTACAATAAGGCCGTTGAAGATTATGATTTTGTGCTAGAGCAAGACCCTGACAATTATCCGGCATTCTACAACCGAACCATGATGCTCATCAACATTGGGCACTACCAGCAAGGCATCAGTGGTCTTAATGCAATGCTCGAGAAGGACAAAGACGACTTTGTCGCCCTCTATCAACGCGCTATGCTCTACATTGAGACCCGCCAATATCAATCGGCACTCCGCGACTTAAACTCTATTCTTGCAAAGTATCCTAAGTTTGAGAGTGGATATATGCTACGTGCACAAATCAAGCAACGCTTGGGCGACAAGCGAGGCTACGAGAAAGATTTGGAGACAGCCGTCGCGGTAATGAAAGCTAAAGGAGTGCATTACAGTTCTTTCAATCCTGTGGATGTAGAGCGTGAGCACTCCAGCGAGATTCGTAATAAACGCGCTCAGCAACACCTTGACAAACAAGAGCAAGAGGCACAGCGACAGCGCGAAATGATGGAAGGTAACCTAGAGGAGTCGGTCGAGGAGGTTAAGAAGCGCTTTAGCCAGTTGCTGGTTGTGGATGTCAATAACGAGCTGAAACCTGAGGTGAACTTGGAGAGCGATGGTCTCTACGACGAAAAAGCTGGGCACCGCCGCTACCGCAACAAGACTCGAGGCTTTATTCAGGACAACAATGTGGATGTGCAGCCTCAAAGTGTGTTCTCTCTGTCATACTATGGTTATGATAATAAACTTAACGGTCGCACTCACTTCATGAAAGAGATGACTCAAGTTAATGAACTCCATGTGCTTACAAGTGCTCTTACTCTTGTGTGTGGCGATCCTGGTCTTTCGGAATATGAGGCGAGATCGAGATTCAATAGTGTAGAGTACTTCAATGGTTTAATTGCGACCAGCGAAGTGCGTGCCATCGATTTCTTTGGCAGAGCTATGGACTTCTTTTTGCTTAAGAATGTGGATGCGGCAATCACTGATGCCAATCGTGCTATTGACGCCAATAGTGATTTTGCTCTTGCCTATTTCCTGCGTTTTAACGCTCGCATGGTGAAACTGCAACTCGATGAGGCGGCACAAGCATCATCATCCCATAACAGCGAGGGCGATGCCATGCTCGCGCGACGTGTCAGAGAAGTGGCACTCAGCGAGATGGCTGCCGACTTGAAGAAGGTTATAGCATTGTCACCACGCAACATCTATGCCTATTACAATTTTGCTTATGTCCAGGCGTTGATGGGCGACAACGAGGGTGCCATCACAAGCTATTCGCGGGCCATTGAGCTAAAACCCGACTTGGGAGAAGCCTTTTTTAACCGAGCACTGATTTACCTACAACTTGGAGACAAGGAAAAAGGTACCGCCGACCTCAGCAAGGCTGGAGAGCTGGGAATCCTGCCCAGTTACAACATCCTCAAGCGCATGACAAGATAAACTTATTAGTTCTAAGTTTTCAGTTTTCAGTTTTGGGTCATGTTCTCCGTTCCTCGTTCAAACTGTGAGGTGTAATCTCGTTCCCCGTTCTCCGCGCCACTGGTAAAATTCTTGATTCCTCCTTCTTTTTCACTTTTCTTGGACTTTTTTCCACTCCTTTGCAAATAATTATGTACTTTATTGAGAAAAAATTTAATTTTTAGGAATTAAATCACTAACTTTGTGGGCTCAAACTGCTATTCCCTTATTTTAGGTGGTTTAAAATGCTGTTTAGCAGATATTATTGTAATAAAAAGAAGAAAAATTGTGCAAACCGAGAGCAGCGTCATGCTTGCATGAACATTGCCGAGGTGTAGCCAAGTTTATAGAATATTCAAATCATTTAATTTCACAATAATTTTCATGAAAGTTTATAAAAGTAACGAGATTCGTAACATCTCATTATTAGGAAACAAAGGCTCGGGTAAAACTACCCTTGCCGAGTCTATCATCTTTGACTGCGGCCTTATCAACCGCCGTGGCACTATCGACGCTGGCAACACCGTGTGCGACTACTTCCCTGTAGAGAAGGAATATGGCAACTCGGTGTTCTCTACTATCTTCAGCGTAGAGAATAAGGGCAAGAAGCTAAACTTCATTGACTGCCCAGGTATGGACGACTATGTAGGCAACATCGTTACCGCTCTCAACGTCACTGACGCTGGTCTTATGCTCATCAATGGCCAGAACGCTATTGAGGTGGGTACACAAAACCAGTATCGCACCGTTGGTAATATTAAGAAGCCTCTCATTTTCGCCATTAACCGTCTAGACAATGACGCTGCCGATTATGACAACGCTCTTAATCAGTTGCGTGAGACCTTCGGCAACAAGGTTGTGCCCGTGCAGTTCCCAGTTTCGACCGGCGCTGGCTTCAAGAGCATCGTTGACGTGATGACTATGAAGCAGTACAACTACGACGGTGACAGTGGTAAAGCTACTGTAACTGATATCGACGCTGCTCACCAAGACCGTGCCGAAGAGTATAATATGGCACTCGTGGAGATGGCAGCTGAGGGCGACGAGGCATTGATGGAGAAGTTCCTCGAGACCGATACCCTCAGCCCTGAGGAAATCGTTGACGGTATGCGCAAGGGTCTTATCGACTGCAGCGTTATCCCAGTAATGTGCATCAGTGGTGAGAAGAACGTGGGCGTTGACCGCCTCATGGACTTCCTCGGCGAGGTTGTTCCTACTACAGCCGAGATGCCCGCTGTTACCGATACCGACGGCAACGAAGTTAAGAGCGACCCTAATGGTCCTACTAGCCTCTTCTTCTTCAAGACCACTGTTGAGCCACACATTGGCGAGGTTTCTTACTTCAAGGTTATGAGTGGTACCATCAAGGCTGGCACCGACCTCACTAATATGAACCGTGGAAGCAAGGAGCGCATCACTCAGCTCAACACCGTGTGCGGTAGCTTGGCAAAGAGCAACGTTGACGAGCTTCAGGCAGGTGACATTGGCGCCACAGTGAAACTGAAGGACGTGCGCCGTGGCAACACCCTTAACGACAAGGACTGCGAGCGTATCTACGACTTTATCCAATATCCAGCTCCCAAGTATCAGCGCGCTATTCGCCCAGTTAATGAGAGCGAGATTGAGAAACTTGGTCAAATCCTCAACCGCATGCACGAGGAAGACCCAACATGGATCATCGAGCAATCTAAGGAGTTGAAGCAAACCATCATCAGTGGTCAGGGCGAGCTTCACTTGCGCACCCTCAAGTGGCGCATCGAGAACAATGAAAAAGTTCAAATCGAGTATATCGAGCCAAAGATTCCATATCGCGAGACTATCACTAAAGCTGCACGTGCCGATTATCGTCACAAGAAGCAGTCGGGTGGTTCGGGTCAGTTTGGTGAGGTACACCTGATTATTGAGCCTTACCGCGAAGGTATGCCTGAGCCCGATGTTTACAAGTTTGGCAACCAGGAGTTCAAGATGAGCATCCGCGACAAGCAGGAGATGGACCTCGACTGGGGTGGCAAGCTCGTAATCTATAACTGTATTGTGGGTGGTGCTATTGATGCACGCTTTATCCCCGCTATCGTTAAGGGTATCATGGACCGCATGGAGCAAGGCCCATTGACTGGTTCTTATGCACGTGACGTACGCGTTTGCATCTACGATGGTAAGATGCACCCAGTTGATAGTAATGAAATCTCATTCCGTCTGGCAGCTCGTAACGCCTTCAGCAAGGCATTCCGCGATGCTAACCCCAAGGTTCTCGAGCCTATCTACGATGTTGAGATTCTCGTGCCTAGCGATGCTATGGGTGGTGTACAGAGCGACCTTCCTGGACGCCGTGGTATCATGATGGATATGTCGAGTGCAAACGGCCTTGAGACCATTAAGGCTCGCATTCCACTGAAGGAGATGGCAAGCTATTCTACTGCTTTGAGTTCAATCACTGGTGGACGTGCTTCGTTCTCTATGAAGTTCGCAAGCTACGAGCTCGTTCCTGGCGATGTTCAGGAGAAACTTCTCAAAGAATACGAAGAAGCCAACAAAGACGAGGATTAATCCCCTCTCTTCTATTTTTTCCTTACATAACAATGCTGAAAGGCACTTCTCACAAAACCGAGAAGTGCCTTTCTTTTTCCTGATAATCTTTAACCCAAATCGGTCATTAGGCCGACGTCAGGTTATTTTTGGGATTATGAGTGTTCATTCTTCATGATCTAAATCCTCAAGATTATAGAAGAGCTCGCTTACTGCAACATTATATTTTGCCATCGAGGTGGCTTTCTTGATTGCTTTGAGCGACTTGCGAGGAGCATTGGGAAGGAATGTTTCCCACAACGATTTCATCTTTAAGAGTAATTGGTGTTCGCCACCGTTAAGCTGCTCGGTGTAGGCGTCACGCAGGCGGTTGTGTAGCTCGCAGTAGTTGTCGGGCGTCGCTTTCTCAGGACAGAGCATTGCAGGGTCTTCTATGAGACCACGACCAATCATCATGCCAGCGATGCCTGGCAAAATCTTGCTCATGCGATCTATGTCGTCAAGGGTCTTAAGCTCACCATTGTAAATGACAGGGTAGTGGCATGCTGAGACAATTGCATTGAACTCGTCGAGGTAGAGCACGCCCTTGTATTGCTGTCGGCCCGTGCGTGGATGCACAGTTATGTGTGTTGGCTTAATGATGTCGAGAAGTGGAATAATGTCTCTCCAATGTGTGGGCTCATCCCACCCCAAACGCATCTTCACGCTATATGTTACATCATCGACTTTACTTAAGGTCTTGAAAAGTTTCTCCACCTCATCGGGATATTGAAGCAACCCCGATCCTTTGTGATGAAGGGCGATGGGCGGGAATGGACATCCCATATTGATATCGATAGCCTTGTGCCCCATCTCCTTTAGTGCTTCTACCATACGCAACGCATCCTTAGGCTGGCATGCCAGAATTTGTGGAGTGAACACTGGCACAGCGTTATTCTGGGGATTAGCATCAAAGAGATCGCGCTTGCGTATCTCCTTATGTTCTACACGCATAAACGGTCCGAAATACCCATCTGTGCCACCAAAAATCTCATGGTGCGCATTCCGCCAGTGGCAGTCGGTAATTCCTTGCACCGGCGCAGCAAATATCTTAATGTCGTTAATCATGTCTAAGTTATTTTTGCAAAAGTACAATAAAATTTCCCTAAATCAAATTTTGTGTGTAATTTTAGATAAATTAGGCTGCGTTTAGGCATAAAAGATAAAAAAACTTCGTTTATTATTTTGTTCAGCTTTCAACTTGCACTAATTTTGTGTAATTTTGTGCCAGTTTTAGTTAGAGTAAATAGCAACGACCAAAAACGCTATTGCCTGGTCAGCTTGTAAGCTTAGATATGATTTCGATTCAGAACTTGAAGGTTGAGTTTAGCGCTCGCCCGTTGTTTGATAATATAAATTATGTGATCAATAAGAGCGACCGCATTGCTCTTGTTGGCAAGAATGGTGCAGGCAAATCTACCATGCTAAAGATTATTGCAGGTTTGCAGTTGCCAACTGGTGGCAGTGTGTCTAAACCGAGTGATGTGACCATTGGCTATTTGCCACAACAAATGCGTCTTGTGGATAACTGCACTCTACGTGAGGAAGCTGCCAAAGCCTTTGATCATGTGAAAGAGCTTGACCGTGAGATTGACGCCATTAATAAAGAGATTGCTGAGCGCACTGACTATGAAAGCGACGACTACCAATCGTTGCTTGAACGCTTGTCAGAGAAAACTGACCTACGCGCTATGATGCAGAGCGAGAACTATGAGGCAGAGATGGAGAAGACTCTCATTGGTCTAGGTTTTGAGCGCATCGATTTTAATCGCCAAACTAGTGAGTTCAGTGGTGGCTGGCGCATGCGTGTGGAGATTGCCAAACTGCTTCTTCAGCGTCCCGATGTGCTGCTTCTCGACGAGCCTACCAATCACCTTGACATTGAGTCGATTCAGTGGCTCGAAGACTTTCTCAAAACTCGTCGTGGAGCCTTGCTTCTTGTGAGTCACGACCGCGCTTTTATTGACAATGTGACCACCCGCACCATAGAGATTTCACTCGGCAAAATCTATGACTATCAAGTCAATTACTCCCATTTTGTTGAGCTACGTAAGGAACGCCTTGAGCAGCAACGCCGTGCCTATGATAACCAGCAAAAGATGATTCAGGACACCGAGGAATTTATCGAGAAATTCCGCTACAAGGCGACAAAGGCTGTGCAGGTGCAGAGCCGAATCAAGCAACTTGCCAAGGTGGAGCGCATTGAGATTGACGAGGTCGATAACTCGCGCCTGCGACTTAAGTTCCCGCCTGCCCCTCGCTCTGGCGACTTCCCCGTGATTATTGAGGACTTGGCAAAGAACTACGGTGACATCAACGTGTTCCACGATGTGACTCTTACTATTAAGCGTGGCGAAAAGGTTGCATTTGTGGGCAAGAATGGCGCTGGCAAGTCAACGCTTGTAAAGTGCATTATGAACGAGATACCTTTTGACGGCAGTCTCAAGATTGGCCACAATGTGAAGATTGGCTATTTTGCTCAAAATCAGGCGCAATTGCTTAATCAGGAGATAACTGTATTCGACACTATCGACTATGAGGCAGTGGGAGATATTCGCTCTCGCATCAATGACCTTTTGGGAGCATTCATGTTTGGTGGTGAAGCGAGTGAAAAGAAGGTAAAAGTGCTTTCTGGTGGTGAGAAGGCAAGACTTGCTATGCTCAAATTGCTGTTGCAACCCGTGAATTTGCTAATCCTCGATGAGCCTACCAATCACCTTGATATGCGCACCAAAGATATCCTCAAGAGCGCTATCGCCGACTTCGACGGAACTGTAATTGTTGTATCGCACGACCGTGATTTTCTTGACGGACTGGTTGGCAAGGTTTATGAGTTTGGAAACCACCGTGTGCGTGAGCACTTGTGTGGTATTTATGAGTTTCTTGAGAAGAAGAAAATTCAGTCATTGCAGGAATTGGAGATTAAAGATAAAACTGTCGCTCCGCAGCAAGAGAAAGTGATAACAGCTTCAAAACTAAGCTATCAAGAGCAGAAGGAGCATGAGCGTGAGATTCGCCGTGCCGAGAAGCGTGTTAAGCAGCTCGAGCAGCAAATTGCCGACACCGAGGCAGCGATTGCTGAGATTGAGGAACAACTGTCGCAAGGCAATGCTAGCGACCCTGAAATCTTCTCACGTCATGCAGCTCTTAATCAGGAGCTTGAAAACGTAATGCAAGAGTGGGAGCAAGCTAGTGAGGCACTAGAAGAACTTCGCTAGTGGAATAATAGACGAGTGGAATAGTACTGCTCTACTTAAATTTTACTTAACACTTACTACTTAACACTTATAACTTATTTTCGCTAGCTCATCCTCGATTTATAATCTTCATAGGTAAATTCTCTGAGCGTTTCAATAGTTCCGTCAAGATGCTGAAGCACAATGGCGGGGTGGCTGATGCCGTTGAACATATTGGTTTTCACTGTAGTATAGTGGTTCATGTCCTCAAAGGTAAGGCGGTCGCCGGCTTTAAGCTCTTGCTCAAAACTCCAATCGCCAACATAGTCGCCGCTTAAGCACGAATTTCCACCAATGCGATAGGTGGGGTGGGAATTGTCAACATCAGGAAGTGCTTGTGAGATAACGGGTTTATAAGGCATCTCTAGGCAGTCGGGCATATGGCACGCAAACGATACATCCACTATCGCTGTTTTGATGCCACTATTCTCTACCACATCAACTACAGTTGCCTCTAAGTCACCTGTTTGCCAACAAAATGCACTACCAGGTTCAAGAATTACTTCAAGATTTGGATGCCGTTGCTTGAAGTCTTGAATTAGATGAATCAGGTGCTCAACGTCATAGTCTTTTCGAGTCATCAAGTGTCCACCGCCCATGTTTATCCATTTGAGTTGTGGTAGCCATTGGCCAAATTGCTCCTCCATAGCGTCAAGCACTTTTGCAAGGTCGTAAGATGTTGATTCACATAGGGCATGGAAATGGAATCCCTCAATGCCTTCGGGCAAGTGAGTTAGATTCTCGCTAAGGATGCCAAATCGTGACCCTGGGCAGCAGGGGTTGTAGATGTCGGTCTCAATAACCGAGCACATTGGGTTGATGCGCAATCCACAACTGATGCGCTCGCTAGGTTTTGCAATGTTATGCTCATCGATAAATGGCTTGAATCTAATGAACTGATCAACGGAGTTGAAGGTGATGTGACTGCTGCCGGCTATGTATTGCTTGATAGTTTGCTCGGTATAAGCTGGGCAATAAGTGTGCGCCTTGCAATGCAGCTCGTCGTTGGCAAGAAGCATCTCGTTTACTGAACTGGCAGTAGAAGCGATGCCATACTCCCTGAATATGGGAAATGTACGCCATAATGCATTGGCTTTGAATGCCATAATTATTTTTGCTCCACTCTCACGGCTCACACGAGTGATAAGGTCGAGATTGCGTCTCAACTTCTCCTCATAGACTATATAATAAGGTGTGTTCATAACAAATTACAATATCTTGAACTTTGCGAATTTTAGTAATAACGTGCGTTGACCCATGACGTCAAACTCTACAATAATCTTCGGGTCGCTGCCGCTTGTGTCGATTTTGGCGATGGTGCCTTGTCCGAACTTGTTGTGAAGAATGCTGCATCCCTCGCTAATCTCGCTTAATGAATGCAATGTGAAGTCACCGCTTGCAGCTATTACTGGGGGTGGGGTGCTAGGTGTAAGAGGTCTAAACGATGGTTGAGGTTGAAACCTGGGTTGTGATGGATAGTCGCTTCTTAAGGGCTCAAAAGGTTTATGCCTTTCAGTTCTATAATCATCAAACTTATCTTCTCTCTTTGACTTATAACCGCTTGTGGATCCTAATGATAAGAACTGTGGATCGATATCACGGATGAAGCGGCTGGGGTGGCAACTCATATTGCTGCCATTTCGGAAGCGAGACTTAGCATAAGTGATGACGCAGTTTTTTTCGGCGCGAGTTATGGCAACATATAGCAGGCGTCGTTCCTCCTCAATCGCTGCCAGTGAATCTTTGCTCATCGCTGAGGGGAATAGGTCTTCCTCTACGCCTACGATTATAATGTTCTTGTATTCCAATCCTTTAGCTGCATGCACTGTCATAAGCGTAACGCATTCTCCCTCGCTCTTATCGGTGTCCTGGTCGGTTGCGAGCGATGCCTGCGCAAGGAAGTCGGTCATTCTCATCTCCGATGAGCCTTGCTCCTCTTGCTCACTGACAAAGTCATGCATTGCAGCAAGTAGCTCGTCGAGGTTCTCTTGCTTGCTGATGTTCTCTACCGACTTTTCTTTCATCAACTCCGCCATGATGCCGCTACGTTCAATGATTGTGCGTCCCAGTTCGTAAGCATTTAATCCGCTTTGGTCCTGTGCTGCAAAGCCATTGATTAGCTCAACAAATGCTTGTAGTTTTCTCAGTGTTCCGTTATTTACTTCAAGACGGTGTTGAGATGGATTGTTCAACACCTGCCACATGCTCACACTGTTATCAATACCGCAGTGCTGCACTTTGGCAAGTGTTGTGTTACCGATTCCGCGGGCTGGATAGTTGATTACTCGCCTAAGCGCCTCATCGTCGTTGGGGTTGATTGTCAAACGGAAATAAGCCAAAGCGTCTTTAATCTCCTTGCGCTGATAGAACGATAGACCGCCATAGATGCGGTAAGGGATAGGCCGGCGCTTATCGCCATGCTTATTCTTCAAACCGCCACTGCCTAACGCCTCCTCAAGCACACGCGATTGGGCATTAGTGCGATATAGCACTGCAAAATCCTCATAACTGCACCCTTCTCGTGCTTTGATTGATAGTATAGTGCTTGCCACAACGTAGGCTTCTTCATAGTCGTTGTAGCACTCTACCACATTTACCTTATTGCCCACAGGGTTCTCGCTGTAAATATTCTTTTTGATTTGGCGCTTGTTTTTGTCAATCAGCGAGTTTGCTGCGCCAATAATGTTTTTTGTGGAGCGGTAGTTTCGTTCAAGTTTGAATGTCTGCAACGCTGGGAACGACTTCTTTAGGTCAAGAATATTTGAGATGTTCGCGCCTCTAAACGAATAAATGCTTTGCGCGTCATCGCCCACCACGCACACATGGTTGTGGTTCTTGGCAAGTTGGGTAATGATAAGGTGCTGAGCGAAGTTCGTGTCTTGATACTCATCAACTAAGATGTACTCAAATCGCTCTTGATATTTCTTAAGTATGTCGGGGTTATCACGCAGCAGGATATTGGTAAATACCAGCAGGTCATCAAAGTCCATCGCCCCGGCTATCTTGCAGCGGTGGCAATAGGTCTTATAAATTTCGGCGGTCAAAGGTCGTTTTGCTCTCTCATCTTCCTCTCGTAGTCTGCGGTCTGTCTCGTAATATGAAGGTGTGATAAGAGCGTTTTTCATCATTGAGATGCGCGACTGGATAGTAGCAGGTTTATACACCTTGTCATCAAGCTGCATATCTTTGATAATGAGCTTGATGAGCGAGCGAGAGTCGCTAGTGTCGTAGATGGTGTAATCATGGTCAAAACCTATACGGTCGGCATTGATGCGAAGTAGTTTGGCAAAGATTGAGTGAAAGGTGCCCATCCAAAGGTGTGATGATACTTCTTCACCAACTAATGCCGTGATGCGCTCAAGCATCTCGCCTGCCGCTTTGTTGGTGAACGTAAGCGCCATGATATGAGAGGGGAAATATCCGAGTTTAAGCAGATGCACAATCTTGTAGGTAAGCACACGAGTCTTTCCCGAACCCGCACCGGCAATCACTAGTTGCGGTCCGTCACAGTATAGCACAGCATCACGCTGCTGAGCATTTAGTTTATTTAAGTAGTCTTCCAAGATTTATATACTGAACAAGAAAATGAACAATTAAACAACAATGATTTTTTGCTTACAAATCTCCATAACATGGAATCTCTTTGAGAAATTTGTAGCTGTTGGTCTCATAGTCTATTTTGCAGCAGTAGTGACTCATGCCGTTCGACACAACCAGATACTTTGCTCGCAGCACCATGTTGTAGCGCACTATTTGGTCAAAGGTCTTTTGTGTAATCTCGATATTTGGAGCCTTATACTCCACAATAACTAGCGGAGCACCTTGTCGGTCAGCAACGAGTGTGTCGCAGCGGCGCTTTATGCCGTTTTGTGTGAGCGAAATCTCATTGTTCATCAACGCAGCGGGAAATTCCCTATCGTCAATCAAAAAACGCACGAAGTTTTGCCTTACCCATTCCTCAGGAGTGAGAGTTACCCATCGCTTGCGAAGAGTATCAAGGATGACAAATGCATCTTCTTTGTTCCTTATATTAAATTGATATTCAGGGAGATTAAGTCTCTGCATGTTTTTTGTGTTTGGTGGTCTGCAAAATAAGTTGTAAATTTACAAAAAATTTCTGAACTAGGCATTCTTGTCTTTGAAAAAAGTAATTATGGCAGCAAAAAAAGAAGACGTTACCTTCTCTGGGTTGTTGAAAGAAATCAATTCCAAGAAGTTTCGACCTATATATGTCCTACACGGTGAGGAAGGTTATTTCATTGACCGACTTGAGGAGGCTATTGTTGAGAACGCCTTGTCGCCCGATGAGCGCGATTTCAACCTAAACATCGTCTATGGAGCCGACATCACCGACATTCGCAACGTCATCAGCATGTGCAAGCAGTATCCAGCGATGGCTGAGCACCAGGTCGTGGTGATCAGGGAAGCGCAGGTGGTGGGAAAGCTCAATAACAAAGGCAATGCCAACGAGCTCAACCAGCTAAAGCACTATGCTGCGCAACCTCTCGCTAGCACCATCCTCGTGGTGTGCAACAAAGGAGAGGCTATCAAAGGCAAGGACTTTGTCGATGCAGTAAAGAAGAATAACTCTGGTGTGGTGTTCCGCAGTGACAAGTTGCGAGAGGGTAGACCTATGGAGCTGGCGGCTTTAGATTATATAAAGTCGCAAGGCTGTTCTATTGATGAAAAAGCACTGTCGATGCTGTCGTCAAATGTGGGTAACGACATCTCACGTCTCTACACCGAGATTGACAAACTCAAAATCCTCGTCAAAGACGACAAATGCATCACTCCCGAACTCATAGAGCGCAATATTGGCATAAGCAAAGACTACAACAATTTTGAGCTTGAGGAAGCCCTGTCACGCCGCAACGCCAAGAAAGCCTTTGAGATCATCAACTATTACGAAAAGAATCCTAAGGCCAACCCAACTGTAATCACGGTGAGCATGCTCTTTGGATATTTCTCAAAATTGCTCCTTTATAGGGCCGCTACCGACCGTTCACAGGCGGGTCTCATGGCTGCTGTAGGCACAAAATCGGCATTCAGGGTCAAGAAGTTTGAAGAAGCATCAAGATACTATAACACCCTAGCGTGTGTCAATATAATCTCATGGATTAGAGAGTGCGACACCAAGAGCAAAGGAATAAAATCACGCCAAGATGCCAATGCGCTCCTCCGTGAATTAATCTACAAAATACTCCATGCTTAATGCCGGGTCCTCAAGTAGATATTAACGATGTGAATGTCGCCGTTTTTTTTAGCGACGTTTTGGAGTTTTTGCCCTACGAGCCTAATCCTGAACAGGTTGAGGCGATTGCGTCATTTGCTCATTTTTTGCTCTATGGAGGCGAGCGCAGTCTTTATTTGCTCAATGGGTATGCAGGCACTGGCAAGACCTCGCTGATAGGCGCTATTGTTCAAACCCTCACTCGTCGCGGCATCAAAGTCATCCTTTTGGCGCCTACTGGGAGATCAGCGCAAGTGTTGAGCGAGTATTCCCATCGTGCCGCATGGACGATCCATCGCAGGATTTACCGCCAAGATAGTTATCTTGGAGAGAGTTTTGCGCTTGCCGAGAATAAGCATACACGCACAGTATTTATTGTTGATGAGGCATCAATGATCGCTAATTCGTCGGCCGAAGGGTCTGTATTTGGCAGCGGACGTTTGCTGGATGACCTTGTGAGTTATGTATATAGCGGTGAGGGCTGTAAGCTCATGCTCATGGGCGATGGGGCGCAGCTGTCGCCAGTGGGGCAGAGCGAGAGCCCAGCACTTGACTTGAAGCTGCTTCAAGGTTATGGTCTTTTTATTTATAATGTTAATCTAACACTTATCGCCCGCCAAGCCTCAGACTCAGGCATACTTCAAAATGCTACCATAGTTCGCAAGATTCTCACCAGTAGCGAGGCTGTAGTACCCAAGTTGGAGCTTACTCAGTATTCCGACATCGAATCATTATCGGGCGAGTTTATGATGGAAACTTTGAGCGATTGCTACGATCGCGATGGCTTGGAAGAAACAATAGTCATTACCCGCAGCAACAAGCGTGCTATGCTCTACAACGGTGGCATTCGCAATATGATACTCTACCGCGAGGAGGAGTTGGCGCCTGGAGATATGCTCATCGTAGCAAAGAACAATTACTACTGGACAAAAGACTATAAAGAGATTGACTTCATAGCCAATGGCGACGTGATGCGCGTCAAGAGGGTGTGGGGAGAGGTGGAGCAGTATTACGGGCTGCGCTTTGCCAATGTCACCGTTGAGCTTCCAGACCACGACAACCTTGAGATGGATGTGAAGATTATCCTTAATAGCCTCTTCAGCGAGACACCAGCCTTGACAGTGGCTCAAAATACAATGCTATATACCGAAGTTTTCAACGAATTAACTGGCAATAAGCACGAGCGTTACCGCCTGATGAAGGAGCATCCCTATTTTAATGCCCTTCAGGTGAAATTTGCCTATTCCGTCACTTGCCACAAGGCGCAGGGCGGCCAGTGGAAGAATGTGTTTGTCGATATGGGTTCTATCATGCCCGAGGCGCTGAGCACAGTCGATTTCATGCGCTGGCTTTACACAGCTATTACCCGCGCTACAAGCAAGGTATATCTCATTAATTGCCCTATTTAGAAATAGATTCTAGTCGTGCTAATTTCTTTTTTTGCTTCAATAACACTTTTTTGAAATTTATAGTTGCATAATTATAATTTATGTAGTAATTTTGCGCCACATAAGAGAAGTTATGAAAAAACCGAGACTGTTATCAGCAGCTTTTATTTCTTGCAAATTTCTTAATATCAAAGAAATAGATCATTATTGCAAGTAATTCGCCACTTTCACTTGGTGGCTGTTGTGATGTGTTCATGACCCATCACATTTCTCTAATCATTATATCGACAACTCAATAATTACAATAAACCGCCGAATGGCATGCGGCTGTCCTAACGTGTAAGACTGCGGCCTGTAGGCAAAAATCACATTATAAACTATATGGAATTACCATTTGCAGAATCGTGGAAGATTAAAATGATTGAGCCATTAACTAAGAGTACTCGCGAGCAGCGCGAGCAATGGCTCAAAGAAGCTCACAACAACGTGTTTATGCTCAAAGCAGAGCAAGTTTACATTGATTGCCTTACCGACTCGGGTACAGGCGCCATGAGCGACCGTCAGTGGTCGGCCATGATGCTTGGCGACGAGAGTTATGCTGGTGCTACCTCGTTCTATAAGTTCCAGGAGGTTGTTCAGCGCATCTTCGGTTTCAAGTATGTCATCCCCACTCACCAAGGCCGTGCTGCTGAGAACGTTCTGTTCTCTTACCTCGTTAAGGAAGGTATGGTTGTTCCTGGCAACGCTCACTTCGACACCACTAAAGGTCACATTGAGGCCCGCAAGGCTAAAGCAATTGACGTGACTATCGATGAGGCTAAGGACACTCAGCTTGAGATTCCTTTCAAGGGTAACGTATCGCTTGAGAAGCTCGAGAAAGTGCTTGTTGAGAATAAAGGCAACGTTCCTTTCATGGTGCTTACTGTTACCAACAATACCGTTGGCGGTCAGCCCGTTTCGATGAAGAACATTAAGGAGACCTGCGAACTCTGCCACAAATATGGTGTGCCCGTAGTGATGGACAGCGCCCGCTTTGCCGAGAACTCTTACTTCATCAAGACTCGCGAGGAAGGCTATGCCGACAAGACTATCAAGGAGATTGCTCGTGAGATGTACAGCTATGTTGACGCAATGACCATGAGTGCAAAGAAAGACGGTCTTGTTAATATGGGTGGTTTCATTGCTACCAACAACGAGGAGTGGTATGAGGGCGCTAAGCTTTTCTGCATTCCTTTCGAGGGTTTCTTGACCTATGGTGGTCTTAACGGTCGTGACCTTAACGCTCTTGCTGTTGGTCTTGATGAGAATACCAATTTTGATATGCTTGAGACTCGCATCCACCAGGTGCAGTATCTCGCCAGCAAGCTCGATGAGTACGGCATTCCTTATCAGCGTCCAGTAGGTGGTCACGCACTCTTTATTGATGCCGACAAGGTGCTCTGCAACGTGCCTAAGGAGGAGTTCCCCGCTCAGACACTCACTTGTGAGCTCTATCTTGAGGCAGGTATCCGTGGTTGCGAGATTGGTTATATCCTCGCCGACCGCGATCCAGTGACTCGTGAGAACCGCTTCAGTGGCCTTGACCTGCTGCGTCTGTGCATCGCTCGCCGCGTTTACACCGACAACCACATGAACGTGATTGCCGCCGCTCTGAAGAACGTCTATGACCGCCGCAACGAGATCACTCGTGGCGTAGCCATTGAGTGGGAAGCTCCATTGATGCGTCACTTCACCGTGAAGCTCCGTCGCCTCGGATAAGATTTACTCTCAATACTATATAAAAACAGCTCGGCACACATGTCGAGCTGTTTTTGTGATTGATGGGTGTATTGTTACTGCAGTTTAGGCAGGTTGTCAATTGCTGTCTCGTTGCCAAGAGCGGCTGATTTAGAAATCCATTCTTTGGCTTTCTTTACATCTTTTTTGACACCATGACCGCCGTAGTAGTAGCAACGTCCAATCTCGTACATAGCGTCGGAGTCGCCTTTCTTGGCAGCTTTCTCAAACCACTTGATAGCCTTTTTGTAGTTTTTCTCTACTCCAAAACCTCCCATATACATCTGTCCGATAGCTATTTGCGCATCAACATATCCTTTCTTGGCAGCTTTCTCATAGAGCTTTAGCGCTTGCTTGTAGTCTTGTATAACGCCTTTGCCTTCGGCATAGCAGATTGCGAGGTTGTGAGTGCCACGAATGTCGCCTTTCTTGTGGGCTTGCTCAAAGTATTGCACTGCCTGCTGATAGTCGCCATTAAGATAACATTCGTTACCTTGGCTAATCATCTCTTCAATGGCTTCTTTCTTGGGGTCGCGTTTTTTCTTGGCCTGCGCTTGTGGCGCAGCTGCTGTGGCAATTATTGCGATAAGAGTCATAATGCCAAATAATCTTTTCAAATTCTTCATAATTTTAAGTATTTAGTTGTTAGTAATCAGTTTTATTTTTGTCTGTTGCGTTGTCAACGCAACAGACTGAACAATACGGTTTTTGATTATTCCTCAATCTCACCACGTAGCTTGGCTTGGTGCTTGCGCTCTATCTCATCGAGAATAATTTTGCGCATGCGCAGATGGCCGGGGGTGATTTCTACATATTCGTCGGCCTTGATATATTCCAAAGCTTCCTCCAGACTGAACACGATTGGTGGGATGATGCGCGTCTTGTCGTCGGCGCCGCTGGCGCGCATATTGGTGAGTTTTTTGTTCTTTGTTACATTCACTACCAAGTCTTTTTCCTTGGTGTGCTCGCCCACAACCTGCCCTGCATAGACTTCCTCTTGAGGGAAGATGAAGAACCTGCCGCGGTCTTGCAGCTTGTCGATACTGTAGGCAAATGCAGTGCCGCCTTCCATGGCGATAATGGAACCGTTGACGCGTCGAACGATTTCGCCTTTCCAGGGCTCATAGCACGAGAATCGGTGAGCCATAATGGCCTCTCCGGCGCTTGCAGTGAGTACATTGGTGCGCAGACCGATAATGCCTCGTGAAGGTATCTTGAATTCCATATGAATGCGGTCATTCTGGGTCTCCATCGATGTCATCTCGCCTTTGCGTCGAGTCACCATGTCAATCATCTTGCTGGAATATTCCTCAGGAACATTGATGGTGAGAGTCTCGATTGGTTCACATTTTACACCATCGATTTCCTTGATAATGACCTGTGGTTGACCTACTTGCAACTCATACCCCTCGCGGCGCATCTCCTCAATGAGTACGCTCAAGTGCAGCACACCTCGTCCAAAGACTATCCAAGCGTCCTCGTTCTCACTCTTTTCCACACGCAGCGCTAGGTTTTTATCTAGCTCGTGCATAAGACGGTCATGGATGTGACGCGATGTGACGAACTTGCCTTCCTTGCCAAAGAAAGGTGAGTCGTTGATAGTGAAGAGCATCGACATGGTGGGTTCGTCTATAGCAATACGAGGCAGGGGTTCTGGGTTTTCGAGGTTAGTGACTGTGTCGCCAATTTCGAAGCCGTCGAGGCCAATAATAGCGCAGATGTCGCCACATTTAACGCTTTCGACATGTTTCTGGCCCATACCTTCAAACACCCTTAACTCCTTGATGCGCTGACGTGCAACGGTGCCGTCTTTCTTGCAGAGTCCCACGTCCATGCCGTCGCGCAACTCGCCTCGATGTACTCGCCCTACAGCGATTCGCCCAACGTAGGTGTTGTAGTCAAGAGATGTGATAAGCATTTGTGGATCGCCTTCCACAATTTTTGGTGCAGGAATATGCTCAATGATGGCATCGAGCACTGCAGTGATGTTATCGGTGGGATTGCGCCAGTCGTCGCTCATCCAGCCGTTCTTCGCTGAGCCATAAATGGTTGGGAAGTCGAGTTGATCCTCGGTGGCATCGAGGTTAAACATCAGGTCGAAGACTGCCTCCTGTACCTCGTCGGGGCGGCAGTTGGGCTTATCAACCTTGTTGATGACCACGATTGGTTTTAGACCAATCTGTATGGCTTTTTGCAGCACAAAACGAGTCTGCGGCATAGGGCCCTCAAAGGCGTCAACGAGCAGCAGGCATCCGTCTGCCATATTGAGTACACGTTCCACCTCACCTCCAAAGTCGCTATGTCCTGGGGTGTCGATGATATTTATCTTGTAGTCTTTGTAATTTATAGAAACGTTTTTCGACAGGATAGTAATGCCACGTTCGCGTTCAAGGTCGTTGCTGTCAAGGATTTGGGACCCCATCACTTGGTTGTCGCGAAAGAGGTTTCCGGCAGCAAGCATCTTATCGACAAGAGTGGTCTTGCCGTGATCAACGTGAGCAATAATGGCTACATTTCGGATATTTTGCATAGAAATCTTTATTTATCAATCTGCAAAGTTACGCAATTCTTGCAAAATATCTACATCTTTTGGCAAGAAAAACAGTTGAATGCCTTTTTTAGACCGTAAAATGTAGCTGGGGTGTATTTGGGCAATGGTTTGCATAAATTGTAAAATCGATGTTTATTAATAATATTATGTGTACTTACAGAATTTTTTGTAAATTTGCACCTTTAAAAGAGTAAACTGACGTTCTATAAAATAACTATGGTCGATTTATTGTTCGAAACAAGCTGGGAGGTTTGCAACAAAGTGGGTGGCATCTATGCGGTGCTATCAACAAAAGCCAAAACATTACAGTCTATATGTAAGGATGTTATATTCATTGGTCCAGACCTTACTTTGGGCAATGAAAATCCATTCTTTAATGAGACAGCCACCGAGCTTGACGACTGGAAGCAGCAAGCGAAATTGCCTGTTGGCATGACCGTACGCACTGGCAAGTGGAACGTGCCAGGCAACCCAATCTGTGTGCTGGTGGGTTATAACTCTCTCTATATATATAAGAACGAACTCTTTGCCGAGATGTGGAGGCGTTTTGGAGTCGATTCTCTTCATGCCTATGGCGACTACGATGAGTCGTGTGTCTTCTCCTATGGCGCTGCTCTGGTAATTGAAAGCATCGTAGCCTATAAGAAATCAAAGAGGGTAGTGGCCCATTTTAATGAGTGGACTACAGGCATGGGACTGCTCTATGTGAAGTCGCGTCTGCCACAAGTCGCCACAGTGTTCACCACTCATGCAACTAGCATTGGCCGTAGCATCTGTGGCAATGGCAAGCCTCTCTACGACTATATGACTGCTTACAATGGTGACCAAATGGCACAGGAACTCAATATGGAGTCGAAGCATTCTCTTGAGAAGAGTGCTGCACATGAGGCTGATGTGTTTACAACTGTGAGCGATGTCACTGCCCGCGAGTGCGAGCAACTGCTTGAACGTAGGCCCGTTGTTACTCCCAATGCTTTTGAGCAGAACTATGTGCCCAAGGGAGCGAAATATACTGCCACCCGCAAGGCTGCTCGTCAAAGACTGCTTGATGTAGCTAGCGCACTTAGTGGTGATGAACTTGACGATAAAACCTTGCTTATCGCCACTAGCGGTCGTTGCGAGATGCGCAATAAGGGTATTGACCTCTTTTTAGACACTATGAATGTATTACGTCATAGCGAGGATGGCACATTGGGTCGCAAGATAGTTGCTTTTGTGCTGGTGCCTGGATGGACTGATGAAGCTCGTCATGACCTTAAAGATGCAGTTAAGCGTCAAAAGGCAGTGGGGCTTTTCAATCCTATTATTACCCACACTATCCACAACGAGGATAGTGATGCTATCTATTGCAAGATGAACTACTTGGGATTTAGAAACCAGGCTAGTGACGAAGTTAAGGTGATTTATGTTCCCTCTTATCTGAATGGCGACGACGGCATTTTTGATATGCCCTATTATGATCTACTAACAGGTTTTGACCTGTCGATATTCCCATCTTATTACGAGCCATGGGGTTATACCCCTCTCGAGAGTGTGGCGATGGGAGTTCCTGCCGTCACTACTAATCTTGCTGGTTTTGGTCAATGGGTAGAAAAAGAGTGTGGAGATAATGAATTAAAAACAGGTGTTAAAGTGATTCACCGCACCGATTCTAACTACGACGAGGCGCTTGCTGATATTGTAAAAAGCGTGGTAGAGGTTAGCAAAATGACGGTTAAGCAGCGTGACAAGTTGCGTAGTGCTGCCCGAGCAACCTCAAAGCAAGCCACGTGGGAACATTTTATGAAATACTATACTGTAGCTTACGATTCAGCACTCAAGAATGTTAAGGATCGCACGGCTCACAAATAAATTGAAATAAACTCAATTATTTATATATGAAAATTAAAGTTAGTAACACTAATTCTCCAGTTTGGAGAAATCTTACAGTGAAAAGTGAACTGCCCGCCAATCTGCAGAAGCTTGACGAGCTCTCTAAAAACTTGTGGTGGGTGTGGAATAGCGAGGCTAAGTCGATGTTCCATCATCTTGACCGCGAAATATGGCGTGCTTCGGGTGAGAACCCAGTAATGATGCTCAACAAGATGCCAGCATCTAAGCTTGAGGAACTCAGTAAAGACGCTGAGCTGGTGGCAAAGATTGACAAAATCTATGCACACTTCAAGGAGTATATGGAACAACCCATGCGCACCGAGTTCCCCTCAGTGGCTTATTTCAGCATGGAGTATGGTTTGTGCAACGCCCTGAAGATCTATTCGGGTGGTCTCGGCATCCTCGCTGGTGACTATATCAAGGAGGCGAGCGATCGTCGCATCGACATGACAGCAGTGGGCTTCCTTTACAGATATGGATATTTTACCCAGACACTCTCTATGGATGGTCAGCAAATTGCCAACTACGAGCCTCAGAATTTCAACCATCTGCCCATTGAGCCAGTCATTGACAAAGATGGCCAGCAGATGATTCTCGAGGTGCCTTATCCTGGACGTGTGGTGTATGCCAATATCTGGAAGGTTAACGTAGGTCGCATGAATCTCTATTTGCTTGATACCGACCTCGACAAGAACAGCGAGTTTGATCGCTCTATCACTCACCAGCTCTATGGTGGTGACTGGGAGAACCGCATCAAGCAGGAGTATATGCTTGGTATTGGTGGCATGCTTATGCTTAAGAAACTTGGCATCAAGGCACAGATTTACCACTGCAACGAGGGTCATGCAGCATTGCTCAACCTGCAACGCTTGGTTGACTATGTTCAGGAAGAGGGTTTGACCTTTAACGAGGCTCTTGAGGTGGTGCGTGCTTCATCGCTCTACACTGTGCACACTCCTGTGCCTGCTGGTCACGACTACTTCGACGAGGGACTCTTTGGCCGCTATATGGGTGAGTTCCCTGCTAAACTCGGCATTACTTGGAATGACCTGATGAACATGGGCCGCGAAAATCCCGACACTCAGGAGAAGTTCTCAATGAGCGTCTTCGCACTTAACACTACTCAGGAGAGCAACGGCGTGAGCTGGCTCCACGGAGAGGTGTCGAAGAAGATGTTTGCTGGCGTATGGAAAGGCTATGCTCCTGAAGAGTCGCACGTGGGTTATGTAACAAATGGTGTGCACATGCCTACTTGGGCCGCATCGGAGTGGAAAGAGTATTATGCTAAGGTGTTTGGCGCTAACTACCTCGACAAGCAGGAAGACATGGCAACTTGGGCACCAATTCAGAATGTTCCCGACGAGGAGATTTGGAACCTGCGCATGCAGCTTAAGAACAAGTTCATCAACTTCGTGAAGCGTGATTTCCGCGCTACATGGCTCAAGAATCAAGGTGATCCAACCCGCATTATGTCGATTGTGGATAAGATTAATCCTAACGCGCTACTCATTGGCTTTGCTCGTCGCTTTGCTACCTACAAGCGTGCGCATCTGTTGTTTACCAACCTCGATCGCCTCTCGCGCATCGTAAACAACGAGAAATTCCCAGTGCAGTTTATCTTTGCTGGTAAAGCTCACCCTGCCGATGGAGCTGGCAAGGACTTGATCAAGCGCATCGTTGAGATTTCTAAGATGCCAGAGTTCTTGGGCAAGATTATCTTCCTTGAGAACTATGATATGACAGTGTCGAAGCGCCTTATTACTGGTGTTGATATTTGGCTCAATACTCCAACTCGTCCTCTTGAGGCTTCGGGTACTAGTGGAGAGAAGGCCGAGATGAACGGTCTGCTCAATTTCTCAGTGCTTGACGGATGGTGGTATGAAGGCTATCGTGAGCGTGCTGGATGGGCATTGACTTCACACCGCACCTATACTGACCAGTCTATGCAGGACAAACTCGATGCTGCAACCATCTATTCGATGCTTGAGAACGAGATTATTCCTCTCTATTTTGCTAAGAACAGCAAGGGATATTCTCCAGAGTGGATTCAGTATATCAAGAACTCTATCTCGCAGATTGCGCCTAACTACACCATGTCGCGCATGATGAAGGATTACATTGAGCGTTTCTATAGTCCTGAGGCTGCTCGCAGCAAGAAACTGCGTGCTAACGACTATGCTCTTGTGCGTGAGATTGTGGCATGGAAAGAGCATGTGGCTGAGAAGTGGGACAATGTGTCAGTTGAGGATATGCAGCTTAGCGAGAGCTTCTACGATATCTCTATCAATGATGGTAAGGTTGAGGCTACAGTGAAACTCAACACCGCTGGCTTAGGTCGTAGCGTAAATCTTGAACTCGTTGTTTATCACGATGTTGATGGCGAGACCAAGTTCCATAGCACACTGCCTATGAAGGTGGTTGATGAAGACGGAGACATCCTAACCTATAAGCTTAACGACCGCATTAAGGATACTGGCATCTTCCGCCTTTCGTTCCGTGCATTCCCATGGAACAAGAACCTTCCACACCGCCAAGACTTCGCCTTTGTGAAGTGGTTCTAAAAGATGTTTAGGTTATTATATAAAAATGCTCCTCAAAAGGGAGCATTTTTTTGTTGGGTTCACTAATTGTTAGATATTAAATTATGCCATTCATCATGGCGTAGAATGTTAGTCCTGAGATGCTTTTTATTCCGAGTTTAGCGGTTAAGTTTTTTCGGTGGGAAAGCACCGTGTTGATGCTGATGTTGAGTTCTTGAGCTATCTCTTTGTTGATTCTTCCAGAGGCGATAAGCCTGAGCACTTCTATCTCGCGTTGAGATAGTGTGTTGGTGGTGATTTGTTCTTCCTCGTGGCCACCAGTGAGGAATGTGCTTATTGTGTTGATGATGTCACTTTCGCTGTCGTTGATGCAGAGCGTCGGGAAGTCGTCATTTGAAGTATGGTTGTCAGTGAGCAGTACGGTCTTTGACTTGCGAGGAAGGAAGAAACCGAGATTTGCGACAAGTATATCCAAATCAACAAAGAACAAGTGTGGCTCTTTGGTTGTGCTAAAGGAACCGAAATAATGCTCGTCAGCAATGAAAGCACTAACACCAAAAGCAGTGTCAAATATGCTCCTCAGCCCGATGGCACGGAGAGTGTCGAACGTCAATATGATTACTTTGAAGTCGCTCATCATTTGTCGCTAAGTGCTTGTGAAATAGGCGTTAGGATGCGGTTGCGGATGCGGTTATTCTGCTTGATATCCTTCTTAAGTGAGAATATTGCGGTGATGACTGCATAACCGAGGTTGTGATCGTAGTCGCCCTTTAGGTGCATGACGAGCATGTTGATGAGGTCGTCGATTTTCTCCTCGATTGGGTCGTTGTAGTCTTCACTGTCCTTCACGGGATTAGGCATTTTGCCTATAGCTTTCATCTCGTTGAGAGTAATACCAGGGAACCAATTATTGCGGTCGTCATCAATGCGTTGCAATAGTTCAGTCTTCACTTCATCAAAGAACTGACGCATAAGCACTAGGTTGCTGTTTTGAGAAGGCGTCTTGCTGATGAGGAATGCGAAATGGCGCTCGATGTTTGGGATGACGTTTCGCTCGTAATACTCATAAGTTTTTTCTAGATAGTCGATAATCTTCGATGTGCTGAAGGCTAGTAGGGCAGCTTGGGGGAAGTAGCTCTCGTTGATGTAGGTGTTGAGGATGGTTGTGAAGAAATTCACATCGATGTCATGCTCTTGGCATGCGTCGCTGATGCGCGCATCGCCCACACCTAGTGCGATGCCAAATCTGTCAAGGACTGTTATTGTTGACGGATCATGAATAATAATCTCACTGAGTTTGGAGTCTTTGTTTATTAGAGTCATTGTTTAGGGGTAGTGTTTTAAATGATTTTGTCACAACAAATTGTGCTGGCAGATCGTGAGGTTCTGTTGGGATTTTCTCCACAAGTTGACAGTTGAAGCACACTGCAATTGTTGCGGCATGGGTTTGCGACAGGAATCGGTCGTAGAAACCCTTGCCACGCCCTAGGCGGTTGCCATTACGGTCGAATGCGACACCAGGTACAATAATAAGATCGAGGATTTCGGGTGATACAGTATCGGTCCCCTCTGGCTCCATAATATCGTAGCTGCCTTTGTGGAGCATGCCAGGTCTAAACTTGATGATTTCTAGGTCATAGCCGTTCACTCGTGGTAGAAAGATATTTTTGAGTTTTGCCCACCTCTCAATAATAGCGTGGGTTGGAATCTCATCGGGCAGCGAGGCGAAGAGCATGATATTCTTGCATCTTTTGAAAAGGTCGCTGTTCTCGATATGGCTAAAAACACAGTTTGCCTCAAGGGTTTTCTCCTCGATAGATAGTTGTGCTACTTCGGCTTTAATAGTCTTCCTAAGTTCTTTTTTGGTCATTGGAGTCGTATATAGTTTTCGTTTATAGTTTATAAAGAGGAGTAAAGTGGAATATTTAGAGTTCTCAAACTCTTACCTCTCAACTCTCACTTCTTAACTCTTCAAATGTCTTTTATCGGGAACGCTGCTTGGTGTTTGTTGAGGGCTTTAATGGCAGCATCTATGGTGGTATCGATGCGATTGAAGATTGGGTAGAATGCGTTCTGTCCAAAGATGTCGCGGGATATAAATGCCTTAATCAAGCTAGTTATAAGGTCTTGAGACTGATGGATGTATTGCCATCTTGCCGGCACGCCTTTGTTGGCGGCAAATTTCACGAAGTCGTTGATGATTTGGTCGCTGGCAGGGAGGTTTCTCAAGAGCTCTTTGTAGTCTTTAATCTTTTTTAGAGCGGCTCTATGAGAGGTGACATAGGCCAAGGCATATTCTTGAATAAGTCCTTTGTTGGCAACTTCACTATAGTAGGGTGATGCACCTGTGGTGTCGGCAGGCACAAAGAGGTCGGGAATTATACCGCCACCGCCATATACCTTACGGCCAGTTGTGGTGTGGAAAATCTTGGACTTGTCAATCTTTATGCTGTCTTTGCTATAGATTTCGCCATTGCTATAGCGGTCGAAGATATCATTTTCATAGACAATCTCACCGTTCTTGTAGGGCTTTTGTATGCATCGCCCTGATGGAGTGTAGTATCTGGCGATAGTTAGTCGCAAGGCACTCTTGTCGAAAAGGTCTATCTGCTTCTGAACAAGACCTTTGCCGAATGAGCGTCGGCCTACTATAAGTCCACGGTCATTGTCTTGTATCGCTCCAGCAAATATCTCACTGGCACTTGCCGAAAACTCATCGATAAGCACCACCAATTCTTCGTCTTGGAACTGTCCACGTCCATCGCTATAAGCGTTAGCGTCATCACGACGGTAACGACCTTTGGTGCTAACTATCAGTCGGTCGTTAGGCAGGAACTCATTTGCCATCAAAATTGCCATCTCAAGGTATCCACCGCCGTTTTCACGGAGGTCAATCATGAACCGTTTGGCACCTTGGTTCTTCAAAGACTGTAGGGCTCTGATAAATTCATTGTATGTGTTTCGGCCGAATTGAGTCACTTTGACATATCCAGTTGTCTTATCATACATATAGAACGCATCAACTGAATTGATAGGTACGTCACCACGAGTGATGGTGAAAGACAATGGAGATTTGTTGCCCTCACGCATAACGCCAATAGTAACTTTTGATCCCCTTGCGCCACGAAGTTTTTCCTTCACTTTGTTGGCATCGGTGGTATTCCCAGTGCATGGTTCTCCCTCAATAGACACAATGCGGTCTCCGGCAATTAACCCAGCTCGGTCGGATGGTCCACCTGGTATCACTTCGATGATAACAATCGTGTCGTTCGACAATTGGAACTGCACTCCGATTCCCGAGAATTTGCCTTCAAGTTCTTCTTGTGCAGCTATTAGTTCCTTGGCAGGGAGATAAGAGCTGTGAGGATCAAGACTGGCGAGAATAGCGGGAATGGCGCTTTCCACAAGGTCGTTGGTGTTGATGCTATCGTCAACATAATTCTCTTTGATGAGCGTGAGGATAGTGTTGAGCTTGCGGTTTTCATCAGAATTAAACCTGGCAAATGGATTGGGCATGAAAAACCCCACAAATATTCCCACAATCACCGAGAGGGCAATTGCTAGAGGCATCCAGGCACTATAGTCACGTTTCTGATTCATTATCTACAAGAGTTGCAAACGCAATAAATGAAAAAATGTTGAATGTAAATATTGTCACATCTCAATTTGGACACAATCGATGCCTGCTCTTTTTAGTAGGTCTATGCCGTCGGTGAGGCGGTATATCTCGCCGAAGACCACTCGCTTGATGCCTGCCTGAATGATGAGCTTGGCGCACTCAATGCATGGCGATGATGTGACATAGAGTGTTGCGCCATTGCTGCTGTTGTTGCTCTGAGCCACCTTTGTGATGGCGTTGGCCTCAGCATGTAGCACATAAGGCTTTGTGTGGTCATTTTCATCCTCGCACACATTCTCAAATCCCACTGGTGTGCCATTATAGCCGTCGGAGATTATCATTTTATCCTTGACGATGATAGCTCCCACTTGGCGCCTCTTGCAGTAGGAGTTTTCGGCCCAAATTTGTGCCATTCTCAGATATCGTGAATCAAGAATTTCTTGCTTGTCCATTGACGAGAAAACTATTTTTAAGCATTAAAGTTATTGATACAGGTGTAATAATTCACCTTTGCCTAAATTAAAGGACAAAGATAAAAATATAAAATGAAATAAAGCATCAAAAATCAGTAAAAAAAAGGAGAATTCGAGTTTTTTCTTTTGTTTTTGCCCGAAATCACTCGTTTAAGACTTTAGAAAACCTGATTTGGCTTTTATAGACGGGGAATTTGAAGTTTAAAATAACTCCACTCTCAAAGGTTACGAATACGTCATCTGTGATAGGTTCTAAGGTGGCGTCAAACCACTTGCCCGTAAAGTTGTCGGTGAAGATGGTCTTTGTCATCTCGGCTTTTTTCATGCCAGAATGCCATAGCGACTTCTTGACTTGAGCGCCATCTACATATATCACGTCATAGCCACTATCGGTCTCTACTAGAGCAATAGTGTATCGTCCTCCAAGTTTCAGCCATTGGTCTTCCATGTCTCGATCGAGATAGGTCCAGTAGCCTTCGTAAGGGTTCTTGGAAACGGCAAAATGGCGGTCAAGAGCCTCATGGGTCCATTGAGTCTCAAGATTTGCAATGTAAGATTGATGCTGATCGTTGATGGATAGGACTGCTCTCTCTATAGAAATCATTGCGCCTGGTCCCACAAAATACCCTGCCTTCACATAGGGTATGCCAGTAGTGGCCTTTAAATCGTTTTCTTTGAGTTGATAGGAAAGCACTTCTTTCAGTTGGTTTTTCCCGATTCTTACCGAGATGATGTTGTCTTCAACAGTCACTCCTAGGTAGTTATATCCATCGTCGAGGTCAACGCCACTATCGAGAGTCACTTGCTTGGCGATAGTGCTGCTGCCATAGTCGTTGATGAGTTTGATGGTCATGGTGCGGTTATCTACACTTTCGTTGTAAAGGTTGGAGTTGGAGCAACTGACAGCTACTCGCCAGCACCCCTTAGAGGTGTGATTGAAAACAAGTCCACACTCAGTAGCTGATATCGACTTTGACTTTCCTTGTGGGTTGGTGACTTTGTAGGTTTTGCCTTCCTTGTTATGAAGGTTGGCAAATTTAATGTAATATTTATAACTAGTGAAAGCTTCAATTTGTGTTGAGTCGGTTACAATTATATTGTTTGTATTCTTGTTGTTAAGTTGCAAGAAATCGCCCGCAATGGTTGCTGGCTTATTATAGTTTATGCTCTCGAAATTATTGTATCTTGTGTTGTATATGGTGAAGGCATGTGTTTGCAAAAGAGTCACCAGAATCATGAGCGTGAGAAGGACGTACTTTTTCATATAATGCCGTAATTTTTCGTCCAAAATTAGTGTATTTTGGCCAAAAGAGGAAATGAAAGACGATTTTTTTGGTCAAAATTACTTAAAATATCAGTATTATTCGTAACTTTGTAGCTGTTTTCAAAAAATGGCTGCGATAATATCTATATTAATAGGGTGCTTTTTGGTTGGTATAATCCTATCAGCACCTATGGGACCAATAGGCATTTTGGTGATACAGCGCACTATGGAAAAAGGCCGCATGAGCGGTCTATATACCGGTGTTGGTGCTGCTATCTCTGATTTGTTCTATTCACTCCTTGCTGGGCTTGGTCTGGCCTTTGTGACCGATTTCATTGCTGGTAATCAGGAGCTGTTCCAGATAGGCGGCAGCATATTCTTGATTATATTTGGTATCTTCATGATATTACGTAGCCCTGTAAGTGGCATTAAGCATGAAGATTCCAAGAAGGTGAGCTTCACTCACGATGCTGTTACTGGCTTTGTGTTTACACTGTCCAACCCATTGATTATCTTCTTGATATTCCCTTTGTTTGCACGATTTGCTTTTCCCTCAGGATTTGAACTTGATCCCAAAATTGATAATTATAAATTCATCTTCATAATCTTAGGCTATATATTTATTGTAGCTGGCGCCTTATTGTGGTGGTTTGGAATCACCTATATTGTTGACAAGCTTCGCTCAAAGTTTAATATTAGAAGTATGTGGTTGATTAACAAGATAATGGGTGGTATCATTTTGATCGTTGGCATCTATGGTCTTGTGCAAGGTCTATTGTTGTACTTTCACGTAATTTGATGATGAGCGGTAAGGAGTTGCTTGTCATGAGGCTTCCTGAGATGGATAGAATGCCGTTGCCACAAGTCTCACAATATCTTGATGCAAATGTAGAACATTCTGTGATAGATCAAGTTAATTGGCAAGACCTATATCCTTATAAACCCTTTTGCTCGTTTGTTGTGGCTGTGTCCTTGACACGGCTTTATGTTTTTTATACTGTGATAAGCAAAGACTTGCGCGCTGTGAACACAACCGACCTCAGCCCAGTTGCTCAAGACAGTTGTGTTGAGTTCTTCTTACAAGTGCCAGGCAAAGAGGAATATTGGAATTTTGAGTTAAACTGCATAGGTGCTCTTAATGCTAGTCATCGTGTTGAGCGTGCTAATCCCACGCGGCTGACAGCCGATGAGTTGAAATCGATAGGTCGTTACTCGTCGTGCGGCAGTGAGGCGATAGAGGAACAAGACGGCACCTTCTGCTGGGATATTGTGATCTCTATACCATTGCAGCTTGTTGGCCTGGATAGCGATAATCTGCCCGATTATGTGATGGGCAATTTCTATAAATGCGGAAGCAAGACATCTCACCCTCATTATTTGTCATGGAGTGCCATTGACAGCGACCGCCCCGATTTTCACCGCCCTGACTGTTTTGGCAAGCTGTGGTTTCGCAAACCTGAGCCCGAAGTTGAAGAACAGGCTATAAAGCAAAATCTTCAACCCAAAGGGCTGAAGAAATTGCTACGTAAATTATTTGGAAAGTAGTTCTCTCTTAATGATTAATAATATACTGCGAGCTGATTGACTCGTGGTCATTAATGCGCTGTATGGTCTCGGCGATAAGGCCTGCAACCGAAACCCTCTTCACCTTCTCGCTGCGGCTTGTGTCGTAGTTGATAGAGTCGGAAATAACAACTTCCACAAGCTTGCTATTGTTGATTCGCTCGGTAGCTGGGTCGCTCATCACGCCATGTGAAGCAATTGCTCTTACCGACTTGGCGCCATTTTTCATCATAACATCAGCAGCAGTGCATATTGTTCCTGCGGTGTCAATCATGTCGTCAACGAGAATTACGTTTTTGTCTTTCACGTCGCCAATAATAGTCATCTTCTCAACCACATTGGCACGGGCACGCTGCTTGTGACACAATGCCATGGGAACCTTATAGTGCTTAGCGTACTCTAATACACGTTTTGCACCTCCTACATCAGGTGATGCAAATACCATATCTTTGAGCTTAAGGCTATTGATGTAAGGCACAAATACCGACGAAGCATACAAGTGATTAAGTGGCAGGTTGAAGAAACCTTGAATCTGGTCGGCGTGAAGATCCATGGTGATAATACTGTCAACACCAGCAGAGGTAAGCATTCCTGCAACCACCTTAGCGGCTATAGAAACACGAGGACGATCCTTGCGGTCTTGACGTGCCCAACCGAAGTAAGGAATAACAGCTGTGACTGATTTTGCTGAAGCTCGTTTCGCAGCATCAATCATGAGCAGAAGTTCCATTAGGTTATCAGTGGGTGGAAACATCGATTGAACGAGGTAAATCTCGTCGCCACGCACCGATTCCTCATATGACACTTGAAACTCGCCGTCGGCAAACTCATTAACCAACATTTCACCAACTTCAATACCAAGTTTCTTAGCTATCTCATCGGCAAGATATCTGGAATACCTGCCAGAAAAAATTTTGAATGGTTTTTTGCTCATAATAACGAAGGTCTTAAATCTATGTGCAAAATTACAATATAAAAATGTTTATTCCTATATTATGAATAAAATATTTTCAACAAAATTACATTAATTTGATAATCAATGCATTGCGTTGTGGTACGGTTATGTTGTCGGGAATGTCAGGGTCAATGGTGAGAGTCATATCAGTGCCAGAGAGCAATTCTCGGGCATGATATGTGCCAGGATTTAAGTGCATTGCGTCGAGTGCGTGCTGTGGGGTGTGAAGATTAATTCTTTCGTCTTGATTTCCGAAATTGGCAATGATGAGCAGATGATTATTGCCATAATGACGGTAATATGCATAAACTTTGTCGTAGTTCATGGAATTGTAGTTGACATACATCAAGTCGTAGAATCCCCCTTGAGCAATGGCTTTCTCGCTGTTACATAGCCTGAGAATTCTCTTGTAGAATCGACGTAATTCACGTTCGCTTTTTGAGAGTTTTGTTGTGTCGCATTTTCCATCATTATACCATCTACGCAGTGTAGGTATGCTCCAATAGTCGAAGATTGTGGTGCGGCCGTCTTGACCGCTGAACCCTTCGGCCTCGAGAGCTGGCTCGCCAAGTTCTTGTCCTTGGTAAATCATAAATGGTGCGCGTGAGATAGTTGCCGAGACCACTAGGGCTGGGAGTGCTTTCAGTGGGTCTCCGGCAAACTGTTGCGAAGCAATGCGTTGCTCGTCATGATTCTCAAGGAAGTTGAGCATATGGTCTCCGATTCCCTCCACTGTCTGCCAACAGCCAGTGATTGCCGATGCGCTGGCGCAGCCGCAAGTTACAGCACGAAGTGTGTCGTAAAGCGACACTTTGTCATAGAGATAATCGAAGTGCCCATTAAAGATGTAATCACGATAAATGGCTGTGTCGTATAGCTCAGCTATAAATATAATGTGTGGATATTTTTCCTTGATTTGTGGGATTACCAAGTTCCAGAATTCCACAGGCACCATGTGGGCCATGTCGCAGCGAAATCCATCTATGCCTTTTGCTGACCAATAAAGCAGGATGTTGAGCATTTTTTGCCAGGTGGATGGAATAGGAGAGAAGTGCTTCTCTCTATTGGCATAATCTACGCCATAGTTGAGTTTAACCGTCTCGTACCAATCATTAGCACTAGGATAGGGGTGAAAGCAGTCGTTGCCAGTTGCCATAGCAGGTTTCTCGTAGTAGAATTCATCGCCTTGTCCTAAATCAATGCCTGGAGCGAACTGTTGGTCAGGCATGTAGTAGAAATTGTTGGCAGGTGAGAATGCAAGGTTTTTGTTGTCGCATTCGCCTAGGTCCTCTACGCCTTGAGGCTTGGCTATGCTGTGATACTGACGGGCAACGTGGTTTGGTACAAAATCTATGATAACCTTAAGGCCTGCGTCGTGAGAGCGTTTCACCAGTTGTTCAAACTCCTTCATTCGGTTCTTTACTCTCACTGCAATGTCGGGGTCGATATCGTAGTAGTCGGTGATGGCGTAGGGTGAGCCAGCATTGCCCTTCACAATATATGGGTTGCAGTCGGGTATGTCTTTATATTTAGTCTTTGTCGCATGGCGTATCACTCCTGTGTACCACACGTGGGTTGCGCCCAGGTCTTTTAGTTTCTTGAGCACTGGCAGGGTGATGTCATTCATCTTGCCAGCACCATTTTGCTTAATTGTGCCATTTGTCACACACTTGTCGCATGTGTTGGTAAAAAGACGTGGAAAAAGCTGATAGATGATAGGTTTCATTTTAGTTTATTGTTTATGGTTTGTCGTTTGGTTTTATAGTGGAAATGAACTCTCACCTCTCATCTCCGCGAAGTGCTTTTATGAGTTGTGAGTTTTTAAGGATTTTCATTGTTTCGAAATATCCTTTTTGGGCTATCTTGTTGGCGGCTTTAGTGTCGAAGGTGCTGTGACCTTGAATGGAGACGATATCTACCAGCAGGTCGCATAGTTGCTTGTCGGCCTCCACATTGCGCATGGTCATCATTTTATAAGTGCGATAGGCTAGAGAGCGCACATTCATCTTGATAGGACCGAGTTTCGATGGGCTCACGTTGATGCCAATAACGGTGTCGCACAGTGGTCGCAGGTAGTAAGATGGTAAGTTGTGCATTACGCCTCCATCCACATAGTAGGTTTTATCAATTTTCACTGGTTTGAATATCAATGGTATGCTACATGAGGCTATGACTCTCTCAGCGATGCTGCCAGTGGTGAACGCTTTTTCTTGCTGGTTATCGATATCAGTAGCGCCAATGATGGTGGGTAAGGTAAGTTGCTCGATGTTTTCAACAGGCAGGTTCTTGGCGATGAACTTACGGAACTTGTCAAGTTTGAGGAAGCCGCTTTTGGAGATATCTACTTGTAGGAACTTGCCCATATCAGCACTACTGAATATCTCAAAAATCTCATCAGCGCTCATTCCAGCAGCATAGAATGAGGCGACTATGCTCCCTGCGCTCACGCCAGCTATAATGTCGGGTTTTATGCCCACATCCTCAAGAGCCCTTAAGGCCCCAATATGGGCAAATCCTCTCACACCACCGCCGCTCAGGGCGAGACCAAGTTTATAGTTCATAGTTTATCGTTTATCGTTTATCGGTGGAAGGTGGAACGTGGAAGGTGGATCGGGAACTCTCTCCTCTCAACTATAATCTAACCTTGCGCAAAGCGCATTATTCTTTGCTAAGTGCATTTTCCCAGTACTTGCGAGCATTGTCATCTTTGAGTTTTTTGATGCTCTCTGTTATCCATTCAAGCTCATTGTTCTCGTTTTCGCTCACAACGGTCTCAATGAAAAGGGAGAAATGCTGCGTGTTGGGATTGTTTGCTATCCAAGTGAGGAACTCTTCGCTGTGTCGAATGCCCAGGTTGAAGCTCCACTTTGCGAATTCCACCACGCTTAATGCAGCGGGTGTCTCGAGATCGTCATCATCCACCTCATTAGCTATTGACATCATAGCACCGGCATCGTTGTTGAGCTCTTCCATGTTGAGTGGCTGGCATGCAGGGGTTTGTGACATTGTCAGTACTTTCATGCCTATGGGATAGAACTCTCCGCTGGTTGTGTGGTATGTCGTGGGTTTACGGTCTTTGTTCAAATAGTTGGCATCGCCATCTTCTTGTATGGCAGTAGCGAATGGTTCTACTTGCTTAATTGTTCCGTCTTTGTTGACGACAAAAGAGTTGTAAATTGTACCATCTTTATTGAACCAAGCACCTCCTCTTGCGGTAGAGAAGAATCGGTATTCTCTTGTCGTTTTTACGGTGTCGCCCACAAACTCAAAGTCGATTTTCTGGTTTGGCTTATAGCGCATTTCATCATTTGGAAATCTCATTTCAAGAATTGTAGCATCGCCATTGTATCCCAATAATGCGCCATCAATGACTTTATTGCCCTGTACGGTAACGAGATAGTACTCAGTGGGAAGATTACTGTATCTGGCCATGCAAACCATTGCTGTGGTGATAGTATTAACGCGAGAACCGTCTTTCTGTTTTGAAGATCGCTCAATCTCAAAGGCCGATGTAAGCCACACTTTAGTGTTGCTCAGCAACGATGGGTTGTGCATATATGCTTTGCTCAACAGCGCTTTAGCAACGTCATTATTCACTGGATCCTCATTGGGCACTAGATTTGATAAATTTACTTGCCCCATACTAGTGAGCGGCAACATAATAGCACATAATGCCAAAAGTAAAAATTTAGTTCTCATAGTAGCAAAAGTTTTATTTAATGCTACAAATGTAGTGAGAATAATTTAAATGTACAAGAATCTACTATAGTTTTATGGCTTGTGCAGATTTGATTGCAAAAAACAATAACCAATGCTAAATTGCAGCATTGGTTGTTGGATATTTTATGACAAACATGAAGCAGCAAGATATCTATTGCTTAGTTTGCTCGTTTCATATTATTCATTTTTAGCTTAATTGACAAACATCATTACCGTTCCCATTATAGAGCCAAGTAGGGCGCCTAGCCAGACGATGGCACGGAGTTCTTTTTTCATAACAGTGAGGATGATTTGCTCTGACTCATCCATGTCCATTTCGTTGATTCGTGTCTCGACAATGCGACTGATGTTGATGCCCTCGAGAATGCGTGGCAGGTGGTCGCTGATGATGGTGCGGTAGATGCTCACGATGCTACTTTTGGCTTGCTCGAGCTGCTTTTCGTGTCCATCAAAGAGCTGGCGCATGGGCAAATTAAGGAGCTTATCGGCCTCAGTATATACTATTCTTGTCGCCATGACTGGAGCTTGATCATTTAACACTTCGTTGATGTGCGATGCTAGTTTGCTCTCGATGGGCGATGCGATGGCTTCAATTAGCTTTTCAGCCTTGATTTTGCCGGCCACACTGCTACGCGTCTTGTCAATAACGTGTTGTGTAGCGGCATGGGCAATGGTGGTGCCTATGGCGCGGTCACGCAACTTGGCAGTGATGAGTTTAGCAATCTCGTCGCAAGTGCTCTCGCGCATTGCAGCAATCTCTTCTTCGGTGAGGTAATGTGCAGCAAACTGCTCAACAGTCTCGTCGTTATTGAGTTGAGTGTAGAAAAAATCGTCGATGGCGAGGCGTATCTTGTCGAGCATCTCCTCGCTGAGTAGCGTCTTCTCCAGCACTTCCTTGTTCATAAGGTTTTCGCTTATAGCTCCGCCAATGGCACTTGCAATGCGCCCCTTCTCCTTGGGAATGATGCCAGGGGTGAAAGGCACGTGCACGCCACATATATACTTCGCCTTGTGAGGACGGAAAAGCATCCTAATAGCAATATCGTTGGTTATATAACCAATCACCGCGCCAAGAACTGGGCCAGATAGATATTGAAGCATAGTTATCAGTTGTAAGTTATCAGTTATGAGTTATCAGTTGTCAATTATACAAAAGACGTGCCACAAAAAATAAGGTGCATCACGTGGACACACCTTATTTAATATTATAGAGGATTGGTTTATTATCCTAGGAAGCCGAGCAATACACCAGCAGCTACAGCTGAACCGATTACTCCCGCAACGTTTGGACCCATGGCATGCATGAGCAGATAGTTGCTTGGATCGGCCTTGAGACCCTGGTCGTTGCTGATGCGTGCTGCCATAGGCACAGCGCTTACACCGGCATTACCAATCAATGGATTCAACTTCTTGTGCTTTGGCAGCAGTAGGTTGAATATCTTCACGAAGAGAACACCCGAGGTGGTGGCGATGATAAATGCCATGAAACCAAGAGCAAAAATCTTGATGGTGTCGCTGGTGAGGAACTCTGTAGCCTGAGTAGAAGCACCCACACACATACCCAGAACGATGGTAACCATGTCGGTCATAGCATTGCTGGCAGTCTTGGCAAGGCGGGTAGTCACACCGCTCTCACGCAAAAGATTGCCGAAGAACAGCATGCCGAGCAGTGGCAGGCCACTAGGCACAAAGAAGCAAGTGAGGATAAGACCCACGATGGGGAAGATAATCTTCTCTGTCTGTGAAACTTTGCGAGCGGGTTTCATGCGGATGAGGCGCTCCTTCTTGGTAGTGAGCAGTCGCATGATGGGCGGCTGAATCACTGGCACGAGCGCCATATAACTGTAGGCCGAAACTGCAATGGCACCCATCAAGTTGGGAGCGAGTTTTGACGACAGGAAGATGGCGGTAGGACCATCGGCACCACCAATGATGGCGATTGCACCAGCCTGGTCAGGCATGAATCCCATGGCCAGGGCTACCATGTAAGCACCAAAGATACCAAACTGTGCTGCAGCACCCACGAGCATAAGCTTGGGGTTTGCAAGCAAAGCCGAGAAATCGGTCATCGCACCAATACCCAGGAAAATGAGAGGTGGATACCATCCTTGACGAACGCCTTGATACAGGATGTTGAGCACAGATCCCTCCTCGTAGATACCTATTTCGTTACCTGGCTGGAAGGGGATGTTGCCAATAAGAATACCAAAACCAATTGGCACCAGCAGCATTGGCTCGAAATTATGCTTAATAGCGAGGTAGATAAAGAATAGACCTACGCAGAGCATAATCAAGCTCTCGGGCGACAACGTTACGTTGTAGAAGCCCGTGAATTCCCAGAATTGCTTCAGGTTTTCAGCTATATTTAATAGTACCATAGTTTTATGCGATAATCATGATGGTTGTACCCTCTTGAACCGATTCTTCGAGAGCAACGTTAATAGATTTCACTACGCCGTCTTTGCCTGCATGAATCTCGTTGCCCATCTTCATGGCCTCGAGGATGCAAACCACGTCGCTGGCTTTCACTTGCTGGCCTTCCTTGACATGGAGCTCCTTGATCACGCCAGGCAGTGGCGATGCGATAACATGGTCGCCAGCTGCAGCTGCAGCAGCTGGCTTAGCAGCGGCAGGCTTAGCGGCTACAGGAGCGTCGTTGCTAGGTGCCACTCTCTTGACAACAGGCTTGATGGCCTTCTCTTCCTCGAGTTCAACGTCGTAAGCCACTCCGTTAACCTCGATGTGAGCGATATTGTTCTCAATGTCACCAACATTTACTTTGTATTCGTGACCATTGATTTTATACTTATATTCTTTCATTGATAAAACAAATTAAATGTTAGTGATTAATCTTTCTTTTGAAGTGTGGGGCGGTGACGTAGAAGGTTTCCCTTTGAACCCCATGCACCATTCTGCTGTGAGCGGTCGAAGGTGAGAACGCCACTTTCCTCATCGTGAGCATTGAAGTGTTGATAGAGTGCCATACAGATTGCTGCAATAGCTTCATCATCACCTTGGGGTTGTGATTCGACGGTGGGTTCATTGTCAATAGCTTTGTCAACAACTTCGTCATCTTTCTTCTTGTCTTTTGAAGTAAAGAATTTTCCAAAGAGCTTGAACAGGATGTAAAGCATGAGCAGAGCGCTGAAAACTACTCCCATTGACATGAGTGTGAGCCATATTCCTGTGCCATCTTCATCCTTGAACTTTTGGATGTTCTCGTTAACGGGACGAGCGTTGAACTTGGCGGGAGTGATAGCATTAGCCTCACTTTGTCCATCACGAACTTGCCACTCGCTCTCGTCAAAGCTTCTCGAATTCTTGTGCAGGTCTATAGCGTCTTCGCTAGTTCTTGCAAAAGAGTTGTCGGCAGGAAGACTTGCGGGAACAATTACTTCGTCAACGAGGTCACCATTCACGTCGTAGAGGGCGATGTAGTTGTCTTTACCAGCCTCAAGCACGAAGGGCAGGTGGAAGGTGCCATTAGCATCTTTGCCATCGGCAAAGAACACTACGTGCGAGCGTGGCTTAACCTTAGTATCAACATCACCTCTGGGAATCACATAGATACTATCACCGTGCTTCTCGGCCAGTTCATTCAAGAGTTGATTGCGCTTCTTGTTGCTCTTCTGCTCCTCAACTTTGAAGTAGTTTTGAATGAAATCTTGCTTATAGGTGGTGATAAACATCTTCTCGATGGCATTGGTACTGTGTGATGCATTGAAAATCTCAATCCATGCCGCACGGTGGCCATCTTGGTCAACATAGTTGCTATCGTTCTGAACCATCACCTCGTTGATGCGCAAGTCAAGTCGTCCTTGAGCGCTAGCGGTGATAGCAACAACTACAGCAATAAGTGTCAATAATATTTTCTTATTCATTTTGAAAATCGTTGAATAGGAATTACAATGGAATGTTGCCGTGCTTCTTGGCAGGGTTGATGTATTTCTTGGTGCGGAGTTGCTCGAGAGCGCGAATCACGCGGAAGCGAGTGTTGCGAGGTTCAATAACGTCGTCGATATAACCATATTTAGCGGCATTGAATGGAGTGCAGAAGAGGTCGTTGTACTCTTGCTCCTTCTCGGCGATGAACTTCTTGTTCTCTTCCATAATCTCTTTAGCCTTAGCCTCGTCGCCAGCTTCTTTAGCCTCGGCAGCGGCAGTCTTGGCGGCCTTCATGTCCTTAGCATAGAGAATGCCAGCGGCACCAGCAGCACCCATCACAGCAATCTCGGCGCTAGGCCATGCATAGTTCATGTCGCCACGCAGCTGCTTGCAGCTCATCACGATGTGGCTACCACCGTAGCTCTTGCGCAGAGTAACGGTAACTTTGGGCACTGTAGCCTCGCCGTAGGCGTAGAGCAACTTGGCACCGTTGAGGATAACGGCATTGTATTCTTGTCCTGTACCGGGAAGGAATCCAGGCACGTCAACGAGAGTTACCAATGGAATATTGAAAGCGTCGCAGAAGCGAACGAAGCGTCCACCCTTCTTCGAGGCGTTAACGTCGAGCACGCCAGCCATGTGCTGAGGCTGATTGGCAACAACACCCACGCTTTGACCATTGAAACGAGCAAAACCAACGATGATGTTCTTAGCGAAGTCTTTGTGAACCTCAAGGAACTCGCCATTGTCAACGATAGCACCAATTACGTCATACATGTTGTAAGGATCATTGGGGCTTTCTGGGATGATGTTATTAAGGGCATCCTCAACGCGGTCGATAGGATCGTTGCACTCGCGGCGTGGAGCTTCTTCCATGTTGTTGCTTGGCATGTAGCTTAAGAGGCGCTTGATGGTCTCGATAACCTCATCTTCGGTGTCGCAAGCGAAATGGGTAACACCACTCTTCTGAGCGTGTACTGTTGCGCCACCCAGTTGCTCTTGTGTCACGTCCTCGCCAAGAACGGTCTTAACAACAGCAGGACCAGTGAGGAACATGAATGAAGTGCCCTTTGCCATGAGAGTAAAGTCAGTGAGGGCGGGAGAATAAACTGCACCTCCAGCACATGGGCCGAGAATAGCAGAAATTTGGGGAACTACACCACTAGCGTCGATGTTGCGCTGGAAAATCTCGGCATAACCTGCCAGTGAATTGATGCCCTCTGGGATGCGAGCGCCACCTGAGTCGTTAAGACCTACAACAGGAGCACCCTGCTTCATGGCAAGATCCATAACCTTGCACATTTTCCATGCCATGGCCTCGCCTAGTGAGCCACCAATCACGGTGAAGTCTTGAGCGAAGACATAGACGAGACGTCCGTCAACTGTTCCGTAGCCAGTTACAACACCGTCACCAAGGAACGATTTCTTCTCCTGGCCGAAGTTGGTGCAACGATGCTGCACAAACATGTCAAGCTCTTCAAAGCTGCCTGGGTCAAGGAGCATATTGATTCTCTCACGGGCAGTGTATTTGCCCTTCTCATGCTGCTTGGCAATGGCCTTTTCGCCACCACCCACGCGTGCTTTAGCACGCATGTCGATGAGTTGTTGAATTTTTTCGAGTTGTTTACTCATTTTTATTTGAATTGTATTGAGTGATTCTTATTTGTTGGGGTCTTCGCAAAGCTCAACGAGAGCGCCAGCCGAAGTCTTTGGGTGAACGAAGGCGATGTTAAGGCCCTCAGCGCCTTTGCGGGGAGCCTTGTCGAGAACGCGACCGTCCTTGTCTTGAATCTCTTGGAGAGCGTTAGCCACACCATCCTGAACGCAGAAAGCGATGTGCTGGATGCCGCCACGGCCACCGTTCTTCTCAATGAACTTAGCGATAGCGCTGTCGGGGCTGGTAGCCTCAAGAAGCTCAATCTTGGTCTGACCAACTTTGAAGAAAGCGGTGCGTACGTGCTGGTCCTCTACCTCTTCGATTGCGAAGCATTTGAAACCGAGAAATTTCTCATAAAAAGGTATAGCCTCATCAAGGCTTGTGACTGCTATACCAACATGTTCGATGTGTGAAATGTCCATAATAAATTGTTAGTAAGAAGTTTATATTATTAGTTAATTAATGATTACTTAAAAAGACGTGCAAAGGTACAAATTTTTTATTTATATAAGGTGTACTAAAGGTATAATGTTTGTGAAAAAAGGAATTAAAGAAGTCAAATGAAATAATTTTTTATCAATAATTTGTTTGAATACATATTTTATTTTGTGACTTTGCGACAATTCGAAGAATTGGCGTTAATGCCTTTTGATTTTTTTAGAACATATTTTTAATCAGAATTAAAACATTAACACATGACCAGCCACGATTACGATTGGTAAAGTGGTGAAAAATAGTATTATATGAAGAGATTTTTAACTATTATGGCATTATTTGCCGTTTGCGTGACGGTAATGGCTCAGACGCCGCGAGTGAAGGGCGACGTGAATGGTGATGGTGTTGTCACAGCCGCCGATGTGACAGCTCTTTATGACTCTATGTTGGGCAATGTGCCAGGGGGGCGATCAGTTTGATGTGAATGGTGATGGTTTGGTCACAGCCGCCGATGTGACAGCTCTTTATGACTATCTCTTGGGCAATGTGCCGAGTGGCGATGAGCATGAGTACGTTGACCTGGGCCTGCCCAGTGGCACGCTGTGGGCGAAGACTAACGTAGGAGCCGATACTCCCGAGGACTATGGCGACTACTTCGCTTGGGGCGAGATAGCTCCCAAGGACACATACAATGAATACGACTATCTGTGGTACGAAGCCATCGAATTCGGCGGCGATTACTTATACAAGATAACGAAATATAGTACTGATAGTGATCATGGCTATAACGGTTTTGTGGATAACAAGACCGAGCTTGACGCTGGAGATGATGCTGCCACTGCCAACTGGGGACCAGAGTGGCGCATGCCATCAAATGACCAGATTCAAGAGTTGATTGATAACTGCACATCGCAGTGGACGGCTATGAATGGAGTTAACGGCAGGATGTTCACTAGCAACATCAATGGCGCGACGCTGTTCTTTTCTGCCATCGGCTACTGCTGGGGTGGCGGGCAATACAACGTAGGTACGCGTGGAATCTATGGATCGCGCACGCTCCGAGTTGAGTCTCCCAATTTTGCCTACCACTTGAGTTTCGATTCGGGCAGCGTGTATTGTGACGGCAACAACTTCGCCCGTTACTATGGTATGAGCGTGCGGGCTGTGCGTGTGCCATAGAATTAATGCCATTTATGAGAAATGGCACAAAAATGTCCTCAATTAGAGGGCATTTTTTGTATGTTTATTTGCCACATACCTTGACTTATTATGTGTTAAAATGTGACATGGTGGCAGTTTTTGCCACCTGTTTTCATTTTGCTTTCCCAAAAGTGTCATTAAAAAGATTGGCACGGAATTTGTTAAATTGCGAGGTGAAGTTTCGCGAAAAGCGAAGATAAAGTAGAATTTAACAACAAAAAATAAATACAATTATGGGAAAAATTATTGGTATTGACTTGGGAACAACTAACTCTTGTGTGTCGGTACTCGAAGGCAAGAATCCTGTTGTAATTCCTAACAGTGAAGGCCGCAACACCACCCCTAGCGTGGTGGCTTTTGTTGACGGTGGTGAACGAAAAGTGGGTGACCCTGCCAAGCGACAGGCTATCACCAATCCTACTCGTACAGTCTATTCAATCAAGCGTTTCATGGGTGAGACCTATGATCAGACTATGAAAGAGACCGAGCGAGTTCCTTATAAAGTCGTGAATAATGGCAGCAATCAACCTCGTGTTGAGATTGATGGCCGTCAATACACACCTCAAGAGATTTCGGCAATGATTCTCCAGAAGATGAAGAAGACCGCCGAGGACTATCTTGGAACAACAGTTACTGATGCTGTGATCACCGTTCCTGCCTATTTTAATGACTCGCAACGCAAGGCAACTAAAGAGGCTGGCGAAATTGCCGGATTGAATGTACAGCGCATCGTTAACGAGCCTACAGCTGCCGCTCTCGCTTATGGTCTAGACAAAGACCAAAACGACAAGCGCATTGCAGTGTTTGACCTCGGTGGTGGTACATTTGATATTTCTATCCTTGAATTGGGAGATGGCGTGTTTGAGGTTAAATCAACCAACGGTGACACTCACCTTGGTGGTGACGACTTCGACCAGCGCATCATCAACTGGCTTGCCGAGGAGTTCCAGCGTGAAGAGGGCATTGACCTTCGCAAGGACCCAATGGCATTGCAGCGTTTGAAAGAGGCTGCTGAGAAGGCAAAGATTGAGCTCTCAAGCTCGATGAGCACCGAGATTAACTTGCCTTATATCATGCCAGTTAACGGAATTCCCAAGCACTTGGTAAAGACATTGAGCCGCGCTAAGTTTGAGCAACTTTGCGACGACCTAATCCAGAGCACTATCAAGCCATGCGAGCAGGCTTTGCGCGATGCAAATCTGAGTCCAAGCGACATCAACGAGGTGATTCTCGTGGGCGGTTCTACTCGTATTCCTGCTATCCAGCAGATTGTGGAGCGCTTCTTTGGTAAGGCTCCTTCTAAGGGTGTGAACCCCGATGAGGTAGTTGCAGTGGGTGCTGCAATTCAAGGTGGCGTGCTTAGCGGTGACGTGAAAGACGTGCTGCTGCTCGATGTTGTGCCTCTGAGCGTGGGTATTGAGACATTAGGCGGCGTTATGACCAAGCTTATTGATGCCAATACTACTATTCCAACCCGCAAGAGCCAGGTGTTCTCAACTGCAGCCGACAATCAACCTAGTGTGGAAATTCACGTGTTGCAGGGTGAGCGTCCTATGGCATGCGACTGCAAGACCTTGGGTATGTTCCACCTCGATGGCATAGCTCCTGCACCTCGTGGTATTCCTCAGATTGAGGTGACATTTGAGGTTGATGCTAACGGCATCATGAACGTTAGCGCAAAGGATAAAGCTACTGGCAAGGAGCAGAGTATCCGCATCGAAGCATCTAGCGGACTTAGTGACGCTGAGATTCAGCGCATGAAGGACGAAGCTACTGCCAACGCAGCCGCCGATGCCAAGGAGAAAGAACGCATCGACAAGATCAACCAAGCCGACGCGATGATTTTCCAAACCGAGAAGAGTTTGAAAGACCTAGGTGACAAGCTTCCTGCCGACAAGAAGAGCCAGATTGAGACTGCCCTAGGTAAACTCAAAGAGGCTCATAAGAACCAAGACATTGACGCTATTGACGTTGCAATGAAGGAGCTTGAGACAATTTTCCACGAGGCTTCGCAGCAGATGTATAACCAAGCTGGTGGTGCACAAGGCGGACCTCAGCCTGGCGCAGGCTTCGATCCGGGCGCTGCAGGATTTGGCGGAACAAACCCAGGTGCTGGCCCTCAAGGAGGAAATCAGGGCGGCGACGGTGCTCAAGACATTCCTTATGAGGAGGTATAAAACTCTCTAATTTAATATTGGGTCCCATGACACCTGATGATGCCATGGGGCTCATCTTTTTCTAGCAAATATGAAATAAAAAGTAAAATGCCTTTCTTTTCATTTTGTGTTTCAGCGTATTTGTTGTAATTTTCTATAAATTACGCAGCCTTTAGGAAATAATAATGAAAAACTTTGCTTTTCATTTTGTAATTCAATGGATTTGCAGTAATTTTGCACGCTCAAAATAAAAAACGAGAAAATTTATTGCAATAAAATACTTATAAAGAAAGAAATGAACGTAACATTAGACAAGACCGGTAACGTGACAGGTGTGCTCACGATATCGTTAGTTGAAGAAGATTATCAAGCCGAAGTTAAGAAGCAATTATCACATCTTGGTCGCGTGCGTCCTATCAAGGGTTTTAGACCAGGTCATGTGCCCGCATCGCTGCTGAAGAAGCATTATGGTGGCCAAGTAACAGCCGAGGTTGTTGACGACATTGTTAGTCGTGAGTTGAGCAATTACATTCACAATAACAATATTGACTTGCTTGGCGAGCCAATGCTGTCGAAAGACACTAAGGTTGATTTGGTCAACGAGAAAGATTTCTCTTTTAAGTTTGATCTCGGTTTTGCTCCTGAGTTTGAACTCAAGCTTGACAAGCGCGTGAAAGTGCCTTACTACAACATAGAAGTAAGCCAGGAGATGATCGATAAGCAGAATGAGGCCTATAAGAAGCGTTTTGGCACTCAGGTTCCTGGAGAAGTATCTACCGAGGAGGCATTGCTGCGTGGTTCACTGACCGAGCTTAACGAGGATGGCACCGTGAAGGAAGACGGTATCAAAGTTGAGAGAACTATCATCTCTCCAAAATATTTGAAAGATGATGCAGAAAAAGCCAAATTGATTGGCCTCAAAGTTGACGATGAAGTTACCTTCAATCCCAATAAAGCTGCTGGTGGCAATATCACCGAGCTGGCTGCTATGCTTGCAGTTGATAAGGATAAAGCCGATGTCAAGAGCGACTTCACTTTCAAGGTTGGCGAAATCCTAGTTAATAAGGATGCCGAGATGGGTCAAGAGTTCTTTGATATGGTACTTGGCAAAGATGTCGCAAAGAACGAGGATGATTATTTTGCTAAGATTAAAGAGATGCTTGCTGGACAGTTGAAGAGCGACAGCAACTATCGCTTCACTATTGATGCAGAGGCTGTTCTCAAAAAGAAAGTAGGTGACCTTGAGCTTCCTGACGAGTTCTTGAAACAATACCTTCTCTCAACTAACAAAGATGCCGATGCGGCTAAGATTGAGGAAGAATATCCACGCACCCGCGAGGAGATTGTTTGGCAACTTATTAAAGAGAAAATTGCAAAGGCCTACGACGTGAAAATCGAGAAAGAAGACATGATGCGTCTGGCTCGCATTTTTGCTGCCCAGCAGTTTGCACAGTATGGCATTGGCAATGTGCCCGATGAGACACTTGACCGCTATGCTGGTGAGTTGATGGAGAACAAGGACTATGCCAAGGAGATTACCCGCCGTGCTTTTGAGGACAAAGTTTATGCGACAATTCGTGACAACGTATCACTGAACGAAAAGAGCGTGACTGTTGAGGAATTCAACAAGCTTTTTGAGGGAAAATAAAAAGCATAAATATATTTTGATGTGTGGTAATTTAGTTAAGTTGCCACACATTCTTTTTTAATGTGCAGATGATTTCGCCTTTGATGTAATGCGACTCAAGCTGTCGTCAATATATCGAGTTGTTCAAACCATATTTTTTGTGAAATATCCTTTAAAAATAAGGATGAAAGTTGTATAAATGAGAAAAAAATACTATCTTTGAAAATAAAAAACATCAAAACAATAAATAAAATGAAAAACGACTTTAGAAATTTTGCAGTAAACCATTTAGGAATGAATGGCTTAGCGCTAGACCAGTATGCTCAATCAACTATTGAGAGCAATTTCATTTCACCAACAATCATTGAAGAACGCAAGTTGAATGTTGCTCAGATGGACGTGTTCTCTCGTCTGATGATGGACCGCATCATTTTCTTGGGCACTCAGATTGACGATTATACCGCCAATGTTATTCAAGCCCAGTTGCTTTATCTCGACAGTGCCGACCCTGGTAAAGATGTATCAATTTATATCAACTCGCCTGGTGGTTCGGTTTATGCTGGTCTTGGTATATATGACACTATGCAGTATATCTCTAGTGATGTTACCACCATTTGTACAGGCATGGCAGCGTCGATGGCTGCAATCCTGCTTGTCGCTGGCGAGAAGGGCAAGCGCTATGCGCTCAAGCACAGCCGCGTTATGATTCATCAGCCCATGGGCGGCATTCAAGGTCAAGCATCTGACATTGAGATTACAGCGCGCGAGATTCAGAAACTCAAGGAAGAGCTCTATAAAATAATTTCTACACATTCGGGTCAGCCTTACGACAAGGTGTATGCCGACAGTGACCGAGACTACTGGATGACCTCTCAGGAAGCCTTAGACTATGGTATGATTGATAAGGTGCTTGAGAAGGCGAAATAAGAAAGTTTGATTATAAATATCGTTTATGGCAAAAAAAGAAACGATGAGATGCGACTTTTGCGGTCGCAGTCAGCGCGAGGTGGACCTGCTCATCCCTGGGTTGAACGGGTTCATCTGCAATGAGTGTGCCGAGAAAGCCAACGAAATTTCTAAAGAGTATCTAGGCAAGATGCAAGAGAGCATGCTCAGCGACTTAAACTTAAAAGAACTTCCTAAACCTCAAGAGATTAAAGAATATCTTGACCAGTATGTAATAGGTCAGGAGAGTGCCAAGAAGTATCTCTCGGTGGCTGTTTATAACCACTACAAACGATTGTCGCAAAGCAAGGATGATGTTGATATAGAGAAGTCAAATATTATTATCGTGGGCCCAACAGGAACTGGTAAAACTTTGCTTGCAAAGACCATTGCCAAGTTGCTTAAAGTGCCTTTTGCCATTGTTGATGCTACGGTACTTACCGAGGCAGGTTATGTGGGCGAAGATATAGAGAGTCTGCTCGTGAGATTGCTTGCTGCCTGCGATTATAATGTTAAGGAAGCAGAGCGCGGTATTGTATTCATTGATGAAATCGACAAGATTGCCCGTAAAAGCGATAATCCTTCCATCACTCGCGACGTCAGCGGCGAGGGAGTGCAGCAAGGATTGCTCAAGTTGCTTGAGGGCTCTGTAGTGAATGTGCCACCTCAAGGTGGTCGCAAGCATCCTGAGCAGAAGATGATACCAGTTGACACCAAGAACATATTATTCATCTGTGGCGGTGCCTTTGAAGGCATTGAGCGCAAAATTGCTCTGCGCCTCAATACCCATGTGGTGGGATATGGCGCTGGCAATCATGTGAGCAAAGCCGAACAAGACAAACTATTGCATTATGTTGCTCCTCAAGACCTGCGTTCCTACGGGCTGATACCCGAGATCATAGGCCGCTTGCCAATAGTTACTAATCTTGAACCTCTTGACCGTGATGCCTTGCGTCGCATCTTGGTAGAGCCCAAAAATGCTATTGTTCGGCAATATGAGAAGTTGATGCTCATGGACGGTATCACATTTAGTGTTACTGACGAGGCTCTTGATTTTGTGGTTGACAAGGCAATAGAGTACAAATTAGGCGCTCGAGGGTTGCGTTCGATATTTGAGACCATCATGATGGATGTGATGTATAGTTACCCCTCAACCAAAAAGAAGAAATTTGAGCTCACTTTAGATTACGCTCGCGTGCAACTCGACAAGTCGAATTTGGATAAAATGCTCACGCTTGGAAATACTTGAGCAAGCTTCACATTCACTCGCTTAATCTCATTTTTTGCAATAATTTCATTATCGCTATAAAAAAACATGATTAATTTTCGCTAATTGAAAAATAATATTTATATTTGTAACGAAAAACCAGAAACCCGGAAAATCCTTAAGACTATGGCAGATAGAAATCAATTGGTGGCAACGCTGAAGAAATACTTTGGTTTTGACACATTTAAGGGTCAGCAGGAGCAAATTATGCTGAGCCTTATCGAGGAGCACGATACTTTTGTGCTCATGCCCACAGGGGGTGGCAAATCGCTTTGCTACCAGTTGCCATCTTTGCTGATGGAGGGAACTGCTATAGTAATATCTCCACTCATCTCACTGATGAAGAATCAGGTTGACGCAATGCGCAACTTTAGCGATGAAGACGGCATTGCACACTTCCTAAACTCTTCTCTCAACAGACAGGCCATTGATCAGGTTAAAGAAGATATTTTAGAAGGAAAGACCAAACTGCTCTATGTTGCTCCTGAATCATTGACAAAGGAAGACAATTTAGAGTTCTTCAAAAGCGTGAAGATCTCGTTCTATGCCATCGACGAGGCGCACTGTATCTCGGAATGGGGACATGATTTCCGCCCTGAATACCGCCGCATCCGTCATTTTATCAATGAAATAGGTGTGAGGCCGATAATTGCGTTGACTGCGACAGCCACATCAAAGGTCCAGCACGATATTCAGAAGAACTTGGGAATAATGGACGCCAATGTGTTTAAGTCGTCCTTCAACCGTACTAATCTATATTATGAGGTAAGACCCAAAACCAAAGATGTAGATAAAGACATTATCAAGTACATTAAAACTATGCCCGGCAAATCGGGTATCATCTATTGCTTAAGTCGCAAAAAGGTTGAGGAATTGGCCACTACGCTCAGGGTTAACGACATCAAAGCGCTTGCTTATCATGCTGGCATGGACAGTGCCACACGCTCGGCCAACCAAGATGCTTTCTTGCTGGAGGATGTTGACGTTATTGTGGCAACAATAGCATTTGGCATGGGCATCGACAAGCCCGATGTTAGATTCGTGATTCATTATGATATACCTAAGAGTCTTGAAGGGTATTATCAAGAAACGGGCCGTGCAGGCCGTGACGGCGGCGAAGGGCAATGCATCACTTTCTATGCTCAAAAAGACCTTGACAAACTGCGCAAGTTCATGCAAGGCAAACCTGTTGCCGAGCAGGAAATTGGTAAGCAGTTGCTGGCTGAGACAGCATCCTATGCCGAGACTTCGGTGTGCCGTCGCAAGACTTTGTTGCACTACTTTGGCGAAGAGTATAAAGAGGATAATTGTCACAATTGTGACAACTGTCTGCACCCACGCAAGCGCATAGAGGCTTGTGCCGAGCTGTGTGATGCCCTTGAGACCATCATTAAACTGAAAGAGAAGTTCAAGGCCGACCATGTGATAGATGTCATGACTGGTGAGCTCACAAATGAGGTGAAGTCTTATCTCCACGACAGCATTGACATGTTTGGATGCCAAAAGGACAAGAGCCCCAAGTTCTTGAATGCCGTTATCACACAAGGCATCATAGCTGGCTATATCGACCGCGATATAGAGAATTACGGTTTGCTTAAAGTGACCAAACGAGGCAAGGAGTTCCTTGAGTCTCCATCATCGTTTATGGTTGCCGAGGATCGTGACTTCTCTGCAATAGAGGGAGAAGAGTTGCGTGGTGGAACAAGTGCCATTGACAGCGAGCTCTTCAGCATCCTCAAGAGTTTGCGCAAGAAGACCGCTTCAAAACTTCAGCTACCCCCTTACGTGATTTTCCAGGATCCATCACTCGAAGCCATGGCAACAACTTATCCAATCACTATGGAAGAGTTGCAGAACATTCCTGGCGTGGGTGCCGGCAAGGCAAAGCGATATGGTGCAGAGTTCCTAGAAATCATTAAGCGTCATGTCGAGGAGAATGAGATTATCCGTCCTGAGGATATGCGTGTGAGAACTGTCGCCAACAAGAGCAAGCTTAAGATTTCGTTGATACAAAGCATCGACAGGAAAGTGCCACTTCGTGATTTGGCGCAGTCGCGGGGACTGGAGTTTGACAAAATGCTTGATGAGATTGAAGCTATTGTGTATTCAGGCACTCGCATCAATATCGATTACTGCATTCTTGAGGAGATGGATGAAGATCACATGGAAGATATCTTTGAGTATTTCAAGGAGAGCGACAGTGACCGCCTCTCGGTTGCTATCGAAGAGCTTGGAGATGAATACACCGAGGAAGAAATACGCTTGGTGCGCATCAAATTCCTCAGTGAGATGGGAAACTGATAGTTTACAGTTCACAGTTTACAGTTCATAGTTCATAGTTTGAACGAGGAGCGAGTTAAGAGTTGAGAGTTGAGAGACCCTGATTCCCGAACTTCGATCTACGATCTCCGGTCCTCTTTCCACCATTTTGCACTTTTTTGTCGTTTAGAACCCTTGCTTTAACTAAATTTAAAAGTAAAATTATAATTTCGTTTTCATAATTTCGTTATTTCTATTGTATTCAAACAATAATAAGTAAAATAACGAAAATACTGATTATTATTTTTTATGAAACTTAAAGTCTTATTTGGCGCTTTGGCACTTGTGGGAGTAACGGCGCTCGCAATTGCTGCCACCGACCCAGTGTTGATGAAGATTAACAACAAAGAGGTGAAACTCTCGGAGTTTGAGTATCTCTACAAGAAGAATCTTGAGCAACAGGTCAATAAAGAGAGTATTGATGAGTATGTCAACAGGTTTGTGAACTATAAACTTAAAGTGGCTGAGGCCGAGCGACTCGGCTATGACACTCTGCCTCGCATCAAAGATGAGATAGATGGCTACAAAAATGACATGCTAGCTCCTTTCCTTACCGATACCGAACTTCAAGAACAACTCGTGCGAGAGGCTTACGAGAGAATGAAGACAGATGTGAATGTGAGTCACATAATGCTGTCTAGAGGCAGAACACCGGCCGAGAATAAGCGTCAAATTGCCATGATGGATAGCATCAGAAACTGCATTCTTAATGGCGAAGACTTTACTGAGCTCGTGATGAAATATTCTATCGACCGCTCAAAGGAAAACAATAAAGGAGAATATGGTTTCATCAGTAGCGGAGTGTTCCCCTATGATTTTGAGAAGGCGGTATATGATACTCCACTAGGAGAACTTTCTAAACCGTTTCTCACCGATTATGGTGTACACATGGTAAGAGTCAATGGCTACAGGCCTAATGACGGCCAGGTTGAAGTGGCGCACATTTTGAGGCTCTTTCCTAAGTCGAGCGGTCTCACCGAGAGCGACAAGCTGGCAGTGAAAGCTAAAATTGATTCAATTTATAACTGCATTCTTAATGGAGAGGATTTTGGCGAACTTGCCAAGAGCTACTCACAGGATATTAAAACAGCACGCGAAGGCGGAAAATTGTCGCCTTTTGGCCGCAACTATATGGTTAAATCTTTTGAAGATGTCGCTTTTAGTCTTCCAGATGGAAAGATTTCTGAACCAGTAGAGACTCCCTATGGCTATCACATCATTAAAAAGATTGCCCATAAGCCTCTCGGTTCCCTTGAGGACTGTCGTGAGAGCATCGAGAAAAAAATAAGTAATGACCAGCGGTCTATGATGCCCATTGAGAGCAAGTGCGATCAAATCATGAAGGAGCAGAACTACAAGAAAACCGATGGCCTGAAAGATTATCTTCTCAAAGAACTGAAGGCTCACGGTGGTTTTGATTCCACTTTTGTTACCGATGTCCTTGCAAAGTCAAATTACACTATTTTCACCTATGGCAAAGGCATCAAGGCGCCAATGTCGCTTCTAGCACCGACAATCAATCCAAAGACTAAACTGGCTAACGATGAGCTTGCGGCTGCTGTCCTCGACGGTAGCGTTGACCGTGTCGCTCGCCAAGAGATTGTGAAGTATTATAGCGACAATATTGTTGACCTGAATCCCGATTATCGCAACTTGCTCAATGAGTATCGGGACGGCACTTTGCTCTTTGAGGTGATGACCAGAGAGGTGTGGAACAAGGCAAAAAACGACAATGCTGCTTTGACTCAGCGTTTTGAGGCTAATCGTTCAAAATATAATTGGAATGAGCCTCACTTCAAGGGCGTGATGATTTGCGCAAAGAACGACTCCATCATGAGAGAAGCAATCGCTATGTATGAGACAATCAAAGCTGAGCCCGAAGATACCATCACAACAGCCCTAAACAAGAAGTTTGGCCGTAACATTAAGATGGTGCGAATGGTAACGAAACAGGGTGATAATGATATGGTCGATTACATCGCTTTCAATGGCAAGCACGTGGAATCGACCTATCAAGGATATCCCGTCTTCCGCATCCTCTTTGGCAAAATGCTTTCACAACCCGAGGAAATGACCGATGTGAAGGGCATTGTTGCTTCCGACTATCAAGATGCGCTCGAAGAAGAATGGGTTGCTGGGCTACACAAGCGCTACAAAGTGAATATCGACAAGAAAGTTTTAAATCAATTGAAGAAGAAGTATAAATAAGAATATTTTCTTTATATAATAAAGCCTTGTTGCATCGGTTTTTTACTGGCAACAAGGCTTCTTTTTTGAGATATACAATATAATTAAGCATAATTAAATGTCTTTCATTTTGAGAAGTCACAAAAAATGAGGAAATTTGCAGATTGATTTAGCGCTTCGCGCGAAAATCGTGGAACGAGGAACGAGATTCCACTTTCCACGTTCCACCAAAAAAACGATAAACGATAAACGAATAACGCTAAACGTATGAAATTCAAAACATTGCTGTGGTGCTTAATGTCGATAGTGGCATTTGGCATGAGTGCACAAAACAATGTCGCCGAAGAGGTGGCATGGGTAGTTGGCGATGAGCCAATATTCAAATCGGACATTGAGGAACAGTATCAACAGGCGCTCTATGAGCGCATTGCAATAGATGGCAACCCCTATTGTGTCATTCCTGAGCGCATGGCGATAGAGAAGCTATTCTTGCATCAGGCAAAGATTGACACTGTAGAGATTCCTAATTCCTCTGTTGTGCAAAATGTGGAAGCCCGCATCAATTATTACATTGCCAACTTGGGCTCAAAAGAAAAACTGGAGGAATATTTCCGCAAGCCGCTTCCAGAATTGAGGGAGCAACTGATGGATATTGTGCGTGATCAATATACGGTTCAGGAAGTGCAGCGCAACTTGACAAAGAACATCAAAGCCACTCCAGCTGATGTGAGGAGATATTATAATACAATTTCAAAAGACTCACTGCCCATGATTCCCCAACAAGTGGAGGTGAAAATCATAACTATCAATCCCGTAATTCCCCAACAGGAGATTGATGACGTGAAAGCGCGCCTCAGGGAATATACTCAGAAGGTGAATAATGGAGAGTCGGAGTTCTCGACTCTAGCGATACTTTACAGTGAAGATGGTTCCTCTACCTACGGCGGCGAGGTTGGATTCCGCGGCCGTGCCGAGCTACTGCCAGAGTATGCCGCTGCTGCATTCAACCTCAACGACACGAAGCATGTCTCAAAAATTGTTGAGACCGAAGCGGGGTTCCACATCATTCAGCTCATAGAGAAACGCGGTGACCGCGTCAACACTCGTCACATCTTGCTGCGTCCTAAGGTTTCGCAAAAAGATATTGACGATGCCTTAGTGAAGCTCGACTCCCTGCGCAACGATATTCAAGCCCAAAAGAAAGACATCACTTTTGAGACTGCCGCAATGTATATCTCTCAAGACAAGGATTCAAAGAATAACAATGGCGTGATGCTCAATGAAAAAGAGCACAGCAATTTGTTTGAAATGGCCGATCTGCCCTCCGAGGTTGGCAAAGTGGTGGCAACCATGCAGGTTGGAGAGATTTCCAAACCGTTTGTTATGATGAATCCTAAAACTAACCGTGAGCAAGTGGCTATCGTTAAGCTCTCGAAGCGCAATGAGGCACATCGTGCCGACTTTGCCGACGATTATCAGGTTCTTAAAGATTTATACGAGAACCACAAGCGCCAGGAGATAATTCAGAAATGGATTGAAGAGAAGCAAAAGACTACCTACGTCTATATTGAAGAAGGCTGGCGCGATTGTGAGTTTCAATATAACTGGCTGAACATAAATAAATAGTTCACAGTTTTGAGTTATCAGTTATCAGTTGTCAGTCCCGTTCCACCTTCCACCTTCCACCTTCCACTTTCCACCAATAAACGATAAACGAATAACGATATAATATGCACATATCAACAAATAGCATGTTGCAAAGGGTCAAGAACAGTGTTTTTTCGGCCCGAGTGCTATTGCTGTTGATGTGTGTGTCGTTTGCTGCTATTTCCCACCACGCATATTCTCAAGCGGTAGCTGCTCGCAATGGCGCCACTACGCCTCACTTGCGCCGCATCACGCCAATTATCCCTGACGCCAACCGTTTTGATCCTGGCAAGGTGTTTCTTGAAAATGCCGATGTGCTTGTTGCCGACGAGCATCGAAGCACTGAGTATCGTGTGTTGCGTGGCAATGTGAGATTTAGACGTGGCGATATGACACTCAGGTGCGACAGCGCCTATTTTTATGAGGCGTCGAGTTCGCTAGATGCCTTTGGGCATGTTGTGATGAATCAAGCCGACACAATGACGGTGTATTGCGACCGCATGCATTACTTTGGTGATGTTGAGGTGGCAAAACTGCGTCGTAATGTGCGGGTTGTAAATAGCTCGATGACTGTCACTACCGATAGCCTTGACTATGACATGTTCAACAATGTGGCACGTTATTTCAGTGGTGGCACTGTGGTTGATAAGTCGGGTACGCGCATCACTTCGAATGTGGCACGTTATGAGCACGATACCAAGAAGGTTCAGTTCACGTCGAAGGTGCACATGAAAAACGATAAGATGGAGCTGTTTACCGATATTCTTGACTATGACATGCGCACTCACATCGCTACAATTGAAGACGAGACGAAGATCGTGTCCCTTGCCGATGGCCATACTATATATACTTCGAATGGGTGGTATAATATGTCGAGTGAGGAAGGCACACTCTATGACCGATCTACTATCAAGGCAAAAGATGGACAGACTATTGTAGGCGATGTGGTCTATTATGATCGCAAGAACGATAAAGGACAGGCGCAAGGCAATGTGGTGCTCACCGATGAGAAGGCTCAGCGAACCCTTAAGGGAGATGTCGTTGACTATGACCGAAAAAATGGCATTGGCAAGGCTCGCGGCAATGTGGTTATTACCGACGAGAAGAACAAAGTGATACTCCAAGGCGAAGTAGGTTATCACAATGAGAAGACAAAAGAGTCGTATGTCACTGAGAATGCTCTTGCAAGGGAGTTTTCGCAGAAAGATACCGTCTATATCCATGCCGACACTCTGCGCACCATTACTGTTGATAATGAAAAGAGGATCCTTATAGCCAACAAGTATGTACGTTTCTATCGCAAGGACTTGCAGGGGGTGTGCGACTCAGCTGCTGTGAGCGAGCAAGATTCTATTCTCAATCTATATCGACATGCTGTAGTGTGGAGTGAGGGGCGCCAGATTAGCGGTGAAGAGATTAATGTGCATGTGAAAGATTCGGTGGTTGATTGGGCAACCTTGCCCAAACCAGGCATGTTGATTGAGCATCTTGGCGAAGAGTATTATAACCAACTCAGCGGTCGCATGATGAAAGCGTCGTTCGAGAATCAAGAACTTCGACAACTTGATGTTAGTGGCGATGTTGAGGCGCTGTTCTATCCTATGGAGAACGATTCTACCTATAACAAACTGGTGAATGCGAATAGTGCCTACCTTACAATAAACATGAAGCCAAAGCAGGAGGTGGAGAAAATCAAAATGTGGCCCGATGTGACGGGAAAAGTTATTCCATTGTTCCTTGCCAAAAGGTCGGATTTACGGCTCGAGAAGTTCCGTTGGTTCGACTCTATCCGTCCAAAGGAACCTGGTGATGTCATGGTGGTCAGTGACGAGATGCGCCAGATTTTTGGTGAGGCTGTGTCAACACGAAGAACAACTGTAGTTCGGTGAAAATAAAGAGGAGTTATTATGAGTGATGTGATAAAATTGTTGCCCGATTCGGTCGCCAACCAGATTGCCGCAGGTGAGGTTATTCAACGTCCCGCATCGGTAATCAAGGAACTTGTAGAGAATGCTGTGGATGCTCAAGCAACGAGTATTCAGATAATTCTTAAGGATGCTGGTCGCACCTTGATACAAGTGATAGACAACGGTGTGGGCATGAGCGACACCGATGCCCGATTGGCTTTTGAACGTCACAGCACTTCAAAGATTAGACAGGCCGATGACCTGTTCTCGCTGCAGACTATGGGATTTCGTGGCGAGGCGCTAGCGTCGATAGCGGCAATCTCTCACATCGAGCTCCGCACATGCGCACGAGGTGCACAACTCGGCACAAAGCTGCTCATAAACGCTTCGCATTGCGAATCGCAGGAACCCGACGTGTGTCCTGCAGGGTGCAATTTCATGATCAAGGATCTGTTTTTCAATGTGCCTGCTCGTCGCAAGTTCTTAAAGAGCAATCAGGTGGAGTTGAGCAATATTATCAAGGAGTTTGAGAAACTTGCGCTGGTGAACTATAATCTTAATTTCACAGTCACCCATAATGGCAATTTGCTTTACAAGCTTACAGGTGGTACGCTTAAGCAGCGAATAATTGCTCTTTTTGGCCATAATGTCGACCAGCAGCTCATACCTCTTAATGTAGATACATCATTGGTTAAGATTTCAGGCTTTATTGGCAAGCCCGAGAGTGCTCGCAAGCGCAACGCGATGCAGTATTTCTTCGTTAATGGCAGGTATATGCGTCATCCTTATTTCCACAAGGCGGTGCTCTCTTGCTACAATGAACTTATTCCCGACGATTCACAACCTAAATATTTCTTGGTGTTAGATGTTGATCCCGAGACGATTGATGTCAATATCCATCCCACAAAAACTGAAATTAAGTTTGAGAATGAATTGCCAATTTGGCAGATTATCTCGGCTGCCGTAAAGGAAACATTAGGGATATTTAGTGTGGTGCCATCTATTGACTTTGACAAGGAAGGCGCGCCCGAGATACCTTCTTTCTCTATCCCACACACATCAAAGGCTCCAGAAATAGCCATTGACAAGAATTATAATCCTTTCAAACATCAGTCGGGCTCACATGGTGGCGGTTATAATCTATCATCGCATCACGAGAGTCTTCCTAATTGGGAGGAACTTTACAAAAACTTTGAGAAGTCGAAGCAAGAGGGACTTGACGAGATGTCGGAATTGTCACTAACGCATGAAACACATGAAACACCTGCGGCAGAGAACAAGGTAGTACAGGTTGATAACGAGGTACAAGGTGTGATGCAGTTCGCCAACCGATATCTTCTCACGATCACTCAGGATGGAATGCTCATCCTTGACCAGCATCGTGCGCACTTGGCCGTGTTATATGAACGGTTGATGCAGCAGATTGATGGCATGGATGTGGTGTCGCAGCGAGTGCTGTTTCCTGAGATTATGCACCTGTCCGTGGCACAAAATGTGGTTTTTGAAGAAATAGAGCCCGAACTTGAGAAAGCTGGGTTTGCACTGTCAAGGCTAAGTGGTGGTGATTGGTCGATAAATTCTGTTCCACCGGGACTTGACAATGTTGATATCATTGAACTGCTTAACGAAGTGATAACCTCAGTTTCGGGAGTCAATCTTAAAGACAAGGTGTTTGAGAAGATTGCTCTCACCATTGCGTCTAAAGCCGCCATCTCCTATGGCCGCCAACTCAATGAGCAGGAGATGAAAACCCTCATCAACGATTGGCGCAACCTGAGTAACACGAAATACACCCCAACAGGAAAACTTATTGCCAATCTGCTAACTATCGACCAAGTGACAAAGATGTTTTAACGTGAGCCAACGTTACACTTGCTATGCATCAAGATTTGTCCTTTCCAGCGTGAGAAGGAATTGCTTTTTGTCTATTCCACTTGAATATCCTCCTATGGCGCCATCGCTGTTAATTACTCGGTGGCAGGGGATAATGATGGGTATGCGGTTGGCACCGTTGGCTTGCGCCACTGCCCTAAGTGCTTTCTCATTGCCCATGCGTTGTGCTTCTTCTTTGTAGCTGATGGTCTCGCCATATTGTGTTGTTAACAGGGTGTTCCAAACCGCTTTTTGGAACTCTGTTCCAACGAGATGCAGTGGAAGTGAGAATTGTTTGCGTTTGCCGTCGAAGTATTCGTTTATCTGTATAACGCAATTGTCAAGCAATGGGGTAGAGGTGCTGCTCAATTCCAGGTTCATTTTTTTTGCTAGAATAGAGAAATCGGCCTCTCCAAACTCTATCGCTACGATACCTTTGGTTGAGGCTGCTATAGATAGATTTCCCATAGGGCTTTTTGTGACAACATAGCACAATTTGCCTTCATTCACAGGCTTGATGTCAAGCTCTTGTGCTTTCTGCATCATGAAGTGATAAAGAAGCGCATAATCGTTTTTCAAACCGTTGTCAACGATTTCTTTAATTATAGCTTTCTTGAAATCTCCAACGGTGGTTGATTGCTCTAGTCCAAATGTGGCCATTATTTCATAACCATCAATCTTTGGCTTTAGATTTCTTAAGTCGTCCTTCTTGATTACATCAATAATCTTCTGCTTCACAAGCTTATAGTTCTCACGGAAGCGTTTTACTTTCTCTTGATTCTTGCTTGTGATGTCGGCACGGCATAGGGTCATGAGGTCGTCGATGTCGTCGCCAGCCTCAAAGAGCATGCGTCGCACTGCTGAGTCGGTGACCTCTTCCTCGACAAGGGCGATTGGGCGCATGTGCAACCCAACGAGCTTCTTCACATATTTCATGTGGTCGTTGAGTGGCAGACGCATTTTGGCAAAGATGCGTGGCACCATTTTCTCGCCAACAAAGTTATGGTTGTGAAATGTCCATCCCTGCTTTTCATCCCAATGCTTGGTGGCTGGTTTGCCTATGTCGTGGAACAGTGCGGACCACCGAAGCCACTCATTGTCGCTCTCGGCAGCCACATTATCAAGCACCTGCATGGTGTGCAGAAAGTTATCTTTATGCCCGCGGCCATTAACGGTGTCGATGCCTTTGAGTTGAGCCAGCTCAGGGCAGATGAGAGACAGCAGTCCGCTCTTGTCAAGCAGGAAGAATCCTCGAGACGGCTTTGGCGACCTCATGATTTTCATCAGTTCGTCTGCAATGCGCTCACGGGTAATGATTTTGATGCGCTCGGCATTACGCTTGATTGCAGCAAAGGTGCCGTCTTCAATCTCAAAACCTAGTTGTGTCGCAAATCTCACGGCGCGCATCATGCGCAGTGGGTCGTCACTAAAGGTGATGTCGGGATTGAGCGGTGTGCGTATGAGATGGCGTTGCATGTCTCCGATGCCGTCGAACGGATCGAGTAGCTCGCCCCAGTGCTCATGGTTGACCGATATCGCCATTGCATTGATTGTGAAGTCGCGGCGGCGTTGGTCATCGTTGAGGGTGCCGTCTTCCACAATGGGGTTGCGGCTGTTGCGGTTATAAGACTCACGGCGTGCCCCTACAAATTCCAACTCCAGTCCCATCGCCTTGACTTGTGCGGTGCCATAGGTCTTGAACACGGCAAGATGCGACTTGTCGCGCCCGAACTTCAGTGCAACTCGTTTGGCAACTTCAATGCCGCTGCCCACAGTTACAAAATCAATGTCTTTAGACTTGCGCTCTAGAAATATGTCACGCACATATCCTCCCACCACATAGCACTCGCGTTTCATCTCGTCGGCAATTTCGCCCACGAGCCTGAATGCAGGATGTGAGAGGTGCTCAAGTATGTTGTCTTTGCTGGTGTTCATTTCTTATTATAAAACTTACAATACTGTTTTATGCCACATTCCAGGCAGTTGGGCTTAATTGCCTTACACACATAACGCCCATGGAGTAGTATCCAGTGGTGCGCATTGTAGCGGTCTTCCTCAGAGATGTGGCGAGTGAGCGCTTTTTCCACTTCGAGTGGAGTCTTGCCATTGGCAAGCCCTGTTCGGTTTGCCACCCTGAACACATGAGTGTCAACAGCGATAGCCGCTTTGTGGAACACCACGCCCATTATCACATTGGCAGTCTTACGGCCCACACCAGGCAAGCGTGTCAACTCCTCCATAGTGCTAGGCACATGTCCATTAAATTCGTCAACCAGCATCGCCGACATCGCCTGCAAGTGGCGGGCTTTGCTATTAGGGTAAGATACACTGCCTATATATTGCAAAAGGTCGTCGGTAGTTGCTGCCCTCATAGCTTGTGGATTAGGATATGCGGCAAAAAGAGCAGGAGTGACTAGATTAACTCGTTTGTCAGTGCACTGAGCAGAGAGAATCACTGCTACCAGGGTCTCAAAGGGGTTGTTGAAGTGTAATTCTGTTGAGGGATTAGGGTTTGCTAACTTGAAATAGCTTATTATTGCCTCATATCGTTCTTTTATAGTCATTGGCCTTTATTTTAAAGGGGAGCTGTTGCGCAACTCCCCTCAATATAGTAATTATTTACTATTTTAATGAGTGTGCTCAAATTCTCGCAGGAATCGCACGTCGTTTTCGCTGAACATGCGCAGGTCTTTAACCATATATTTGAGGTTGGTGATGCGTTCCACACCCACGCCAAAGGCATAGCCGGTATATACCTTGCTGTCGATGCCGCAAAGCTCGAGGACATTAGGGTCCACCATACCGCATCCCAGGATCTCTACCCATCCGGTGTGCTTGCAGAAACCGCAACCTTCACCTCCACACAGCATGCACGAAACGTCCATCTCGGCGCTTGGCTCGGTAAATGGGAAATAGCTGGGGCGCAGACGAATCTTGGTGTCGGGGCCAAACAGCTCCTTGGCAAAATAGAGAAGCACCTGCTTGAGGTCGGCAAACGACACGTTCTTGTCGATGTAAAGGCCTTCAATCTGATGGAAGAAGCAGTGAGCGCGAGCTGTGATAGCCTCGTTGCGATAGACGCGGCCGGGGCAGATGATGCGAATGGGTGGCTCAGTGGTCTTCATCACGCGCGATTGCACCGAGCTGGTGTGGCTGCGAAGCACGATGTTGCGAGTCACATCGCCACTTTTATCCTCGTTGATAAAGAAAGTGTCTTGCATGTCGCGGGCAGGATGGTCGGCAGCAAAGTTGAGCGAGGTGAACACGTGCATGTCGTCCTCCACCTCGGGGCCGTCGGCGAGGGTGAAACCCAGTCGCGAGAAGATGTCGATAATCTCTTTGCGAACCAGCGAGATGGGGTGCCTGGTGCCAATCTCCTCAGGGAAGGCGGGGCGAGTGATGTCGATTTTATTTGCCACCACCTCTTTTGCCTTGAATTCTTCTTTTAGGGAGTTTATCTTGTCGGTAGCGAGAGCCTTTAGCTCATTCAGGCGTTGGCCAAACTCTTTCTTCTGGTCGTTAGGCACGTTGCGGAACTCATTAAAAAGGGCTGTGATCTCGCCTTTTTTACTTAAATATTTGATGCGCAAAGCTTCTAAGGCCTCACTGTTGTCGGCCTTTAATTCAGCGATTTGTGCCTTTAAATTTTCTATCCTGTCTAATAACATATCTTGATGAATTGATAGTTTTATGAAAAAATCATGCAAAGTTAAGTAAAAGTTTTTACTTTTTGACTATCTCAATTCATTTTTTTCTGCTTTATGCAGTGGTTTGAATTGTTTTGAATTGTTTTGAATTGTTTTTGAGTAACATAATCATCTTTTTAAGAATAATTGTGCAATTAGGTTGAAATATTTTTGTAATTTTGCAGTTTGAAAAATGAATAATACATAGTTTCAACCGTTTTTTGTTAGTAAGAGAAAACAAAATGAAGAAAAATATAATCATAGGCGCAGTGGTGGTAGTTGCTCTAGGTTTGCTTTACTGGGGCATTGAGTTCCTGAAGGGGGTTAACCTTTTTGAGCCCAAGAACTACTACGTCGCCAAGTTTGAGAAGGTGGATGGCCTGACAGTGTCGTCGCCAGTGACGGTCAACGGTTTCCAGGTGGGACTTGTAAAGGAACTGAACTACGATTACAAGACCAACGAGATAGAGGTGAAGATGAGCCTCGACGATGAGCTCAAGATTCCCATGGGCTCGAGCGTGTCGCTCTCGAGCGGACTGCTTGGCGGGGCATCGCTGGTGCTAAACCTTGCCAAAGGAGAGGCTTACCACAAGGTGGGAGACGTGATTCCGAGCGCTGTGCAAGCCGGGTTGATGGATAAGGTAGGCAATGACATAATGCCGCAGGTGAATGAGATTATGCCTAAGGTGAATGACATATTAGCCAACGTGAACACGCTCACTTCAAACCCCTCGCTTCACAACTCAGTGAATAATTTTGACGAGATAACCGGCAAGATTAACGCTAGCGCACATGATCTCACTGTGCTGATGAACAACCTGTCGTCTCTGTCGCAGAACCTCAGTGGCAGTGTCCCAGGAGTGATAAGCGGTATTAGCGGCATCGAGGCTAACGTAAACGGCACAATAAGCAACATCCACACTCTCACCTCCAACCTTAACAGCAAAGTCAACGACTTGCCAACTCAGCAGCTGCAGACGACTATCAATGACCTGAATGCCACGCTGGCAAACCTTAAAGCCTTGACTGCCGAGCTCAACAACAAGCTCAACGACCGTAGCTCGTCGCTTGGATTGTTGTTGAACGACAGGCAGTTATATGATAATGCCAACAGCGCTGTCATAAGCCTTGACTCATTGCTCATTGACCTCAAAGCCAATCCAAAGAAATATATAACAATTAAAGTTTTCTAAGAAGAATGCAAATTGGCGGAAATGCTTATTTGGAATCATTCTAAATAAGCATTTTCTTGATTTTTATATCAGCATTATAAAACTCAACAAATAAAGGGATTTAAAAAACTGGTTTCAGAGATTTTTCATTATCGTTTTGGGTAGTCGCCTACTCTAAGATATTGAAATATAGCATTGTGCAATATTGAGGTGGTGCTTGTTTAAAACAGGCTTTGCAAGGCGTTGATAGTCAATACTATTATAATGGTTTTTAGAAAAGCAAATTTTTTATTGCTTTTTTTTATGGAAATATAGTGCGAATTTTGTACTGCTAAAACAAGCCCGTTATAGTGCCGTTTTCATAAACCCTCTGGCTTGAGAGAAGAAATAATCTCAAGTGTGTGAAGAACGCGCCTAAAGGGAAAAAGAGTTAAAATGAACGAAGATCAAAACATACAATTGTGGAATAAATGTCTGGCGATACTTCGCGACAATTTAGACACCGAGCAGTTCAAGGCTTGGTTTGAACCTATTGTCGCCCAAGGTTTCGCCGACAATGAGCTCACACTGCGGGTTCCATCACAGTTCTTTGTTCAGCAGATAGAGGATAGATACTTCCAGCTATTCAGCGCCACATTGCGCCGGGTGTATGGTAATGATGTGAAGCTCTTCTACACCTATAATATAATAAACGATAGTCCTGACTCTAATGTGACGGTGGCTCACGATAACGCGAGCGCAAAACTCAACAGCGCCGTTTCTCGCCAGGCCCAACAGGTTGCTAATCCCTTTGAAGCGGTAGAACTCGAGGATATAGACCCTCAACTGAATCGTCGCTACACCTTTGAGAACTACTGCACCAGCATGAGCAACAAGCTTGCTGTGAGTGTGGGCAAAGCAATCGCCGATGACCCAAATTGCAAGACATTCAACCCAATGTTTGTGTTTGGTCCTACTGGAGTTGGTAAGACCCATCTCATTCAGGCGATAGGCATCAGGATTAAGGAGAAGCGTCCTCGCACCCGTGTGCTATACACAACATCTCGCATTTTTGAGTTGCAGTTCACTACTGCACGCATCAACAACAAGCTTAATGATTTCATCAATTTCTATCAGAGTATTGATGTGCTAATTCTTGATGATATTCAAGAACTTGCAGGAAAAACGGGCACTCAGAATACTTTCTTCCACATCTTTAACCACTTGCATCAGAATCAGAAACAACTCATCATGACGAGTGATTGTTGTCCTTCGGACCTTGATGGCATGGTGCCACGATTGATATCTCGCTTCAAATGGGGAATGACGGTAGAGCTTTATAAGCCCGACATTGAGCTGCGTCGTGAGGTGCTGAGAATGAAAGCTGCACAAGATGGTCTGGAACTGAGCAATGAGGTGATTGAATTCATTGCACAGAATGTGACTGATAGCATCAGGGACTTGGAAGGTATCGTTGTTGCGCTTCTGGCTCATGCCACGATGCTTAACCAGGACATCGACCTCGACTTGGCAAAGAAGGTGATTGGCAACACTGTGAATGTGAGCAAAAAGCAGCTGTCGTTTGAGCTGATAGCTGAAACTGTGTCGCGGTTCTATAACATCGACGAGCAATTGCTCTATGGAAAGTCGCGCAAACGCGAGATCAGCGATGCCCGCCAACTCGTGATGTATCTCACTAAGAAGAAAACGCAGCTCTCATCGACCAACATTGGTTTGAAACTGTCGCGAGATCATGCTACTGTGCTACATGCATGCAAGCAGATAGAACAACGGCTCTCGATAGAAAAGAAATTCAGGCACGAAGTTGAGATGATAGAAAACGAATTGTAACTGAGATAACCATAATCGAGAATATTTGATTATCTCAGTTATTTTCAGAATCTAGTTAGGTGCAAAAAGCAAAACCACTCTTTTCGCGCATCGCGATGGAGTGGTTTTGTTGTGTATTTTAAGGATTTAATAGTTTCTTGCAAATATAACTCTGCATTTAGATGGCTTGCCGGTGAGCATGTCAACGCCATCCTCGGGCTGTGCATCCAATGGAATGCAGCGGATAGTCGCTTTTGTCTCCTCTTTGATGCGGTCTTCGGTCTCGGGAGTGCCGTCCCAAGGGGCCAGCACAAAGCCGCCTTTCTCAATCTGCTGTTTGAATTCTTCGTAGGTGTCAACCTTGTAGGTCATCTCGTTACGGAAGTCAAGAGCTTTTTTGTAAATGTTGTCTTGAATCTCATCTAGAAGGTTCTTAACGGTTTCCTCAATACCTTCGAGCGATGCGCTGGATTTCTCGAGAGTGTCACGTCGCATAACCTCGATGGTGCCGTTAGCGATATCACGTGCGCCGAGTACTAGACGCACTGGCACGCCCTTGAGCTCATAGTCGGCAAACTTAAAGCCAGGACGCTTGTTGTCGGCGTTGTCATATTTTACCGAGATGCCCATAGCACGCAGATTCTCAACAATGGGGTTGACTTTTGCGTTAATCTCGTCGAGCTGCTCCTGGTTCTTATAGATAGGAACTATAACCACTTGAATAGGAGCCAACTTTGGAGGCAGCACTAGGCCGTTGTCGTCGCTATGAGTCATGATGAGAGCGCCCATCAGGCGAGTGGAAACGCCCCAAGAAGTTGCCCAAACATATTCAAGCTTGTTCTCGTTGTTGACAAATTTCACGTCAAAGGCCTTGGCGAAGTTCTGGCCCAGGAAGTGTGAAGTTCCCGATTGCAGAGCCTTGCCGTCTTGCATCATAGCCTCGATGGTGTAAGTCTCAAGAGCGCCAGCAAAACGCTCGTTGGCCGATTTCACGCCCTTGACAACAGGCACAGCCATGTATTTCTCGGCAAAGTCGGCATAGACGTTGAGCATTTGAATGGCTTCGGCTTGAGCCTCTTCTTTTGTGGCGTGAGCAGTATGTCCTTCTTGCCACAGGAATTCAGCGGTGCGCAGGAACATGCGCGTGCGCATCTCCCATCTCATGACGTTTGCCCACTGGTTGATGAGCAGCGGCAGGTCACGATAGGAGCTAATCCAGTTGCGATAGGTATTCCATATAATGGTCTCGCTAGTGGGGCGAATGATAAGCTCTTCCTCGAGGCGTGCTTCGGGATCTACCACCACGCCACTGCCGTCGGGAGCGTTCATGAGACGATGGTGTGTGACTACAGCGCATTCTTTAGCAAAACCTTCTACGTGTTCTGCTTCACGGCTGAGGAATGATTTTGGGATAAGCAGGGGGAAATATGCGTTCTGCACTCCAGTTGCCTTAAACATGTCGTCGAGTTGTCGCTGCATCTTCTCCCAGATGGCGTAACCGTAGGGTTTTATAACCATGCATCCTCTCACTGCCGATTGCTCGGCGAGGTCGGCTTTTATCACTAGGTCGTTATACCACTGTGAGTAGTTGACGCTTCTTTTTGTTAAGTCTTTAATTTCAATAGCCATTTTAAAAAATATGATTTATTATCGTTTGTTCAATAGGTTTCTTTTAGCATTGTCAAACATCACGTTGTCGGGGATGAGATAGATTACAAGTCGGCGATTCATTCGGCGATTATTCATTGAATTGTTTGGAAGAATAGGGATTTTATCACCAAAGGAGAAAGACGAGATGTGTCGGCCGCTATTGGTGTTGATCATGAACCACTCGGCAATGCTATTGATGCGCTTGTCGGTTAGCTCTTTGCAGTATTGTGGCGAACCGGTGTTGTCATGATACATCGCCAGCGCGGCATGATAGAAGCCTGGCACTCTGAAGAACTGCGCTATTTTATAGAGAATGTCGTCGGCTTTTCGGCTTAGCTCCGTTGCATTGGCTTCAAAGAACAGGTCGGCAGGAATCGTAATTGAGATCACTTCGCCATTTCTTATCAGGTTCACATTGTAATCTTTGACGAGTTCATTGACCAGTCTTGCCTGGTAATCGACGACTGCGTTGCGCACCTTGTTGTCTTTTATCACTGGTGAGTTGATGGCCTCATCGAGGTTGTGATAGGCAATGCCTTGAGCCATCGCCGAGAGGCAGCACATTGAGGCAATCAACAAAATGGTTAATCTTATATTACAAAACAACTTTTTCATATATCTAATTGGAATTTATAAATCAAGGAGTTCATCAGGGACCTCCAATTTAATTATTCTGTCTTTACTGTTGAAATCAGCAATAAATTCCTCCACGGCAGGAATGAGTACCTGCTTGCCGTCGTTGAACTCAATCACAAAGAGGAGGTTGGCAGTCGAGTCGTCAATGTCCACTATGCTGCCATTCAGCTCGTTGACTATTGCTTTGAAGCCAATGAAGAAGTCGATGGGCACTTGGTCCTCATCGTCCAGCGCTTCACCATATTCACTGCGTTTCACATAGATGTCTTTATTCACCAGCATCGCAGCTTCATGCTCGTTGTTGATGTCGTCGATGGTTAGCAGCAGCGTGTCTTGAGATTTGTAGCGTGATTCTTTAATGAAGAAAGGCACAAAAATACCATCGATGTCACACACGATGCAAGAACAGTTGTCCAGCACCACTTCGGGAGCGTTGATCGTTGCTGATATCTCCCCATTGATGCCGTGAGTTTTGTTAAACTTGCCTATGGCGATTATCTCATCTCTGGTAATCATTGTTAGCAGTCTTCAGTTGTCAGTTTTGAGTTTTGAGTTTTGAGTTTTGAGTTGTCAGTTATCAGTCCCGTTTCACCTTCCACGTGTCGTAGGCGCTTCATTTCTTTTTTTTCTTCTTTGTTGATGCTGCTTGTGCTGCGGGAGCAACTTTAAACTGATGTAACTTATGTGTGGCAGGGTCGAGCTTTATCTCACCTATAGAGAAGAACTCCAAGTCTTTAAAGATCTTGGCATCTTCCACATCTTCGTTGCTTATTTGGTAGATGAGTTTCTTCATGTGGTTGGCGATAAGCATCACCAGAGCCTCTTTCTCTTCACCATCGGGCCATTCGCACGCGCGCTCTATCATTTGTCCCACAATCTTGCCATAATGACGCATCTTGATGGGCTCGTGCTTGTATTTTATGGGCTCTGGTTTAGTGTCGAGGTTCTCGGGCTTAACCACTTCGCAGGGATAGTCGATATCGAGCTTGAAGTCGCTCATTATCGCTAGATGGTCCCATAGCTTGTGTTCATAGTCGGTTTCTTGCTTGAGTTGTGGAAACAGGTTGCTCATGGTGTTGATGATGGAGCGGGCACACTTGTTGCGCTCTTCACGGTCCTCTATAGTACAGCAGTAGTCAACCATTTGCTGGATGTTGCGGCCATACTCTGGCAAAACCAGTTTCTTGAGTTGTGAGTTATAGGTAAGCATATAGTTTCAATCAAAATGGATTGCAAAGTTACAAATTATTTTTCAGTTATCAGTTATCAGTTGTGAGATATCAGTACCGTTCCTCGATCCACGTTGCTCCTTTCACGCGCCGTAGGCGCTCATTTAAAGTACTTTTTTCTTGGCGATTGTGGCTTGAAAGTCCTTTAAATATAGGGGAGTGGAGTAGGCAACATCAATGAAACGGCCCTCTCTGAACGCTTTCTCGGCAAGAGCCATCATCTCTACTGCTACAGGTTTCACATCGGGCATAAATTGTGCGTTGGGATGACGGATTACTGTCTCGGCTTTTTGAGCTCCATTGCCTATCATCACAAGCTTGTGGTTGCCGAGAAGGTCAGCCATTGAATCTTCGTCAAGTATCATGGCTTGCGGCTCCATAATAGCTTCAAGACCATTGTTATAGATAGCCATATACACCTCCATGCGCCTAGCATCAATCATGGGAACGTAAAGGGTGTCGTCGTCGAAGAATTCCTTGAACATTGCCGTCACAGTGAGCAGCTGAAGTGTGTTGACGCCTATCAATGGCAAGTCGAGGCCCATTGCCAAGCCTTTGGCTTCGCTCAGACCAATGCGCAAACCAGTGTAGGAGCCAGGGCCAATGCTCACTGCAATAGCATCAAGTTTCATGTCTTTGCGCTTAGCGCTGTTCAGCACATTGTCGATCATCTGGCTCAATAGCGTTGCGTGGTTCGGCCCATCATAGTTCTCGTGATGGTCAACTATCTGTCCTTCACTGCTTAAGGCTACTGAGCACACTGCGGTTGATGTCTCTATATTGAGGATGTTTGCCATGTTCTTTTAAAAGTTGGCACAAAATTACAAAAAAACGGTGATAATAGCACTTAATAAGATGTTATAATTGGCAAAAAGTGCCCCAAATTAATTTATTAATAAATATTAAGAATCTGACTTGTGTCGATTTTCGTCCCTGAACTTTTGTGGTTGTTGATAAGTTAAGCCGGCTAAATGCGTGCAGAATAAGAAAAAATTATTATTTTTGCAGAAAAACAAGAAAAAACGTTATGATACTCTCAATGACAGGTTTCGGCAAGGCCACTATGGTGGTGTGTGACAAGAAGATTACTGCCGAGATTAAAACGCTGAATAGCAAGCAGATGGACTTGACCGTAAAGTTGCCACTGCTGTATAGAGAAATTGAGTTGGAACTCCGCAACATGATTGCTCAAGAGTTGGGACGCGGCAAGGTTGATGTGTATGTGACGAGTGAGTCGCTCGATAGTGCTGGAGCGGCGCAACTCAACGTGGAGATGCTTCGCAGCTACAAGAAGCAGCTTGAGAATGTGTCGCGAGAGTTGAGCCTGCCAGAGCCCGAGGATTGGTATACGATATTGCTGCGCATGCCCGACGTGTATAGGCAGGATGTGAACGAGGAGGTCGCTCAAGATGAGCTTGATGGAGTGCGCGAGGTGGTGCACCAGGCCTTGAAAGCGACTACGGCATTCCGCACCCAGGAAGGCGCAAAGCTCGAGCATTTCTTCAAAGGGAAAATTGCCGCCATCCAACAGCTTCTTAATGACATTGATCAGTATGAGTGTACCCGTACCGAGAAAATCAAGGCTCGTCTTATCGAGCAGCTTGAACAACTCGAGAAGGTAGACTATGACAAGAACCGCTTAGAGCAAGAGCTTATCTTCTACATAGAAAAACTTGATATCACCGAAGAGAAGATCAGGCTGCAAAATCATCTCAACTACTTCCTCGAGACTCTCGACGGCAAAGAGCGACAAGGCAAGAAACTGGGTTTTATTGCTCAAGAGATGGGTCGCGAGATAAATACCACTGGCTCGAAGTCTAACCATGCCGAGATGCAGAAGATTGTGGTGGAAATGAAAGACCACCTTGAGCAAATCAAAGAGCAAGTGCTCAATGTGCTGTAGTTGAGAGGTGGCAACGATAAACGACCAACGATAAACGAAAAAATATGGCAAAAGGTAAATTAATAGTTATTTCGGCGCCATCGGGCACTGGTAAATCAACAATTATTGGAGAGTTGATGAAAGATGCTGAGTTAAAGCTTGAGTTCTCTATCTCAGCCACTACTCGTCCTCCGCGAGGCGCTGAGCAGCATGGAGTTGAATATTATTTCCTCTCTCTTGAAGATTTCAAGCAGCGAATCGAGAACGACGAGTTTGCTGAGTATCACGAGGTGTATGAGGGTCGCTTCTATGGCACCCTCAAGAGCGAGATAAAGCGCATCACCGACAAGGGTCATAATGTTGTGCTCGACCTTGACGTGCTTGGTGGCATCGACGTGAAGAAGATATATGGCAAGAAGGCTCTCGCCATCTTTATCATGCCGCCATCAATCGAGACCCTGCGCCAACGTCTTCTTTCGCGTGGCACCGACAGCATTGAGGACATCAACAACCGTGTAGCTCGAGCAGAATATGAGTTGTCGCTTGCCGACAAGTATGACTACAGCGTGATAAATGATGTGCTCGATGATGCCGTTGCTAAGACAAGAGAGATAATTACAAAGTTCATAGTTAAGAGTTAAGAGTTAAGAGTTTTGAGTTCAGAGTTGAGAGTTCATAGTTCTCGATTCACGACCCCCGAACTTCGTTCCAACTGACAACTGGCATCTGATAACTTACAACTGATAACTGATATGAGACGAATAGGCATCTTTGGCGGATCGTTTAATCCTATCCATGTGGGGCATGCGCTTATTGCGAGCTACATCGTGGAAAGTGGCGCTATCGACACGTTGTGGCTGATGGTCTCACCACAAAATCCTCTTAAAGAAAATAGTGGCTTAGCAAGCGATTATCACAGGTTGCGCATGACCGAACTTGTCTCTCGACGCATTGAAGATGTCATTACCTCGGCTTTTGAGTTTGACTTGCCTAAACCGTCCTATACCATAGATACCCTCACTGCCCTTCAAGCCAAGTTTCCCGACGACGAGTTCTGTCTTGTGATAGGCGCTGACAACTGGTGCGTCTTTGACAAGTGGAAAGATGGTGAAGAGATAATTGCAAAACATCACATCATTATCTATCCACGTCGAGGCTATGACATTGTAATCCCAGAAAAGTATGCTGACAGGGTAGCGGTGGTAAATGCTCCCCTTATCGAGGTATCTTCTACACAAGTGCGTGAACGGCTGGCACAAACGAAGAGTGTGAGTTTCTACGTTCCAGAGGCAGTGGAAAAATATATTTTGAAAAATAAACTTTATATGAAATAATATGGAAAACGATAAACTGTCGCCTACGAGTCTGGCATTCATAGCAATGGCCAATGAATATTGCGAAATCATTGAGAATTGTGCTGAGCATGGTCGCGATGGTTTTGTTGAATCAATGCTCAAACTGCTGCCACGCATCTATATAACTATGAGTGATATAGGCCCAAGTCTTGAGTATTTTGATGCTTTCATCAGTCAATCGCTCGATGAACCAACCTACGACATGGTGCGAGGCAATATCAGTGCTTTGATGGGAGAGGACGATGTGTATCTTGAGGTATTTCTTGAGGACATGAAATATAGCGACACACCCATTGCCACTTCAATCTCTGAGAACCTTGCCGACCTTTATCAAGAGTTTTACAACACGGTGGCATCGCTGCGTGACCTCAATACCGATGAGCAGCGCCAAATACTTGGCATGTGTAAGGAGAATTTCGCTGAATACTGGGGACAGACTTTGTGCAACGTATTCCGCGCCCTTCACTCGGTGAGCGTGGCCTATCGTGATGACTTTGGAAACTATTAACATACAATCGATATGAAAAGCAAATACATTGACTCATTACTGAAATTTATGGACAGCAGTCCATGTAACTTCCTTGCTGTTGACACAATGAAGAAGATTCTTCTAGACAATGGCTTTAAGGAGAGAAAACTTTCGGAAAAGATGGTCGCCAAAGCAGGCGAGAAGTTCTTTTTCACAAAAAACGACTCGGCAATATTTGCTGTGACAGTCGGCCAGAAACCAATTAAAGATACAGGTTACAAGATTGTAGCTGCCCATAGCGACTCACCATGTTTCCGCATCAAGCCCCATGCCGAGATGCTTTGTGATGGCGGCATCGTAAAACTTAACACTGAGGTCTATGGTGGACCTATTCTATACACATGGTTTGATCGTCCTTTGTCAATTGCCGGCAGGGTTATTCTCAAAGGTAGTAGCCCTCTTCAGGTGGTTTCAAGAAGCATAAAGATTGACCGTCCATTGATGCAGATTTCGCATCTCGCTATTCACTTCAACCGCGCTGTAAATGATGGCAACCCGTTGTCGAAGCAGAAAGATATGCTCCCCATTATAGCTAAGGTTAACAAAGATTTTGAGACTGGCAACATGCTTGTAAACCTTGTCGCTCAAGAACTTGGAGTTAAAGTGGATGAGATTCTTGATTTTGACCTTCTGCTATACGACACTACGCCTGCTTGCACTTTCGGTCTGAATGATGAGTTCTTGTCGTCGGGACGACTCGATGACCTTAGTATGGCTCACGCTGCCATCACTGCAATAACCGAGGCCACCGATGAGGATTCTACTTGCATTGCTGCAATCTTTGACAATGAGGAGACTGGCAGCGGCACAAAGCAGGGCGCTGGTTCGCCAGTGCTCGCCAATGTGCTGCAGCGCATGGCAGAGAGTCAGGGATGCAACTTCGATGACTATTGCGTGGCGCTACAGAAGACATTCTTAATCAGTGCCGATAACGCTCACGCTCATCATCCTAACTATAGCGAGAAATATGATCCAACCAATCATCCGACTATGGGTAGCGGACCTTGCATCAAGATTAACGCAAACTGCAAATACATGAGCGATGCCCATTCGGCTGCCATCTTCAAAAATTTGTGCGAGGCTGCAGGTTCACCTTGCCAGTACTTTATCAACCATAGCGATGTGGCAGGTGGCTCTACTCTTGGCAATATATTGACAGGACAAATTGATATTGAGGGAGTTGACGTTGGTAATCCTTTACTAGCTATGCACTCAGTTCGAGAGACTGCATCATGCGATGACCATGTCAATATGATAAAAGTTTTCAAGACTTTTTTCAGTTGAATTTGTTTGTTTGGCAGAAATATGCTAATTTTGTGAAAAATAATACTAATTAATAATACTTTAATATTATGAATGACGAGAAACTTATTCAAGAACTGACCAATAAAGCACAGAAGTGGCTAGGTGAGGGTTATGACGAGGAGACCAAGGCTCAAGTGAAGGCGATGATTGATGCTGAAGATAAGACCGAACTCATCGAATCGTTCTACAAAGACCTTGAGTTTGGTACTGGTGGCTTGCGAGGCATTATGGGACCTGGCAGCAACCGCATGAACATCTACACTGTGGGCGCTGCAACACAAGGACTTGCCAATTATATCAATGAGGCATTCAAGGAACTTCCCGAGCGCAAGGTGATTGTTGGCCATGATGTGCGCAACAACAGCCGCCTTTTTGCCGAGACTGTTGCCAACATATTTAGTGCAAATGGCATCAAAGTATATCTTTTTGAAGGACCACGTCCCACACCCGAGGTATCTTATGGTATTCGCCTGCTCGGCTGCCAGAGCGGTGTTAATATCACTGCTTCTCATAATCCCAAAGAATATAATGGCTACAAGGCCTACTGGGATGATGGCGCGCAGGTGGTATCGCCACACGATGTGAACATCATCAACTATGTGAATGCCATTAAAGACGTCAGCGAGATTAAGTTTGAGGGAAACCCCGAACTAATTGAGATTATTGGTAAAGAGATTGACGATAAGTATATTGAGGATATCTATGAGCTTTCGCTAAGTCCTGAAGTTAACGAGCGTCAAAAAGACCTTAAGATTGTTTATACTCCAATTCATGGTGTTGGTCGCTACATCATTCCTCGCTCTATTGAGCGCTGGGGCTTCAAGAACATTATTCACGTTCCCGAACAGGATGTGATGAGCGGTGATTTCCCCACTGTAGAATCGCCTAACCCCGAGAATGCTCCTACCATGCAAATGGCCATCGACAAAGCTGAGGAGACACAAGCCGACATCGCTCTCGCTAGCGACCCCGATGCAGACCGCATCAGCGTGGTGTTCAAGAACAATAAGGGCAAATACGAGCTCGTGAACGGCAACCAGATACAGATTATCTTCCACTACTATCTGCTCACTCGCAACCGCGAACTTGGCAAGCTCACTGGCGATGAGTATATCGTTAAGACCATTGTTACTAGCGAGACAATTAAGCGCATGGCCGACAAGCTTGGCGTAAAGATGTTTGACTGCTACACTGGCTTCAAGTGGATTGCCACTGTGATGCGTGAGATGGAAGGAAAGGGCCGCTATCTTGGCGGTGGCGAGGAGAGCTATGGCTTCCTGCCAGAGACTTTTGCCCGTGACAAAGACTCGGTTTCGTCAATTCCACTGATGTGTGAGATTGCAGCTTGGGCTAAGGACAAGGGCATGACCATGAACGAAATGCTCATTGACTTATACATGAACTATGGATACTCTAAGGAGCGCGGTATCTCAGTTGTGCGCAAAGGCAAGAGTGGCGCTGAGGAAATCGTGGCAATGATGAAAAATTTCCGCGAGAATCCACAAAAGGAAATCGCTGGATCACCAGTAGTCACAATCAAGGACTTCCAGAGCCTTGAAGAGCTCGATGTGAAGACAGGCAAGATTACCAAGCTCGATATGCCAACAACCAGCAACGTGCTGCAGTACTACACCGAGGATGGAACTAAGGTTTCGATTCGTCCTTCAGGTACCGAGCCTAAGATTAAGTTCTACATCGAGGTGCATGACAAGCTCGAGAGCGCCGCTGAGTATGACGCAAAGAACGAGTGGGCCGACGCTAAGATCGACACAATCTGCCACGACCTTGGCATTTGATTAGAGATCAAAGATTAGGGATTTGTGGTTAGGGAGGTTCTGCCTCTCTAATCACGACTCCTAACAAATACATAAATCATTTAAAATCATTATGGCAAATAAAAGACAATTGAAAAAAGCTATCTGCTACGCATGTGGTGAGATGGCAGGTGAGTGCTTTTTCGCTCAAGAAACTTTTGAGAACACCAACCCAGAGGATTGGGACAAGATTGTACTTGACATCGCTCTGCTTCAGGCCGAGGCAGTGAATCGCGTGTCGGTAGATTTTGATAAAGTGCCCAAAGACTTTGCTAATGGCAAGGAATACAAAAAGGCACGTCGCACCTATTTCAAGGCTGTTGAAAAAGCGCTCAGCAACTATATGAAAGAGGAGAGCGAGAAAATCGTGGGCGCGATGAACGCACTTATCAAGAAGTAATAAAATAAGTATAAAAGGATTATGTGGGGATAATCGGTCCAAACAACACTTATCCCCACCAGTAATCTTCTAAACAAGCAGCATGATAAGCAAACTACTGGACCGCATCATGAAAAATCATGGGTGGAAGTTCGTTGTGAACATCCCACCCATTAATAAGTGTGTGATTTGTGCTGCACCACACACCAGTAACTGGGACTTCATCATGGGTGAGTTGGCAAGCCGCTCGGTGGGACTAAAAGCCAAGTTTTTGATGAAAGACACTTGGTTCTTTTTCCCGCTAAAGTATCTGCTTCGCGCTTTAGGTGGAATTCCTGTCTCTCGTAGCCATCGCACTAATGTTACAGGTGGAGTTATTGACAGTTTCAACCGCCATGACAATCTTGCAGTGGCTGTAACCCCAGAGGGAACTCGCAGCCGTAACTCACATTGGCATAAGGGATTCCTTTATATTGCTAAAGAAGCTGGCGTGCCTATAGTGCTTGGATATTTCAACTACGAGAAAAAGATTGTGTGCCTTGACCGCATCTTTGAACCTACCGATGATGTAGATGCCGACATGATCGCAATTAAACGCTATTATGACAAGGCCGATTGCAAGGGAAAATACCCAGAGAAATTCACTACCGGTCTTAATGAAGACAGAAAATAGACGATTATGATAACCAAGAATTTGAAAATTGCTCTTATTGAGGATGACATCAAGTGGGGTGACAAATATGCCAACCTTGAGCAACTGGGACGTAATATACAGAACGTGTCTAATGGCACCGATATAATCGTCCTGCCCGAGTTGTTCACTACGGGGTTTATAGTTGATGACACTGCCCGCGAGCTGGCTGAGCCAAATTCAGGAGAGACTGTAAAATACCTAAAAAACTTAGCAAGTTACTATAATGTGGCATTTGCTGGAAGTTTTCTTGCTACTGACAGAACTGGGAATCTCTATAACCGTGGATTTTTCCTCGAACCAAATGGCGACGAGATGTTCTATGACAAGAAGCATCTCTTTACTATGTCAGGGGAGCAGAATGTTTACACTCCAGGCGAAAAATCGTCGGCGATAGTTCGATTCAGGGGCTTTAATATAAAACTTATTGTTTGTTACGACTTGCGATTCCCAGTTTTCTGCCGCAATGTAAATAATGCTTACGATGTGTTGATTGTTGTAGCTAATTGGCCAAAAGTACGCCTTCATCCATGGAAAACTCTGCTCCAATCGCGTGCTATTGAGAACGAATGTTTTGTGTGCGGCGTGAATCGTTGTGGCACTGATCCTAAGGGGTTGGAATATGCCACTGGAGGCTCGTTGATTGTTGACTTCAAAGGAAAAATAATAGGGGAGAGGTCTTCTTCTCCAGTTATTGAGGCAGAACTTTCACCAGCCGACCTCGCCCGATTCCGCGAGAAATTCCCCGCCTGGCGCGACGCCGACGAGTTTAGGTTGAAAATATAGTAACAAGAGTGGCTTTTATGCCACTCTTGTTATTTCTCAGCTATTGTTATTGTCATTTCGCAGCGTGAACAATCACAATTTAGTTGTAGCAAGGTTTTTCCGTTGCGTAGGAATAGGGGAGAAGGAAGTTGTTTACTTGCCTTTTCTTTTTTGCATGCCCCGAGTTCTCGTCTAAGACAGTAGCGAGTGCTCATCACGACAGTGCCTTTTTTTAAATTGCCTTTTTTACATTCAATTGCAGGCTCAATATTTCTTACTCCGTGCTCTTTATAGAATTGATGAGAGATGTGGTTGGCCACATTGTCGGCACTGACAAGGTTTTGATAGGGGAATGTTGTGCTTTTGTCTTCAGTTCGGCGCAAGTCACGCTGATAAGCTGTTTTATGGGTTCGCTCAAGCAGAGAAATAGTTTCGCGTCTGAGCTGAGTGAGCACTGAAGAGGGAATAAAGTACTCTCCCTTGATGTCACATTCACGCATAGTGAAGTTTGTATCACCGAGTTTTGATAGCACTTGCCGTTGGCGCTCGGTCTGAGGTTGTTTGGCGGCTTCGGGCTCGTTATCGAGAGTAATAGAATGTGTTGCCATGCATCCCCGTTCGTCGCATGCCTTGAGGCATAGCTGATTACCAGCTGTCCAAAGCGTGAAATCAAGACTGATAGTTCTCTTTGCGCTTGGTTTTGCAAGTATGTCATTGAACGCTTTGTCGTAGGTCTTGTACACACTATCTCCAGGTTTGATGTTGCATTTCTCCTTAAGTAACAATTTGTTGCCTATTACTTTGTTTACTCTGAAACCATCGTAGTTGCCATTGTTGTCGAAATAGCTCATCCCATCCCCGTTGACAAAAGTGGCGTTACCGTTAAGTGTGATAGCATTGCCGCTAGTAGTGGCGACTTTGCCCACATACTCGCCTAAAGATTTAGGTGTGTGGATTGATGCCATTTTCATCCCATTTTTTGGATGACGGCCATCAATGAAATAATGTGTGAATGAACGGTTGAAACTCTTGGATAGGCTTGGCTCGAATGTGAAGGACGATGAGCCGGCCGAGCTGCGAACAAGGTTCTCGTTACTAGCGATGATTCTGTCGAGAATTTGGCGGTAGTAAGCCACCACATTCTTCACATAATCCACATCTTTTAGTCTGCCTTCAATTTTGAATGACGAAATTCCTGCGTCAATCATCTGTTGTAGGCGGTCGCTTGCATTGAAGTCCCGCAGAGAGAGCAGATGCTTTGACTGCATCAGCTTTTTGCCGGCAGTATCCTCTAAGTCGTAGCTTAGTCGGCAGAACTGGGCACACTCGCCACGGTTGGCACTGCGACCTTTCAATGCCTGACTGATTTGGCAACGACCGCTATAGCTCACGCATAGTGCCCCATGACAAAAACCTTCAAGCGGCACCTTCACACTTGAGCTGATGCCCTTGATTTCGTCAAGCGAAAGTTCCCGGGCAAGCACAAGTTGTGCAAACCCCATCTTCTCAAGGAACTGTGCTTTCTCTGGCGTGCGTATGTCGCATTGTGTACTGGCATGAAGGGCGATAGGAGGTATATCAAGTCGCAAGAGTGCCATGTCCTGAACAATTAGAGCATCCACACCAGCACGATATAGTTCATGAACCATTCGCTCCGCATCGCGCAGCTCGTGGTCAAAGATGATGGTGTTGACTGTGCAGTAGATGCGAGCTTCATATTGGTGAGCAAAATCGGTAAGTCGCTTGATTGACTCGATGTCATTACTAGCTTGTGAGCGCGCACCAAAGGCATTGGCTCCGATATATACTGCGTCGGCACCATGCTTAATCGCTTCGATACCAATAAATTCATTCTTGGCAGGGGCAAGAAGATCTATGTTTCTTTTATAATGCATAATTGATAATGCACAATTGGAGTGCGCACGACTTGTGCGTGTGGTTATCTAAAAAAAGAGACTCAAAAACAAGTCTTTGAGTCTCTTGAAAAGTAGCGGGACTGAGAATTGAACTCAGGACCTCCGGGTTATGAATCCGACGCTCTAACCATCTGAGCTATCCCGCCATTTCACTTTTGCGACTGCAAAGGTACTGCTTTTTTTT
>JAEEGL016110127.1_pt1 | contig 101363 bp, 79 predicted proteins | sample 9134231 | NCBI WGS metagenome assembly JAEEGL01 (sample SAMN16246548, study PRJNA631951) | gut metagenome | biome: gut microbiome; feature: rumen; material: fiber-attached | host: Bos | place: Iran: Karaj | collected 2018-10 | reverse complement strand
TTACGGATTGCTTCGTGCTTCGCACTCTCGCATCTCCGCTCCGCTTCGGTCGGTGCCAGACGTGTGCCACCGGCACACGGCACCCTACGACCATTCGCAAGCGGTAACGCCCCCTCCCTTTGGTCGGCGGCAAACTCCGCAGGAATGCCTAAAAAACAGGCATTCCGCTACAGCTAAAGCATGCACGAGCACTAAACTCATGCTTCGCATTCGTTAAGTGCTTGTAGTATTGCTCATGTTCGTGCGGGTCCTAAACTCATGAGCCGAAACATGCAAGCATGTTCGTCTCATGAGCTTGGGACCCTAGCATTCATAAGACGATCGGCGTGAGCTTCGGATACTGTTCTTCCCATTCTTTTTCGTATTCGAAGCGGTAATTGTCGTAGGCATTGATGATCAGCGTTTCGCTGTACGCCTTCAGGCGCCTGTACTCCCTGGAATAGGTGGGATGCACATGCCCGTGCAGAAAATAACGGGGATGGTATTTATCCATGAGCTCCGTAAAGACCGTAAAGCCCTGATGGGGACGGTCGTCGCCGTCGCCGATATGCCGGGCGGGTGCGTGCGCCATGAGGATGTCGAAACCGCCGTATTTGCGCAGCTTATGTTTGAGACGGCGGACTCTTCGATCCATCTCGTCCTGTTCATACTGCCATTTGCCGGGGCGGTACCGCAGGGAGCCGCCGAGTCCCAGGATGCGTACGCCCTCATAGATCAGGATATCATCGTCCAGACAGATGCAGCCGTCCGGGGGGATGCGATCATATTTTTCATCATGATTGCCGTGCACATAGTAAACCGGCGCATGGGTAAAGGTAGCGAGGAAGGACAGATAACGGGGATCCAGATCGCCGCAGGAGAGTATGATATCCACTCCCGCCAGTTTACCAGGCTGGTAATAATCCCAAAGGCTTTTGCATTCGGTGTCGGCTATGGTCAGGATCTGCATCGTCTATTCTCCGGTATCCAGTCCCTGGATGCGTACCAGTTCCAATGCTTCCTCACGCAGCTCGGAGATCTTCGGGATGCTTCCTTCGATGTTCTCACAAAGCCAGTTGAGGTGAACGGCGTCCTTGGCGCTGATGGTCTGGCCGTCCTCGCATTTGAGGCTGCCATCCTGCGCATAGACGGGACCGGTCAGCGGGTTGATGTCCATGTTCCTTATGCCGCTGCGGAGGTTGCGCAGCAGCCGGATCGGGCCGGCGGGAAGGTTCCGGGAATAGATCACGTCCACCGCATCGGAGGACATGCCCCAGAAATAGTTCAGTGCCTGGTCCGCAAATACATTTTCGTCATTCTTATATGCACCGCGCAGGATGCTGCGCAGGATCTCCTCATAAAGCTTGCCCCAGTGTCCCACGGGCATGGCCAGGTTTAAGTGGCTTTCTTCTCCGTCGCGGAGCGCATAAAGGCCGAATTCACGGCCGGCGCTGGCGGTGGCGTTGATATCCCTGGCCGAGATCAGCCGTACATTGTGCTCGCGGAAAGCATCAAAGGGATCGTGATCTTTGACCATCGACCATTCCAGGAAGACCCTTGCGCCGGGGCGCGTCATCTGCACGCCCATGGCGAAGGCGTTGATATCCGCCGTGGCGCCGTTGATGGGATAGTCCGCAAGATAGCCGATATTGCCTTCGTTCTGCATGGCGCCCGCGATGGCGCCCAGGATGAATTTGGCTTCATAGATACGCAGGTAATAGGAACGTATCGTCTGGTGCCCCAGGTTCATGGAACAGTTCAGGAAGGTGATGTCGGGATGCTTTGCGGCGGCTCTGAGGGTCGCGGGCATCAGCTTGGGCGAAGTGGTAAAGACCACGCGGTTCCCGGCTTCGATGGCGGCGTCCAGTATGTCGTCGGCGTCTTCGTTATCCACACGTTCCACGGCGGAAGCCTGGATCTTGTCTCCGAGGGTATCCTGGACGTATTTACGGCCAAGCTCGTGGGCGTAGGTCCAGGAGGAACGCGACGCGCTGCGGTCATGCACAAAGACGACCTTTAAGGGCGAAGAACCCATGGGGATCAGCCTGGAAAGAGCGGTCTTGCGCGACTCCGGCGTGGGGTTCAGGATCATCGTCATCTCGGAACCGTTGTTGTAGTTTACAAATTCGTTCCAGAGGCGGGCCAGGTCGAGACGGATCTCGTTCTGCGTCTTTTCCAGCGCCTCGCGGTAGCCGTAGATCGAGAGGTAGACGCAGAGGGCGTCTCCGCAGGTGATGGTCAGCTTGTCCTTGGCACGGGGCAGGAATTCGTTCTCAAAGAAGGTATAGAGTGCGCGGAAATCCTGCTCCTGTTCTTTTGTCCATTTCGTTTCCCCGTCGGAGGTGTACATCAGCAGTTTTTTGAAGTTGCCCTCCCGGGACATATATAGGTAATTGATGCCGGTGAGCTCGTAAAAATCCATGAATTCATAGTAGATCTTTACGGCGGGCTCGTCGCTGCGCTTGGGGATCATGCGCGTGACGTTTCCTTCGATGCTCACAGCGTCCATGTATTTGAATACGGATACCCGCTTGTTGCCTTCCATGATATAAAAGCGGTTGTTGAATTCGTAGGCCTTGACCGGATCGCGCAGACCGTCCGCTTCCAGATCGTCGTACAGCTGTGCCCATTTCATCGCAAACTCGGAATCCGTATCCAGGATCGGCATGAAATTGCGCGCAAAAGCCGTGGTGCGGCCGGCGCTGTAGGTGCCTACGATGGATTTGATCGGGATCTCGACAAGTCCGAGGGGAACCTGCGCTTCGATGTCCACGCGGCTCACGAGTTCGTCCAGTACCGGCAGGTAGGGGTGCAGACCCTTGCCCACGCAGGCCCGGTATTCTTTGTCGCCCATTTTCAGGGCTTTTACGTAATCATTCATTCCCATAACTTACATTTTCCTCCACGTTTCGCTATTTTATCGGAAAGAAAGGCTTTTGACAACGTGCATTTTGAATAAGTCCGCACTTTATTTCCGCCGAAAAATTGTGTAAAATAGGTAGAGTCGGTCGGCGGAGCGCGGAGGACGCAGCCCGCCGTGACGGGGACGGAGAGTATGGAAAGTTATTCGGCATTTGCAAAAGTTTATGACCTCTTAATGGATAATGTTCCCTATGAGGAATGGACGGAGCGTATCAAAAAGATCCTTGCATCCCATGGGATCGCGGACGGACTGGTATTGGATCTGGCCTGCGGCACGGGAACCATGACCCGGCTTCTGGCGGAAGCCGGTTATGACATGATCGGCGCGGATGCCTCGGCGGAGATGCTGGAGGAAGCACGGGAGAAGGCAGGCGGGAAAGAGGAGGATATCCTGTATCTCTGTCAGGATATGCGCTCTTTTGAATTATACGGAACCGTGCGCGCGGTAGTCTGTATGTGCGACAGCATCAATTATCTTCTTTCGAAGGAGGATCTGCTCGCATGCTTTAAGCTGGTAAACAATTATCTGGATCCCGGCGGGCTTTTTATCTTTGACTTTCATCCGACGGAGTATTACCGCGACTGTCTCGGGGATACGGTGATCGCCGAGCGGAGGGAGGAGTGCAGCTTTATCTGGGAAAACGGCTTTGACGGAGAGCTGAACGAATGCCTGCTTACGATGTTTGTGCGTGCGGAGGACGGACGCTATGACTGCTTTGAAGAGCAGCATCTGCAGCGGGGCTATACGCCTGAAGAGATAAAAGAGGTGCTTGCGGAGGCGGGGCTTGTGTTTCTGGAGAGCGAAGAGATCGGGGACGAAGGAGACGCGCGTATCCTTGCAGTCGCAAGGGAGCAGGGGAAATAAGAGGAGAGTATCCGGCCGCAGCCGTGCAGCAGGTGCGTGACTCAGGCCGGAAGGGTAACTGATGATCACGGCTGCCCGGGAAGAATCCGGATGGCCAGCGGAAGATAAAAAAAAGTAAGCAGGAGGAATGCATTTATGATACAGAAGGGAGAAATGTATGCCATCATCCCGGCCAGGGCCGGGAGCAAGGGCGTAAAGAACAAGAACATACGCTGTGTGAGAGGCTATCCGCTGCTGGCTTACGCCATTGCGGCAGCGAAATGCTGTAAATATATCTCGCGCATCCTGGTATCGACGGATTCGGAGGAGTATGCGCGTATCGCCCGTTACTACGGTGCGGAAGCGCCCTTCCTGCGGCCTGCGGAGCTGGCTGCGGACAATTCGCCGGATATCGGCTTCATGGAGCATGTGATCGGCTGGCTCGCGGAACATGAGGGAAAGCTGCCCGAGTATTTCATGCATCTGCGGCCCACCTCGCCGCTGCGGGAAAAAGAGGTGGTAGACGGCGCGGCGGAGCGCATGCTGGCGGATCCTAATGCGACCAGCCTGAGGAGCGCACATAAGCAGGTCTTTCCGCCCTACAAGATGTTCGTGGTGCAGCCGGACGGCTACTACCGCAGCTTTATCAAGGGGATGACCATCGACGAAGCGAACAACCCCAGACAGGATTTTGACGAGGTGGTCACGCCGGACGGTTATGTGGATATCCTGCGGACGGAATTCATAAAGAAAAATCATCTGATGCACGGGGATCATGTGCTCTCCTATATCATCCCCCGGGCGGTGGATGTGGACGCAAAAGAGGATCTGGATTACGTGGAGTTTACGCTGGAGCGGCAGGAAGCCGGGCTTCTGCAGTATCTGCGTGCCAATTATAAAGAACTTTCGGAGGCGGAACTGTGAAGATACTGATGATCGGACTGGGAAGCATCGGCCAGCGGCATGTGCGGAATATCCGTAAGCTTTTGGGGGATGAGGCGGAGCTCATCGCCTACCGCAGCCGCGGCCTGAAGACGACCTTTACGGACACTCTGCAGATCCGTGAGGGGATCTCCATGGAGGAGGAATACGGCATCACGGCTTACCGGGATCTTGACGAGGCGCTGGCACAGAAGCCGGAGCTGGCTTTTATCACCAATATCACGGCGAAGCATATGGAATGTGCGCTGGCCTGTGCAAAGGCCGGCTGCCATCTGCTGATCGAGAAGCCCTTATCCCACAGCCCGGAAGGGCTGGAGGAGCTTGTGCGTGTCGCGGAGGAAAAGGAACTGGTGGTCTTCATGGGCTTCCAGAACCGTTATCATCCCTGCGTAAAGCGTCTGAAGGAAGGCGTGGAAAGCGGGGAGCTGGGGCGGCTTTCCTATGTGGCCTGTGAATTCTCGGAACGCCTGACGACCATGCACCGCTATGAGGATTACCGGGGTACCTATATGGCGAGAAAAGATATGGGGGGCGGCCCGGTGCTGAACCTGCAGATGCACGATCTGGACATCCTCCGGTGGATCTTCGGGATGCCGCGGAATGTGAGGGCCCAGCTGGGGATGAACAGCGGCCTGGAGATCGATGTGGAGGAGAGTGCGCAGGCGGTCTTTGAGTCGGCGGACGGCCTGCCCGTCTGTACCCATACGGACTTTCTGCAATATCCGCCGGTGCACCGTTTTAAGGTGGTCGGGGAAAAAGGGAGAATTGAGGCCGATCTGAATGCGGTCACCTTTAAGAAATTTATCGGTGATGATCCGGAACAGATCTGGTCGGATGCGGGCTTTCTCCGGAATGATATGTTCATTGAGGAACTGAAGGATTTCTTTGCAGCGCTGCGCGGCGAAAAGCCGGCAGCCATTCCCCTGCAGGCCGGGATCGACAGCCTGCGCATGGCTCTGGCCATAAAGGAGTCGGCGGCGGAAGGAAGAACAGTGGAGCTTTGACAGAAAGCGGCCCGGAACGGACTGCCGCGCCTGAGAGGAGAGCGGCAGCTGAAAGAACACGGGACGGAGTTTATAAAGGAGGCGGAAATGGCAAAAAAGATCTATACCGGGCGTTTTGAGATCCCGGGAAAAGTGGCGGTGGTGACCGGCGGCGGCGGTCTGATCGGCATGAAGCATTGTGAAGCCATCGTGGAAGGCGGCGGCGTGGCGGTGCTCCTGGATATCGTTCCGGAGGGGATGGAGCGGGTGAAAAAGAGCGTGCTCGAGGAATACGGCGAAGAGGCGCAGGTGGAGTGCTTTGTCTGCGATATCACACAGCGCGCGCAGCTTGAAAAAGTGCGCGATACGCTGCTTGAGCGCTACGGACACATTGACGTGCTCATCAACAATGCGGCCAACAATCCCAAGGTGGAGGGCGGCTCCAAAAACCTCGGAGCCATCCGTTTTCACAATTTCCCGCTGGATATGTGGAACCAGGATATCGCCGTGGGACTGACCGGCGCGATGCTCTGTGCGCAGGTATTCGGCGAAGTGATGGAAAAGCAGGAGAGCGGTGTGATACTCAATATCTCTTCGGACTACGGCCTGATCGCACCCGACCAGCGGATCTACCGGAAGGAAGGACTGCCGGAGGAGGAGCAGACGGTCAAACCCGTATCCTATTCGGTCGTCAAGCATGCGCTGATCGGTCTGACAAAGTATCTGGCGGTCTACTGGGCGGAGAAGGGCATACGTGTGAATACGCTCTGCCCGGCCAGTCTCGAGAACGGGCAGGATCCGGAGTTTCAGGAAAAGATCGGAAAGCTCATCCCTCTGGGACGCATGAGCCGGCCGGATGAATATGTATGCACGATCCTTTACATGATCTCGGATGCCGCCACCTATATGACCGGCGCGACCGTGGTATTGGACGGCGGCCGGACGATATGGTAAAGCCGCAGACAGAAGCGTAAGGACGGAAGGAAAGCCGGAATCGTCTTGACTTGCATGAACGGCGGATGATAGGATGAAGACCGCGTCCCTCTGAGGGGAGCGGAAATGATAGAAAGGAGCAAAGAAATGAGAAATAAGAAGATCCTGGCACAGCTGCTGACCGGGCTGCTCGTATTGGAAGCGGCATTCTCTCCGGTGATGAAGGCGAGTGCGGAGGGAGCAGAGGAGGTCGCAGCGGAAGCAGAAGCTGCGGAAGCAGCGGAGGAAGAGGCTTGGGATGCTGCCGCGGAAGTGCCGGAGGAAGACGCGGTACAGCCGGCAGAAGAGGCTGCAGAAGAGGTGACGGAAGGCAGTGCGCTTTCGGCCCTGATGTACAATCTGGAAAAGTATATGCCGGAGGATGCGGATGATGATGCACCGACGCCGGATCAGGCTGCGATGCCGGTGACCGGCATAGATCCCGTCATGCCTGCGGAAGGCGATGTCAATACTCTGGTCGTTTTAGCGGAATTTCAGGATTGTCATTTTGCGGAAGGATTCAAAGAGCAGCTGAAGGCTCAGGTGTTCAAAGAGGATACGGCAGAGAGTAAAGAGGATCCCCTCTATCCCTACGAAAGCCTCACGGCATATTATCAGCGTTCGTCATTCGACAATCTGAAGATAAAAGGGGAGTTCCTGGAGTTCAGTTCCGAACATGAGCGCTCATGGTATCCGGCTTCCGAAAGCGACGATAACGCATACCTCTATCAGGAGGTGCTGGATTATTGGGCTGCGAAGATCATTTCCGGGAAGCCGGAGGATTCGGTATTATCCGACCGGAATTATCTGAATGAGTATCTGTCGAAGTATGACGCGGACGGGGATATGAGGCTCGATGCCTGTTATATCGTTGCCGCCGGAGGTAACAATGGCTGGAGCGGTCAGTGGTGGGCTTACCGTACAAGTGACAGTGATCATACCATAGGCTCGTATACCCTTCCTTCCGTGATCCAGGTCGTAGATACCGAGCATGAAACTGCGGGATTAGATAATATGGCAGATTATCTGGTCACGTTTATCCATGAAACCGGCCACCAGCTGGGGCTCGATGATTATTATTCTTATGAAAGTTATCTGGAAAAACTGGATACCTTTGCCATGATGGGGACAAACGGCGGGGATCAGGACGGCTTCGCCAAGATGCTCCTGGGCTGGCTGCCGGAGGAAAGCGTGCACTGGGTAACGGAAGGGGAAAACGTGGAACTGCGGCCCTACAGTACCAGCGGGGATGTTGCGATCATCCTGCCCAGGGAGGAAAAGGAGAAATACGGGATCTATTCGCAGTTTATCCTTGCCGAGTATTATAAGGCGGAAGGTAATGATATCGTCGACGAATACAACAGAAAAAGGAGGGATCCGGAGACCGGGGAAATATACCTGCTTGAACAGCCGCAGGATGCCCTGCGTCTATATCATGTCTATGCCCGGCTGAATGAGAGCAGGACCGGATTCATTGTCACCAATATGTATGATGAGATGATCCCCCTGATCTCGAATTACTGGTGTGGAACGGATCCGGATTACGGCTTTTATCATGACGGGGACAGCCTGACCCCGGCAAGCTCTCCTTCCTCCGAGTATTATCTTGACCGGGCAGGAAAGGGGCTGCTGAAAGACTGCGAGATGGTAAACAGCGGGATCTCCGTAGACGGCATTCATATCGGGACGGACGGAAAGCTGAGCTTTAGGGCAGAGATTTCGGAAGATACTGTCCGCAGACCCCAGGTCATATCCGCAGCCCATTCGAATTTTTATGACGGCGAAGCCGGCTATGTTAATGCGATCGAGGTGGTGTTTGACCAGCCGGTCAATATCGATAAGAGCATGAAAGCAGCAGTCTATGACCGGGATCCGCAAAGTGGTCTTCCGATCTATGATGAGACCTGGGCAAGGATCGTGGATATTCGCAGGAGTCCCGGGTACAGCTATAGTTCGAAGAATGATACCTTATATTTTATCGTTGAAGACGAACATTTTACGGACGGAGTGCTGGTATTGCCCAGGGGAATGATCAGTTCGACGGCCGGGATTGCGGCGGATGAGCTGGTAATACCTATTATATTTTTCTCGGATGAGTACCCGCTTGTCCATCTCGGAGTTTCTGTTCCGGGCGGTGTTTATGCGGAGGCTTTTGATGTGACTCTTACCGGGATACCGGAAGGCGCGGTCGTCTTTTATGAGTTGGACGGGAATGAACCGAGCCCCGATAGTTCCGTATATGACGGCAGCATCAGGATCGAAGGGGATACGATACTGAAGGCCATCGCCGTTGGTGAAGACGGATATCCGATCTCAAGAAGGCTTGAGGTAAACTATTGTATTGAAAATGTCATCCCGGACAAAACGGAGCTTACCCTGTCCGTGGGGGAGAGCTTTGCGCTGGGAGCGGCCTTTGTCGGTGATCCGCAGGCAGATCCCACCATCAGTTTTGAGAGCAGCGATCCGGCCTGTGTATTTGTGCGAAAAGACGGAACGCTCTTCGGCAGACACGAGGGTGAGGCAAAGATCACGCTGCGTACGGTGCACGGCATCGAGGCAGTCTGCAATGTGAGTGTCAGTGATGTGTCTGTGAAGGCGCTGGAAGCTGCGCTTAAGGAAAAGTACGGGGATGAATCTGCCGCGGTGCTGGAGGAACTGGAAAATGCACTGAACGGGCAGATGACGCTGACGGAATTCTATGAGGGCGGATATCTTGAGAAGCGCTGGGTCGCTTCTATCGATGAGACGGTCTATACGGGAAAAGCAATCAAACCCGCTGTCAGCGTCTATGACGGCGCAAAACGGCTTACGGAGAAAAAGGAATATAAGCTGAGCTATAAGAATAATAAGAATGCGGGAACCGCAAGTGTTACGGTCAGCTTTAAGGGGGCGTACAAAAAGGAAGCGGCTCAGACGATTGAATTCGTGATCCGCCCGGTCAGCTTATATCCGGATCTGTTTGGGGCGATGAGCGTGAAGTATACGGGAAAACTCCAGAAACCGAAGCCTCTGCTCTATCGGAGAGATAACGGAGAGAAGGTGAGATTTACGGCAGCGGACGTAGATATCTGTTATCTGGACGAGAATTTCGAGGCTATCGACGGCTTCCGGGACGAGGGCGTATACTATATCGGTCTCGTCGGAAAAGATAAGAACTATACAGGTGATGTGGTGCTGCCGGTAAGCGTCCGGAAGATCGACCAGATCGAAAAGCTGAAGGTTAAGAAAAAGACAAAGAGCTTTAAGTATACGGGTGCGGAGATCTGCCCCGAATACGGAAAAGACTTTACCATTACCGCACCCAAGGGTTACAGTGGCATCACGGACCAAAACGGGGATCTGCTCCCGTCGGAAGTGGGTGTGATGTATGTGAACAATGTGGCGCCGGGTAAGATGGCGGTCGTGATCTACGGCACCGGCAGCGGGAATTACTACGGCATGCAGGTCATCTATTTTAAAATAAAGAAATAGGAGCGGACGTTCCCTTACGCTTGACGCACTGCTGAGGATAGGTTATAATCCAAAGCATCATGACACAAAGGGGTGCCCGATGAGCGGGTGCCCCTTGCTTTTTTACCGGGCAGCATCCCCCGGGAAAGGATGGAAGATTATGCAGACATACAGTAAAGAAGAGATCCTGGCTATGGCGGAAGAGGAGAATGTGGAGTTTATCCGCCTGCAGTTTACGGACGTGTTCGGAAACCTGAAGAATAAGGCGATCACGGCAGGACAGCTTCCGCGGGCGCTGAACAACGAGCTGATGTTTGACGGCTCGGCCATTGACGGCTTTGCAAGGGGAGAGGAGTCGGATATGTATCTGTATCCCGATCCCAATACCTGGGTCATCCTGCCCTGGAGACCCCAGCAGGGCAAGGTGGCAAGAATGCTCTGCGATGTATATACGGCGAAGAGGGAGCCTTTTGCGGGAGATCCCAGACGTGTGCTGAAGGAGGCCATCGCCGAAGCGGAGGAGCTCGGCTACACTTTCCAGGTCGGCCCGGAATGCGAATTCTTCCTTTTCCGTACCGATGAAGAAGGGCATCCCACGACCCAGACCGAGGAGATGGAAAGAGCCGGCTATTTTGACATCGGTCCCATCGACAGCGGCGAGAACGCAAGGCGCGACATGGTGCTGACGCTGGAGGAGATGGGCTTCGAGATCGAATCTTCCCATCATGAGCAGGCACCGGCCCAGCACGAGATCGATTTCATGCATGACGAAGCTTTAAAGACCGCGGACAATATCGTGACTTTCAAGATGGCGGTCAAGACCATCGCACGCCGGCATGGCCAGCATGCGACTTTCATGCCCAAGCCCAAATTTGACAATAACGGCTCAGGCATGCACCTGAACATGAGTTTGCACAGACAAGGCGAAAATATTTTCCGCGATGACAATGCGGAGGAAGGTCTCAGCCGGGAAGCACGCTGGTTCATCGGCGGTCTGATGGAGCATATGAAAGCACTGACCGCCATACTGAATCCTCTGGTAAATTCCTACAAGCGTCTGGTACCGGGTTATGATGCGCCGGTCTGGATCAGCTGGAGCGGGAAAGGAAGAGCGCCCCTTTTAGGCATCCCTGCGGACAGAGGACCCAGGACCCGTGTGGAACTTCGTAGTCCCGACTCTGCAGCCAATCCCTATCTGGCCATTGCGGTGGTGCTCCGGGCAGGTCTGGACGGCATCAAAAGGCAGCTGGAGCCTCCCGCAGCCGTGGACAGCAATGTGTTTGCGATGAGTGACAGTGAGCGGCGCGCAGCCGGTCTGGAATCGCTGCCTACGACGCTTTGGCAGGCCGTGAGACAGTTGGAAGGTGACGAACTGGTGCAGGAGGCCCTGGGCTCTTATATCGCTCCCCTGTATATCCAGGCGAAGAAAAAGGAATTCCTTGAGTACAACGCCCAGGTGAGCGAGTGGGAAGTAGCCCGTTATCTGTATAAGTATTAAGATATGAATCTGATCGTGCTCTTCGGTAAAAGTGAAGAGGGAAGAGCGATCCGCAATCTCCTCGTGCGCGGCGGTTATGAGGTGTCCGCCCTTTGCACGACAGCTTCTCAGGCCCTTTCTGAGGCCGATATGCTGGGCGAAGGCATCCTTGTATGTGGATTTCGTTATCCGGATATGGTATACTCAGAGCTGGCGGAATATCTGCCCGCAGGCTTTGAGATGCTTCTTATTGCCTCGGAGGCACTGGTTTCCGAAGGCATCTCGGAGGGCGTGGTCGCGCTGTCCATGCCTCTGAAGACCGTGGATCTTTTTGCAACGCTCGGCATGATGATCGGGAGACGGGAGCGGCATAAAAAGAAGCAGCGGCGGGCGCCGGCACAGCGCAGTGAAGAGGATAAAGCGCTCATCGCCAGAGCGAAGGAGGTGCTGATGGAGCGCAATCACATGAATGAGGAAGATGCGCACAGGTATCTTCAGAAATGCAGCATGGAGAGCGGGACCGGGCTGGTGGAAAGCGCGCAGATGGTCCTGACCCTGATGGACAAATAAGGAAAAGCTACGGAGGACTGAGATGAGATTTACGAAAATGCAGGGCTGCGGAAATGATTATATCTATATCGACGGTGCAAAGGAAAAGGTCCGGGATAAAGCGGCCCTGGTCAGATGTCTGAGCGACCGGCATTTCGGGATCGGCGGTGACGGCGTGATCTTTATCAACCCTTCGGAGCGGGCGGATTTTGAGATGGAGATGTACAATGCGAACGGTTCCCGTTCCGAGATGTGCGGGAACGGGATACGCTGTGTTGCAAAATATGTCTATGATAAAGGCCTGACGGACAAAAATCCCGTGACCATCGAAAGCGGCGGCAGCATCAAGACCCTGTATCTGAACCTGAAGGACGGGAAAGTGGATACGGTGACCGTCAATATGGGGGAGCCGATCCTGGAAGCGGAGCGCATCCCCGTGGATGTGAAGGGCTTTGCGGACGAAGGCGAGGGCGTACTGAACCGCTGCATCAGCATGGAGATCGGCGGAAAGAAGACGGAGGCGAGCGTCAGCTGTGTGTCCATGGGAAACCCCCATGCCGTGGTCTATGTGAACAATGTGGATGCCCTGGATCTGGAAAAGATCGGGCCGGTGCATGAACACCACCCTGCTTTCCCGAGAGCGGTAAATACGGAGTTTATTCAGCTGGTGGACCGCTCGCATATCCGTATGCGTGTCTGGGAGCGCGGGACGGGCGAGACCCTGGCCTGCGGTACCGGTGCCTGTGCCTCTGTGGTGGCTTCGGTCCTGAACGGGAAGACGGAGCGGAAAGTGGAAGTGAAGCTCCGCGGGGGAAAGCTTCAGATCGAATGGAAGGAAGAGGACAACTGCGTCTATATGACAGGACCCGCCAGGGTGGTATTTGAGGGAGAAGTGATACCTTCGATGCTGTCCTGACCGTGCTGAGTCATAAAGGATCAGAGCCTCGGCGGAAACGGAAGGATATAAGCTTCGGTCGAAAAGCCGGGGCTTTTTTCTATACAGGTTTATAGGGAATTGCTTCGCAATTTTCTTACAAAAAACACGGTTTGCCATAAAAAAGCTGCGATATGTTCGTATAAGATATGTATGGCAAAACGATCCGGCTCCGGAGATGCAGTATTCAAAGGAGCCGGATAAGGATGAACAGGGGTTTTGGAGGTGGGAAGCATGAAAAAGGCTGTAGTGGTTTTCAGTTTACTGACCGCGCTTGTGATGGGCGGCTGTGCCGGAAAAGGAGGAGCCGGCACGGAAAGCACCGGGGGAGGCGGCAGCAGTGTAGAGGAAGGGCAGGACCGGGACGGGACGGAGAGGGAGGAAACGGACCGGGACGGAGAAGACGGGGACGATGCAGAGCTTCCTGCTGCGCAGGACGAGGAAGGCAGCACGGATGACGATCAGAGCAGCTCTTATGATATCGAAAAGATCTATCCGGATGAGCTGATGAAAAAGATCATCGAGGGAGAGGAGATGCCCATGGTCATTGGATACGGTCTGGGCGGTGAATCGGGTTATGTTACGGCGATGTCGCAGGATACGGAGATCATCAGCGCCTTTATCGATGCCTTCCGCGAGCTGAGCATAAAAAGTATCAGCAGTGACCCTGACAATGCGGCTTATGTGGCTGACGGCGGGGAAGATATCATTTTCGGTATGGAGGACGGCAGTCAGTTTGACATAGCCCTGGACGGCCGCCAGTGGATCCATACCGACAGCGCGGTATATGAACTTGCGGATACCGCAGCACTTTCCGAAGTGTGCGTAATGATGCAGGAGATCGCCTATATGAATGACGCGGGCGGTATCACACCCGGCGATTATATCGTCTGTATCCGCGGCGGTGTGGGTGAACGGACGTATGAGACCTATGTATATGAAAAGGACGAGGGATATAAATATATCAATGTCACCTCCACCACGGTCTCCTGGGGATCGTCCAAATGGGATCATGTGGTTGAAAAGACCGGGACGGTCTCCACGAAGGAGGAGGTCGTCGAAGCAGCGAAAAAGCACGGAGCCGACAGCTTCATAACCTATCCCGGAAGTTTTGATTCACATCCCATATCGGATTTTCTCGGGAAATAAGAAGCGGCTGCAGGACGCGGAAACGGAAGGGGTTCCACCGGATATGAGCGCTTGACGCAGACCGGAGCATAAAGTATAATCACATAAGCTGACACAAAGGGGTGCCCGGAGAGGGTGCTCCTTTGCGCGTTTTGGGAAGGTTCATACAGAAGTTCATATCCATAATTTCAGGAGGTATGGGAATGTTAAAGGCAAATCAGGATTATCTTAAGTTACCGGGGAGTTATCTTTTCTCGACCGTGGCAAAAAAACAGAGAGAGTTTCAGGAGAAGAATCCGGAGCGCAGTGTGATACGTTTAAGCATCGGTGATGTGACCCAGCCCATCGCGCCGGTGATCATTGAAGCGCTGCACCGCGCAGTGGATGAGATGGCAACGGCGGAGGGATTTCACGGTTATGCACCGGATCTGGGTTACGAGTTCCTGCGCAGCGCCATAGCGGAGAATGATTATAAAGCAAGAGGCTGTGATATAGAGCCGGATGAGATCTTCGTGTCCGACGGGGCCAAGGGCGACTGCGGCAATATACAGGAGATATTTGACCGGAACTGCCGGGTGGCGGTATGCGATCCCGTCTATCCCGTATATGTGGATACCAATGTGATGGCGGGACGTACGGGCAGCTATGATGAAAAGAGCGGCGTCTGGTCGGACGTGATCTATATGCCCTGTTTAAAGGAGAATAACTTTGCACCGCTTTTTCCGGAAGAGAAGCCGGACCTGATCTACCTGTGTTTTCCCAATAACCCTACCGGCGCGGCGGTCACAAAGGCGCAGCTTCAGGCCTGGGTAGACTATGCAAAGCGGAACAAAGCGGTTATAATATATGATGCGGCGTACGAAGCGTATATCTCCGAGGAGGATGTGCCTCACAGCATATACGAATGCGAGGGTGCGGAAAGCTGTGCGATCGAGATCCGTTCCTTCTCCAAAAACGCCGGCTTTACGGGGCTCAGGCTGGGTTATACCGTGATACCGAAAGCACTGGAAGCGGACGGAGTGAAGCTGCATGCGCTCTGGGCCAGACGGCACGGCACGAAATATAACGGCGCGCCTTATATCATCCAGCGCGCGGGCGAGGCGGTATATTCGCCCGCCGGTAAGGAGCAGTTAAAAGACCAGGTGGCCTATTACATGAAAAACGCCGCTTATATCAGGGAAGGCCTTACGGAGGCGGGATATACGGTTTCCGGCGGAGTCAACGCGCCTTATATCTGGCTGGAGACTCCGGACGGCATGAGCAGCTGGGAGTTCTTTGATCTGCTGCTGGAGAAAGCCGGCGTTGTCGGCACTCCGGGGTCGGGCTTCGGTCCTTCCGGGGAGCATTATTTCCGGCTTACGGCTTTCGGCAGTTTCGAGAACACGGTGGAAGCGATCAAAAGGATAAAGGAGATGTAAAAAATGGCAAAGATTGCGATCTTTCTGGCAGACGGTTTTGAAGAAGTAGAGGCATTTGCGCCGGTGGACATCCTGCGGCGCGGAGGCATGGAAGTGAGCATGGTCTCCATCATGGGGAGAAAGACCGTGAACGGTTCCCACGGCATCAATACGGAAGCTGATCTGCTCCTGGAGGAACTGGATTTCGCGGACATGGATATGCTCATTCTTCCCGGCGGCAAGCAGGGAACGGAAAACCTGCGCAGCTGCACTCTGCTCCATGAAAAACTCCGCGAATTTGATGCTGCGGGAAAGTATATCGCGGCGATCTGCGCAGCACCGACGGTATTCGGAAAGCTCGGTCTGTTAAAAGGAAAAAAGGCTACCTGCTACGGAGGCATGGAAGGGATGCTTGAAGGCGCCGAGGCTTTGACGGATCCGGTGGTGGTCGACGGACATATCATCACCTCCAGAGGTATGGGAACCTCGGTCGCGTTCGGCTTAAAGCTCCTTGAACTCTTTACGGATGCTGCCACGGCAGAAAACATGGCAAAGGCGGTCATGGTACCCTGATCATTCCGTATTTGAACCGGTAGAGATCTTTTTGATCCACTTTCCGCCCCGCAGGCGCAGGAAAGCCCAGCCGGTCTTGATGATCTGGTCGGATTTCAGGCATACGTAGATCCAGAAGGCGGGAAGATGAAAGACAAAACCCGCCAGCAGTCCCAGGGGGATCGAGATCACCCAGAGGAAGATATTGTCGGTGAGCATCAGCATCTTCGTATCGCCGCCGCCGCGGAGCACGCCCTTGGTCATGATGCTGTTGGTGGCCTGGAAGATGATGATGAGGCTGATGGCCAGCATCAGCTCGTTGGCGATCGCGCGGGTCTCGGGACCGACTTCCGTGTAGGAGCTGATGATGGGATTTTTGGCGGCCGTGATGAAAAAGGCCGAGATCAGGCCCAGGCCGAGGCCCAGACCAAAGAACAGGTAGCCCTGTTTCATCGTGCGTTCGCGCTTGCCGGTCCCAAGGGTCTGGCCGGTCACGATGGCACCGGCCTGGCACACGCCCTGCACCACCACGGTGCTCAGCTGCTGGGTAACGGCGGTGATGGCGTTGGCGGCCACAAAGGTTTTTCCGAGATGCCCGATGACCATGGCTACGGTATTGTTGCCGATGGCCAGGATCCCGTCGCTGATCAGCACCGGGATGCAGATACGTACATATTCCCCGATGAGCGAGCGCGTGCTCATCATCAGATGCTTTACGCGGAAGCTGATCTCGCTGTCCTTAAGGAAAAGGTAGCCGACGATCATCGCGGCTTCAAAGATACGTGCCAGGAGCGTGCCCAGGGCGGCGCCGGCGATCTCCATTCTGGGGGCACCGAATTTCCCGAAGATAAAGGCATAGTTTGCCACAAGGTTTACGAAGAAAGCGCCGATGGAGACGAAGAGCGGCAGTTTTACCTGGCGTACGCTGCGCAGGGCGATGGTCGTGGTCAGCGAAGCCCCTGCAAAGAAATAAGCCGGGACGGACCAGCGGAAATAGATGCTCCCCAGCTCGATGATGGGTGCTTCGTCGGTATACATCGTCATCAGAAGCTTCGGGATCAGTGCCGTAGCCAGAGCAAAAAGGGAGGCAAGAAGGAGCGTGAGCCGCAGCATCAGGCATACGGTCTGGCGGAGGGCTCTGGTGGCTCCGTCCGCGTCGTCACCGATCTTTTTCATGCCGTAATAGCGCGAGATGGGGACCGAAGCTCCCATACCCAGCCCCATGCAGAAGATCTGGTAGATGCCGATGAAGGAATTGGCGAGCGAAGTTGCGGACAGCGCGTCCTCGCTCAGATTCCCCACCATGATGGTATCCAGCATGTTGACGCCTATGGTGATGAGGCTCTGTGCCGCGATGGGCAGGGCCAGTGTGAATACGTTTTTGTAGAAATGCGGATCCTTGTCAAAAAAACTGTATTTTATACCTGTATTTTCCATGCCCACCATTTTACTGTTTTTCTCTGTTTTCTTCAACCATAAAATGAGAGGAGCGAACAGTAACGGGTGGATACCGCCTTAAGCGTAAGGCGCTGCCGTAAACTTGTATTCTTACGCCAATCCTGCTAAAATATTCTTTATGCTTAAAACAGGGAAAAAAGAGAAAAACCTGAGATCCTTTTTCACGGTCATCGCCGGCGTGTCCGCACCGATTTTGATCATTTTCATATACAGCTTCATGGGTGCGGCCGGCCTTAAGGATTTTTTCGGCCGCCCTTTTCCGGCAGGACAGGAGATCTCTGCCGGTGAGGAGAAAGGACGTCAGATCGTCCGGGATATCTGCCGGAGGGCGGATGAAAAGATGTATGAAGATAAAGCCGCTTATTCAGAGCGGAGAGGGAGCTGAGCATGTTTTATCTGATTCGAAGCAAACTGGAAAAAGCCGAGATCTCGGAATGGAAGAAGCAGGAAAAAGACAGGGAACAGTATGTTGCCGTACTGACCTCCGAAGAATGGGCGGAGCAGAAGGAAAGCTTCGATATGGGCATCGATATGGACCTGGATCCGGCGGAGATCTACAGTACGAAGCTGGAGGTGAACTATGATTCGCTGACGGGGAGTTTTTCCATCCCGGACCGCAGGAATCTATCGGCTCCCGATAAACGTTTTGCCTTTGCGATGGATGAAAAGGGCATTGTGTTCATCGATGATACCGGTACCGTATCCGGTCTCATCGTAAAGATCATCATGGGAAAATACTGGCGTTTTCCGAGCCTGGAGCGTTTTCTCTATGATTTTCTCGAAATGATCGTGCATGAGGATCTGGTGCTGATGGAACATTATGACCGTGAACTGGACCTGATCGAAAAACAGATCCTGAGCGGCGCGGAAGGCGATTACTTAAACCGTATCAACCAGGTGCGCGGAGATGTGCGTGAGCTGCGGATCAATTATGAGCAGCTGACGGACCTCGGGCAGGAACTGGAGGAGAACGAGAACAATTTCTTTAAAGAAGAGAACCTCCGCTATTTCCATCTGTTCCTGAACCGCATGGCCCGGCTCTACGACGTGGCGGGGGCTTTGCGTGACTATACGCTGCAGCTCAGCGATCTGCACAAATCCCGGATCGACATGAAACAGAACCACATCATGACGGTCCTTACGGTGGTGACGGCGATCTTCATGCCTCTGACCCTCATCGTGGGCTGGTACGGGATGAACTTTGTGCACATGCCGGAGCTGGCTTCGCCCTTCGGTTATCCGGCCGTCATCGCGCTCTGCATCCTGATCGTCATCTTCAGCCTGATCTTCTTCCGGAAAAAGAAGTGGCTGTAGGGGGCAGCGCAGCAGCCGGTTTAGCGGGAGAGCGGACAGTGATGATTCATGGACATCAACGCGGAAGAGTGCTATATTTTACGCATAGGATATGCTGTGAAAGATCGATAATTATCATGGGACAGGAGAAAATATGAAAAAAGGAAAAATCTCATTTCTGACAGGTCTGTTGAGTCTGTTTATCTTTACCTGCGTGTTTACGGGGCACGGGTTTGCCGCTTTTGCGCAGCATGATGAGGCGGCGGAGACGGAAGAGGTCTGTGCGGAGGCCCCGGAGGCCGCAGAGGAGCCGGAAGCACCGGATATTCTGCAGGACGGGGAGCTCAGGGGGGATGCGGATTCCCCGGAAGAAGAGGAGGGCGAGATCCGTGTCGGACAGGACGGGCAGTATGCTACGCTGGCAGAGGCTTTCAAGTCTGTCGCAGGGGCTCCCGGAGCCTATGTATTTGATATCGGAACGGAGCATACGGAGCCGAAAGCCATAAAGCTTCCCAAAGGAGAGTTTTCGATCACGATCAAAGGCGGCAGCCTGAAGCTGAAATCTCCTGTGATCACGGCAAACTGCGATCTTGTGATCGATACGGAGCTGTGCTCTCTTACCAGGAAAGCACCCTCTGTAAAGGTGGCAGCAGGAAAGCAGCTTCTGATCTGCAGAGAACAGGCATCCCTTTCAAAGATCAGCGGAACAAAGACATCGATTCTGAAGCTGGAAGCGGATGTAACGCTTGATACCCTGAAGAGCTTTGCATCAGTTGACTGCGGTGAAGCGGTCCTGCATGTGACAAAGTCCGTCAGCGCTGTGGGGACGTTGAACGGTGCCTGCCGCACGGACGGCTCGGCGAAATTTGCCGATATCGGAAATGCACTTCTCTACGTGCAGGAAGCAAAAGCGGCGAAGACCGTGATCGAAAAAGTCAGCGGAACGCTTTCCGTCTGTGTCGGAGCGGGAGAAGCCCTTGCGGGAGGAACACATATCTTTCAATACAATGGAAAGCAGCCGCTTGATCCCGGCAAAGTGAAGGTGCTGAATAAAACCGCTGCCGGAAATGAGCTGACGGCATATCAATACGGAAAACAGGTAAAGGCAGAATACGCGGGATCGCTCACGGTATTTGTGGGCGGTGAGAGCGACAGCTGGATAGAGATGGGAGAATATCCGAGTTTTGAAAAAGCCTTTGCTGTTATGACGGAAGCCAAAAGTTACTGGATCTACGTAAACTGCGATATGAAGACCGAAAAGATCACTTTGCCGAAAACACCGGAGGAACTCACGATCCATGGCTCCCATGGGATCAAAACCCTTGATCTTGGAAAGACAAAGACACTGAAGGCGGCCTGCAATCTCAGGCTGATCGATCTGCGACCCATATCCGGCGGAGCTCCGGTGAAAGTCAGCAGCAGCGGAAAGATCTGGCTCAATCTGGGAAATGTTGAGCTGGCTTCGGTAACTACGGATAACTGGCTCAGGCTGGACGGAGATGTGGTGGTGTACGGAAATGTGAGTACGCACGGTTTATATGCGACAAAGACCGATCCGGAACTGTCTTTCAGAACACTGACTGTAAAGAAGGGCGGCATGCAGGATTTTTCCAGACCGATCACCCTTAAGGTGATCGATCAGAACGGGGAGCCTGTCCATCTGGGCTATGGGCAGGAAGTGAAAGCGGTCAAAAAATATGCCGGATATTTTTCGGATAAACAGCTCAGGATCAGTGTAGAAAACATAAGCGGGGCAAAACTTGAGCTTCGCGGAACGAAACTGTATGCGGTTTCTGCCGGTGAGGGCTGAACACACAGGCCGTGCCGGCAGACAGGCAGCTTAGGAAAGAGAGGTATCAACAGATGCGTATAGCAGTGATCGCCGATACACACGGACATCTCAGGGGGGATCTGGAGGATCAGATCTTTTCCTGCGATGCGGTTTTCCATGCAGGGGATTTTGATACGGAAGATGTATATTCGCGAATGAGCCAGAGGCCCGTTCCTTTTTACTGCGTCCGCGGCAACAGCGACTGGTGGTGCAGGGGAGGCGATATCCCGGAAAGCCTGAGCGTGGAATATGAGGGCGTACGGATCTTCATGACCCACTGCGTCGAGGATGTGCCCGCCCTGTGCCGGCAGCCCCAGGACCTCATCATCTGCGGGCATACCCACAGCTACAGCAAGAGCTTCAGGGACGGGGCGATGTATCTGAATCCCGGCAGCACTTCAAAGCCCAGGGACGGGGCGGCCGGGTATTGCATCCTGAATCTTTTCGACGGTCATTTCGAAGAAGAGCATATACTGATCGAAGCGGCGGCGCCTCCGGTATCGGCACAGTCCGGCCAGCTCATGGACCGCCTGGTCCGCCAGGTGATCAAGATGAACGATAACGGATCGAGCGTTGCGGAGATCGCGGCACGTCTGAACGAGCCGCCGGCCCGCGTCGAAAATATCGTGCGCATGTATCTGAAGCATCCGGGGATCAGCATCGATGCGATCGTAGCGAGACTGTGAACGGTATCCCGGGAGAAAATGTATCCGAATTGCGGGAGAAGATGGATTGAAAGCTTTACTCCGGCGTTTTGAAAACTATATCTATGATCCTTCGATCAGTCTGAAAGACCGATCCTTTCTGGTCTTTTCCGTTGCCGTACTGATCGCTCTGTTTCTCGCGATCCCCTGCGGGCTCATCATGCAGGAGCCGCCTCTGGCGACGATCTCGACGGTGGTGGGGGCCGTGTCCTTTACGGCCTATGTGATCTTTGCCATCCGGACGAAGCGGATCCGGCAGGCCAAGGTGGTCATCTCGGTCCTGCTGGTCTTTGTCTTTCTTCCCGCCATGTTTTTTTCCAACGGCGGTTCGGACGGCGGCACGCCGGTGTGGCTCCTGCTCGGCACGATCTATATTTCCATGATCCTTGAGGGAAAGCTCAAGATCGTCATGCTGCTTCTGAACATGCTCGTCATCGCAGCCACCTGGATCGTGGGCTACCTTTTCCCGGATCTTGTTACGGAATACAGCAGGGGCGGCAATTACTTCGATTCCGTCGCTGCGCTTTTTATCGTGGGTGCGATCATCTTTGTACTGATCTCCTTCCAGAACAATCTCTTCCGGAAGGAGGAGGCAAAAAAGAACCAGCAGCGCCTTTTCGAACAGACAGCCATGGCCCTGGTCAATGCCATCGATGCAAAGGACCGTTATACCCACGGTCACTCTTCAAGGGTTGCGGATTATTCGAGAAAGATCGCCGAATACAGCGGGAAGAGCCCGGAGGAATGCAACGAGATCTATTATGCTGCGCTTCTGCATGACGTGGGCAAGATCGGCATACCCGAGCATATCATCAATAAAGAGGGGAAGCTGACAGAGGAAGAGTACGCGGTCATCAAGCAGCATCCCGTTCTGGGAGAACAGATACTCCACAGCATCTCGGAATTCCCGGCGCTGGGGATCGGAGCCCTCTATCATCATGAGCGTTATGACGGGAAAGGCTATCCCAATAAACTGATCGGAACGGATATCCCCGAATATGCGCGTATCATTTCGGTGGCGGATGCCTATGACGCCATGACCTCGAGAAGAAGCTACCGCGATCCCATTCCGCAGCAGAAAGTGCGAGAGGAATTCGTCAAGGGCGTGGGAGCGCAGTTTGATCCGGATTTTGCACGTATCATGATCCATCTGATCGATGTGGATCTGGAATACGAGATGAAAGAGCGGGAAGATGTGCGTGAACTGGCCGGAAAAGGTAAACTTATCATTGACCGCTACCGCAGCGACTGGTCGGAAGGCTTCCTGCTCACGCCCGAAACTACGACGGTCTGCCTGAAGATCGCTCCGGACAAAGAAGGACGGAGCCCGAAACCGGTGATCGTTCTCTTTGATTCCCTGGACGGGCGTATCCATGAAAAGGAAGATGAGGTCGCGGAACTGCTCTATTACGAATACGGAGAGCTCTTTTTTGACGGCACTTATGTCTGTAAGGGCGCGAGGAAGATGCTGGGCAGGGAATGCCGGGAAGCGGAGACGACAGCGGAACCCGGAGAGTACCGGATCGAAGCGCTCAAGATCCGTGACCATGTACGGATCCGTATCAGCGGAAACGGACGGGCGGATGAATTCATCATCGCGCTGCCGGACTGTTCCCGTTATGCTTATATCGGATTCAGCGGTGAACACTGCTGCTATTCGGACGCCCGTGTGGACAAGGCAGAGGAAGCCGCGCCTCCGGACAGCATTGAAAGGATCGCCGAAGAGATCAGTTATATCAATGTACCGGCAGGGGATATCCCCAACGTGCAGATCGACGGCTACCGCACGGATTCTTCCGAAGGTATCGAGATCACGGACGGCATGTGCATCCGCTTTCATGCGGCCACGCTGCCCACAGCAAGACTGGTGTGGCATTGTCCCTTTGTGAACATCTTCAGTTCGGAGGACGGAATGGTCAACGGGCCGGCTTACCGCGATCTCATGCTCATGCGTCTGGACGGGGAATGCTGGGAAAGCGATCCGGCCTGTTCCCTTTCCCTCTTCGTAAACAGGGACGATGAATTTGACGGCTGGGACGCCTGGAAGGCCTTCAATAAAAAAGGTTTCGACTGCACGGTTTCTTTTAAAAGAGAAGGAAACAGTGTTACCATGCGTACGGAGAATAACGGCATTGCGATCAAAAATACGCTGACCATCGCCGATGCACCCGAAAAACTCTACGCCGCCGTTACCGGCGATCAGTGCACCATCACCAATATACGGATCCGTAAAGGATGAGAAAATACCTGCTTTTGGAGGTAGCGGAGAACTTTATCCAAAGGTATAATCGGAGACATATACTCCGGGAAGCTGTATGGCTTACGGTTTGTTTATGAGGAGATAACGCTATGGATACATTTTCCAATATCGCGCTGGCAGCAGTGAGTTTTGTATTCCTGGGGCTGGGAGCTCTGGCGCTGGGAGGCTGCGGGAAAAAAGGTGAAAGCGGTATGGAGGGGCTGTGGTACGAGCAGAGCCTGTTCGGAGGAACGCTTACGGTGACGGAGGACGAACTCATCTATGAGCAGAACGGATACCGTTCAAGCACTTCCTATCACACCAAAAGCACAAAGGATTATCTGGAGCTGGTGCCGGACGATGACTGGTTTTATCCGGATGTGTATTATTACGCGGACGAGGAAAGGCTCATCATGCATACCATGCCTCATACGGATGGGGACGGAGGATACCGGATCATGAACTTTCTGCGTTCGCCTTATGTGGCACCGACTGAACCCGTATACGGGGAACGGAAGGATGCGGGGGATCCTGATGCGCCGAAAGACTTTGCGGATCATGCCATCGAAAGCCTGAGCCTGGATGTCTACGAGCCCACCAGGCAATACGGAGATATGGCGGCGGAGCAGCCCTATGAAGGAGAGTATCATTACCGGATCCGCCGGGAGGATGACGGTGGAGCCGTTATTGAAGAATCGCCCTGCCCGGAACAGATCCGGATGACGCCGGAGGAGCTTTCGGCGCTGGAGGAACTCATTGCCTCCGGAGGCCTGTACGGCTTAAACGGTGTGGATGTCTGGACCGAAGGGACGCCGGAGGATACGGTATGGTATGAGCTGAACATCCGCTTTGCGGGCGGGGAGACGTATCATTCCCGTGCAAATCACAAGGATGTGGATGATATATGGAAAGATGCGGGCTGGGAGCTTCACCAGTATATATATGAAGTGCTATCCGCAGCGGGCTATAATTACACTTCGGGAGAGTTTCATTCCACAGAGCCCATGCTGCGTCTCGGAAACGGGAGGGCGGCAGCTGTTTCTTATGTGATCCGCGGGGAGGAAGAACAAAGCGAGATCGCAGGCACGGCTTATGAATATACGGTATCGACGCACTATACCCGTTTTGAGGCGGAGGGCGATGCGCCGGAGGCGCTGATGAAGACGCTCTCCGATTTTTCGGGAAAATACCGCCTTCTTTCCGAACAGGCGCTGAAGGAAGATGATGAACAGATGGCAGCGGTGCCGAAATCGGTATGGAAAAAGGAGGATCGCTGTTCGGCACGTTCGTTCTTCTCGGCATCCCGCATCGAATGCGACGGAATGCTGTGCAGCTTCCGTTTTGACGAGGGCCGTGTCAACAGCTTCGGAATGGAGCCCTACGGTTACGGCACTTATCATGCCTTTAACGTATACATCGATGCGGAAAAGGGAAATATCTTAAGGGTTGCGGATCTCTTTACGGATCCGGATAAAGTGTGCCGCCCGTTATATGACAGGGTGATCAATTTCTATGAAGAGGATACGGCGGAATTTCAGAAGGAGTTCGGACGTATGATCCGCATTCCGGCAGCGGAGGGCGGACTGGATTTTTCGCTGAACGATGAGGGCGTTACCCTGATCTATCAAAAGAGGACGAACTATGACGAAGACAGTATCTATACCTCCGTTCTCGTCTATTATGACGAGCTGCAGAATGAGCTGAATCCGGCGTATGCGGTAGTAAGATAGGAAAAGCGCGATGAGCTTTTAAGGAGGGATCCTGTAAGGGAAAGGCGCAGATCGGCCCCCGGATGGACCGGAGGGGATATTGACGGAGGGATCTTAATGGAAGAAGAAAGCAGGAGAGAGATCACGGAACGGGAGCTGGCGATGGAGCGCACGCAGCTTTCCCATGAGCGAACGGAACTATCGGTGCTTCGTACGGAGCTGGCATTTAACAATACCAAACTTTCCGTAGAACAGACGCATCTGTCTTTTCTCCGGACGGTCGTGTCCCTGGTGGGAAGCGCGGCCACGGTCTACAAGGCGCTGCCGGCCCTGGGCGTCTCGGATCTTTTCAGCACCGTTCTTTCCGTATTTCTGATGCTGGCGGCATTGTATTTCTTTATCAAGGACCGCCGCACATATCCGCGGCTGAAAAAAGAGATCGAAGAGATGGAAAGGAAGAAGGCGGAGCTTGTAGAGCAGACAGAGGCCTTTGCAGGGGAGTGAGAACGTCCGTTCAGACCCGTGCCACACAGCTGTTGCGTGGGCTGCGGCATTCCGCATCCGGGATGGCAGTATAAAGGAGAAAGAGACAGGAGGAAAAGATGGACTATAAGCTGATCAGCAATCCGGGCAGCCGTGAGATCAATGAGGACAGTGCGGCAGTATTTAAAAAGGGGGATAGCGCCCTGTTTGTACTGGCGGACGGTCTGGGAGGGCATGGCCGCGGAGAAGTGGCCTCCGCCATGTTTACGGAGACGGCCGGAGAGCTTTTTGAAGCGGAGCCGGAGGCGGAGGACCTGATCGAAAGGATCTTTGAGGAAGGACAGCGCCGCATTCTCGCACGTCAGGAGGAGGAACATGCGAGGAACGAGCTCAAGACCACGGGCGTGGTATTGCTGGTCCGCAACGGCAGCTGTCAATGGGGACATGTCGGGGATTCCCGGCTGTATCATTTCCGCAGCGGGAAGCTGCAGCGGCGTACGCTGGATCACAGCGTTCCGCAGATGCTGGTCAGTGCCGGAGAACTCAGGGAAAGCAAGATACGCAGCCATCCGGACAGAAACCGGCTCCTTCGCGTGCTGGGGACCGAATGGGAAACGCCGGCTTATGTGATCGTCGAGCCGGCAGCAGCTGAGGACGGAGAAGCCTTCCTTCTGTGTTCGGACGGTTTCTGGGAACTGATCCTGGAAAAGGAGATGCAGAAGCTGCTTCAGCGCAGCAGCACCGCGGAGGAATGGCTGGAAGCCATGAACGGGATCGTGCAGAAGCGGGGGATAAAGAAAGATATGGATAACAATACCGCCATTGCGCTGCGTTTATAGATGAAAAAATACCTACTTTTGGGGGTAGGCGGGAAGGACAGATTTCTGTATAATTAAAATCCGGGGAAGCCGTGAACCCTGTTCCGGCCTCTGCCGGATATTTTTATACATCGAAAGGAGGATGCTATGAAAGCAGTAAAGAAACTCAGAAAACTCGCGGCATTTCTGCTGACCGTATTTTTGCTTACCGGCGAGTTTTACAGCGCAGGCTTTGCAGTCTACGCGGCCGGTGATGCGGAGGAGGAAGCCGCAGCAGCGGAGGAGCAGTCCTTTGAGGAAGAGGATGCCCAAACGGAAGAGGCGGAAGAGGCCGCCGGAGAAGACGAGGCCCTGACAGAGGATGCGGAGGAAGCCGCAGATCCTGCAGAGGAGGAAGAGGAAGCTGCGACGGAGGCAGATCCACTGCCCGAGGATGAGGAGATCTCTGCGGAGGAAGAGGAGCCGGACGGGGACCCGGGATTAGAACTTGCCAATATACTGGTGATCAATGGTAAAAACATAACCGCTAATGCAGGAAAGTATTACGGCACAGACGGTGTGATCTACAATTCGGTTTTAGCCATGCCCAATTCCGTAAAGGGGTATCTGACATTTAAAAGAAATGATGATGAGATAATCCTTACGATGAAGGATTATGAGCTGGAAGGAGATGCAGATCTTACAGGCCTTCATTATCTGCATCCGGACTATGATACAAATATCTACTCCAACACGAAAAATCTTATCATCCGGGTGATCGGAAAATGTAAGATCAAGCCTTATGGGAAAGCGGGGGCAGACAGCTATGCGATCAGAACCAAGGGTAATCTTACGATAGAAAATACGACAAAGATCTCAGGAGTACGAGGTCCTGTAGCCGGAACCCTGACAATCGAAGCTCGTTCCGGATCGACTGTGGATTGGGCCGGAAGCATCTGCTGCGATGGCGATCTGAATATCTGTGGCAAGCTGGGGATGGCTGTAGCGATGATAGACGGATATCCCCTGACCCTGAATTGCAACAGCTATGCAGAGAACGGGGCATCTTCTTCGATCGGAGAAGTGGCCTCTGTAAATGGCGATGTGACGATCGATAATGCCGACGTCTATATCGGTAAGGGTGAGGACAATGGCTTTGATGCCGCTCTTGTAGCCCAGAAGGGATCGGTGACGGTAAATTCCAGCAAGCTGGATATCACCTGCGGTGACAGCGAAGACAGTGCGACAACGGTGGCCGGGATCTGGGCAGAAGAGGATATCACGGTCGGAAGTGATGCAAGAGCGGATATCGAAACCCAGGGAGGAAGCAAGGATGTCTGGGCCATCTACAGTAATGAAGGCCAGATCAGTGTTTCCGGACATGTCGAGGCAGGAACGTTTGAGAGTGAGAGAGGTGCGGCGATATATGCCGGCGGTGCAGAACCCGGTATCATACTGGACGGTACTTATCTTGATTTTCCCAACACCGGATATGTGGAAAGCGGTACGATCCTTTATCAGGAAGGGAAAAACACGAAAACCGCATATAGCGTGCGCATAGAGAAGGGGGAACAGTATCCTCTGTGGATCGGCAATGAGCGTGTGAATTCCAATAACTGCACGGATCTGAAATATTGTTTCGGCGGACCGGACAGCCGGACAGCTTCTTATGATCCCGTGAGCGGGACACTGACGCTGGATGGAGTCACCAGTGTAAATTATGAGTATGCTTCTTCGTATGGGCCTGTAAAGATCTATTCGGAAAGATCTCTGAAGATACGTGGAAACGGTGATATCTATGGTGTCGGTACAAACAGTATCGCGGTTCTGGTAGATACCCCTAAGCCGAACGGGATGCTGGATATTGAAGGAAAGTTTGAGTTCAGCGGTGGCGGATATGCGATTTATACAGGTGAAAGGACTACTGTAAGGGTAGGGGGCAGCGATACCGAGCTGAAGCTCAGATCCGCAAATAAATCAGCGATCGCTGCCAGAAATGGTTTTATCCTGGATGAAGGTACGGTAGATGCAGAGGGGAAGGATTATGGTGTGTATACGGACCGTGGACCGATCCGGCTTAATTACGGAAAACTGAGTGCAAAAGGTGACGAGGCAGCACTCATTGCTTACGGGGCGGACGCGATCATTCTGGGTGAGAGCATGGAGATCCGCGATCCGGCAGGCGCCGGGACCGGTCTTGCCAAAACGTCTACGAATCTTACTGTGACAGTGATCAAGAATGGAGAAGAGACCGTAAAGGAAGCCACGCTCGAATCATCTGTCCACGGCCTTGCCGTGACACAGGCGGACGGAGAGTATTCTAAGGTTTCTCTGGAAGATCCTGTTTATACCGAAGAAACAGGTGCCAGCTACACCGTCAGTTATAGCGGTACACAGGATGACGGAACAGCTTTTGAAGCGACGGAGGATATGCCGAAGCCGAAGTATCCCGGTTCCTACCGCGTAACGGTAGAGGGTGTAAAGGGCGATGAACGTTGGCTCGGCAGTGCGGATTTTGTGATCCGCCCCGGTGAGTACAGCGCGAGAGTGGATGCCGTAAACCGTGAGTACGATCCGGATTCGAAGCTGGTGGAGCTGGAGAACGGGGTGTTTGTGGGTCTGCCGGTTCAGAGTGATGATGTCAGGGTGGATCTTACGAATGCCATAGGCGAGATGGCGGATGAAAATGTGGGCGAGGATAAAGCCGTAACGGTTTCCGGTGTTAGCTTTGCCGGTGCCGATGCCTGGAAATACAAGCTCAGGGAGCAGCCTCAGGATATTACCGTAACGATCACAAAGGCAGAGTGGAAGAGCACATCCATCCGAAGCGATGTGGAGGCGGGACAGGCTGGTGAGCTTTCCCTTACAGGATATCTTGCACCGGGCGCAGCAGCTGTGATCGCGGAGCTCAGCTTTGAAAAAGGCGAGGATCAGCTCGATGGTGCTATCCAGCTCAGCGGTACGGATCTTAAATGGAAGATCAAAGCGGATGCGGAAAAGCCCATTGTTGTCTGTAAGCTGCCGGTAAAGAATGCGGCCAACTATCAGGATTATGAATTGCTGATCACGCTCGCGCCTCATGAGTATACCGTAAGCTTCGAAATGAACGGTCACGGAGAGCAGCTGGCCGATCAGAAGGTATATACGGGCGAGGCTCTTGAGGAGCCCGCAAAGCCCGCGTCTGCCGGCTTTGCCTTTAAAGGATGGTTTGCCGATGCGGAGCTTACTACGGCGTACGATTTCACCAAACCGGTGACGGCGGATCTGATCCTTTATGCGAAATGGGTCGAGCAGACGGAGGGCGTATCGCCTCTGGATCCCGTTCCGTTCATCGACGCCGATACTACAGAGCTTTTCCTGGTCAAGGGACAGAAGTTCACGATGAAGGAAACAGGCTGGGCACCGAAGGCAAAAGCGGATAAAGCGATCGTTTCCATCAGCAGAAAGGGAGCTTTCAAGGCCAAGAAAGACGGGACGGCCACGATCGTAAAGGATGGCCGCGAGATCACCATCACGGTATACAAACCCGTGATCGCAAAGAAGCTCAAGCTTGAGACCGGAAAGGAGCCGCAGCAGATCGAGCTTAAGGACTTCGGCACGCTGAACGTACTCTGGTACAGCGCAAATCCCGATGTGGCCAGGGTAGACCAGAGCGGTAAGGTGACGCCTGTTGCCAAGGGCAGCACGAAGGTTACGGCCTATATTAACGGCAGCGCCTACAACTGCACGGTGACGGTAACAGAGCCGACGCCCGCTCTGACACGCACGATGCATCTGGCACTCGGCGCTTCCAGGAGTATCAGCATCAAGGGGCTGAAGAAGCCGGCCTGGAAGCCCAGCAAGGATGATATGGTCAGGATCAAGGGCAGCAAGGTGACCGGAGATAAGAAGGGAAGCCTTGAACTGAAAGCCGAAGGAAACGATCCGGAATACAGGGTGACTGTCTTTGTTGAGGATCTGACGCTTGGGGGCACCGGGATCACGGCGGATAAGGGCAAGAACAAGTATAAGCTGGAGATGGATCTGAATACCGAGCTTAAGACCGCACAGATCACAACGGATGCCAGCCTGCATCAGGCGCTGATCTTTAAGAGCAGCAAGCCGCAGACCGTCTTTGTGGACGAGAGCGGAAAGATCACGGCCAGAGCCGCCGGCAAGGCGAAGCTTACGGCCAAGGTCGACGGAAAGACCATCACGATCAGCGTGGTAGTGAAGTAAGAAAAAGGAATAACAGCAAGACTGAGGGCTGGGAGAGATCCCGGCCCTCTTTTATAAGTTTGACAGCCTGAAAATACATACTTTCGGCGGTAGTCAGAAGCCGCAAAATCAGTTATAGTTGTAAACATGGAAAGACTGCGTTTCGCGGACAAGAGAATACTGTTCATCCTTCCGATGCTCATCCTGGCGGGGATCGTTACGAACATGATCCCTGCTGTGAAATATGTGCCGCATCATCTTTCGGCCTTCTGTTACATTGCCCTGATCATAATCTGGGCGATGACGCTCAGGCGGAAGCTTCTGGACCATGCTGTCTGCAGCAGGATCCTGGCGGCCTGCGCTTTCATGCTGCTGCTCTTTTTCCTGCGGATCTGCAAGTTTTCCTTTTTTCCGAGCGATACCCTCGCGCAGGAATACGTCTGGTATCTCTATTATGTTCCCATGACAGCCATTCCGCTCCTTATGTTCACGGCGGCGCTCAACGTGGAGCCGGTCGGAGACAGAAGGCGGGTGAAGCTGACCGGAAAACTGCTTCTCATACCGGAATGTGTTGTCTGCGCGGTGATCCTGACGAACGAGCTGCACGGGCAGGTCTTTGATATCGTGGTTTCTCCCGACGCGGAATACAGCCGGCGCTGGTTTTATTATGTGACGCTGGTCTGGATACTGGTTCTGAGCCTGGGAGCCTTATATGTGATGCTGAGGAAATGCGCGATCTCTTCGGCCAGGAAGCTCTGGTATGTTCCGTTGCTCTTTATCCTCGCGGGCGCTGCGCTGCTCGTCCTTTACCTGATCTGCGGGGGAGCTCCGCAGATCGCCGGTCACAAGGTCTATCATCTGCAGGAGGCGTTCTGCCTGCCCTTTATCGCAGGCATCGAGAGTCTGATCCTGATCGGCGTCATTCCGGCAAATTCCGGATATGAGGAGCTGTTTGATCTGTCCGGTATCAATGCCTGTATTTTTGACAATGCGGGAAATCCGGTCCTGCATTCCACGGACTGGACGGAAGAGTCCGCCGATGAGGACCACCGTATCCGCCGGGAGCCGGTTACGGGAGGCTATGTGTCCTGGGTAGAGGATCTGACGGCGATCAGCAGGCTGAACCGTGAGATCGAGGAAGTGACGGAGGAGCTGGAGGACGAAAACGACCTGATCCGTCAGGAAAAAGAGATCCATGCGGAGAGAGTGCGTTACGAGACCAAAAACCGTCTGTACAACAGGATCGCATCGGCGGTGCGCCCCCAGGCGATCCGCGTGGATGAACTGCTTTCCGGGGCGGAGTCGGAGGAAGATGGGCAGTTTCACGAAAACCTGAAATATGCGGCGGTCCTGAGTGCCTATATCAAGCGTATGGGAAACCTGATGCTCCTTACGGACGGACAGGCGGAGCTTTCCACGGCGGAGCTAAAGATGGCATTTGCGGAATCCATCGACTATCTGCGGCTGATGGGCTGTGAATGTGAGCTGATCGCAAAGGGAGAGCACAGGATCGCCTCCCGCCTGGCGCTTCTTTCCTATGAACTGTTCGAGACGGCGATCGAGGATGTGCGCTCGCGGCTGCATTCCTGCATGGTCGTGCTGGATGCGGCGGAAAGCTTTGAAATGACAGTCATGCTGGATGCAAAGGCCGAGGCGATCAGTTCGGCCTGGAAGCGCGAATTGCTGAAGGAAGCCGGAGGCAGACTTTCGATACGCTATGAGGATGATACCTTTTTCATCTGCCTGAGCGGGAAGGAGGCGTTATGACATACACAACGCTTTCCGAAGCTGCGCAGAGCGTGATCCTGATGATCAGCTGCTTGACCTTTATCATGTTTCTGTATTATACGATACGGATGACGGATCTCGGAAGGAAAAAGCTCTACCGGCTGCTGGCGGTCCTGGAGACGATCTTTTCCTTCGGGCTCTTCCAGCTTCTGATCATGATACAGCAGAAAGACATAAGCGTTTCCTTTCCGCTTCCGCTCTTTCCGACCCTTGCAATGGTATGCCTGCTCTTTATGCATGCGGCGCTGCTGCACCGCCGCATCGCCATCTGGAAGAAGGAGCATCTGTCCGCAATATCGGTCAAGGAAGCGTTTGACCGTCTGCCCATGGGACTGATGTTTTACAGTGCCTCGGGGGTTCCCATCATGGTTAACGAGACCATGCAGGCTGTGGCGCGGGAGTTATTCGGCAGCCCGGTGACGGATGCCGTGGCTTTCTGGGAACGGCTCGGGGAGGCGGACCGTTCCGACCGGAAAGAACCGGAGGACGACAGCCGTATCGTCGGAAGCTCCGAGGAGAAAGTCTACGGATTCCGGCGGGGAAAGCTTGCGGTAAAAGGCAGCGAGCTCTACGAGCTGACAGCGGTGGATATCAGCTGGGAATACGGGATGACACGCGAGCTCGGCTGGCGCAGGGACAGGGCCGGAAACATGAACAGCCGTCTGAAGGCGCTGATGAGCGCCATCGAATATGTGAGTATGAACAAAGAGCTGCTGCAGCTCAAGGCGGCGCTTCATGACAATATCGGACAGAGCATCCTGATCGCGAAACGTTATCTGTACGCGCCGGGCAGCGTCGACAAAAAGCGCATGCTGGATTTCTGGACGGATAATATCCGTCATCTGATCAACGGGGAGCCGGAGGAGTGGGAACTTCCCTATTATGTCATTTCAAGGGAGGCCGACAGGCTGGGGATACGTTTAAATATCATCGGCGAGCTGCCGGAAAAAGGCAGGCTGATCCCGGTGGTGGATGCCGCCGTATCCGCGCATATCGGAAATACCTTAAAGCACGCCGACGGTACGGAGGCGACCATCGCGGTACAGAAACAGGGGAAGGATTATATCCTGCGTTTTACGAACAACGGCAGACAGCCGGAGGGGGAGATCCGGGAACGGGGAGGCCTGCAGAACCTGCGGCGCGAGGTGGAGAGCATCGGGGGACGCATGGAGCTTTATTCGAAACCGGCATTTGAAATGAAACTGATACTTCCGGGGGAGGAGTAAAAGTATGGCTATCAGAGTGGTGATCGCGGAGGATTTCCGCATGATACGGGAGATTTTTGAAGCAGCGGTGGAACAGTCGGAAAACTATATCCTGGCAGGGTCATTTCCGACGGCACAGCAGGCGGTGAAGTTCCTGGAAAAGGAGGACGCGGATCTGGTGCTCATGGATGTGCTGATCCCGGGAAGCATGAACGGTCTGGACGCCGCGGCGCAGATCAAGGAAAAGAAACCGCAGCTGAAGATCATCATCGTCACTTCCATGCCGGAGCTTTCCTATGAGAAAAGGGCGAAGGAGATCGGGGTGGAAGGCTTCTGGCAGAAAGAGGTGCAGGAGCAGAGCATACGGGAGATCATGGACCGTGTAGCCGCAGGAGAGAAGGTCTATCCGAGCGAACAGCAGCAGCTGCCCATCGGAAATGCCATCAGCACGGATTTTACGGAACGGGAGATCGAGATCCTGGAGGAGCTGGTGGCCGGGGCCTCCAATAAGGAGATCGCCGACAAGCTCTGCCTGGAGGTATCCACCGTGAAGATGCACATTTCCAACATGCTGACCAAGACCGGATTTCACAGCCGACTGGAACTGGCCGTAAAGGCACGCCACTACGGTCTCGTGACCGGGGAATAAAAAAGTCACGCCCGGATGAAAATACCTACTTTTGGCGGTAGCGGGGGTCGGATCCGGGTGCTACAATATGGAACTGTGAGATGTCCATGAAGCAGTATTTCAGCGGAAAGACTCAGAGGGGGGACAGGACACATTCCTGTCAGAAAAAGACCACGGGAAACCGGTGGTCTTTTTTTCGGAATCACGGGGACGGACTTCGTGGTCCTGCGGTTCAGATCGCAGCTACGATACGGTTCAGCTCTTCTTCGGCGATGCCGATCCGTCCGCAAAGGTCATAAACGAAATTGCACTCGGATTCGTCGAAACGGTGATCCGCGATCATGACCCGGAGGACTTCTTTCAGTATGGCTTTTTTCGAATCTCCATCCATTGCCGCGAAATAGTCATCCAGTTCATCCATGGAATAGCTGCTTTCATCCGGCAGCATGCTTTCATCTATGGCGGCTTCTTCGCAATATCTGCGGATCAGGTCTTTTTCTTCTTTGACAAAGATCCCGTTTGCCAGGGCGGCTTTCAGGGCCAGAACCAGGAATTTCTGTGCTTCTCCGCATTTTGTAGTGTACATCGGCCGGTCCTCCTTCCGAAATCATGTAAAATTACGTTAGTGATATATTTTTTCATGCCGGTACCCGGAACCGGGCGCATGTCTTCCATACTTTACATATATATCATGATATCACGGAAAACATACGGATTCTACCAACCATGCTTTCCATCAGCGCACTGATTTATAGCGGGAGAAAGGCGCTGATCTGCCATAGATGCCGCCGGTGCGCCGCGTTTCTTTTGATGGAGATCCGCATTCCGGCGTCGGCAAAGTACCTACCTTCGGCGGTAGTGGGGGCTCCGGGACTATGGTATAATGCAACTGTCTTATTATGGTTTTCCATGGAGGTAGGCGTGATGGCGCTGGAAGGAGTTAAATTTGATGCTTTTATAAGCTACCGGCACTGTGAGAAGGATTCCTTTGTGTCGGAGCAGCTTCATAAGAAACTGGAGGAATATAAGCTTCCGAAGAGTGTGATCAAAAAGCACGGGCTTGAAAGAAACGGGATCGGCAGGGTCTTCCGCGATGAGGCGGAGCTGCCGCTGTCCGAAAACCTTTCCGACCCCATCAGCGTGGCGCTGGATAATTCCGAATTCCTGATCGTGATCTGCACGCCGCGGCTTCCCGAATCCCTCTGGTGCAGAAAAGAGGTGGAGACCTTTGTAAAAACCCACGACCGCAAACATGTACTGCTGGTGCTTGCGGAGGGGGAACCGGACGAGTCCTTCCCGGAGATCCTTACCTATGAGGACCGGATCCTGAAAGACGAGAACGGCAATGAAGTGAAGGTCCGGACGGAAAGGGAGCCGCTGGCCGCCGACTGCCGCGGGGAAAACAGGAAAGAGATACAAAAGGCACTGGATGATGTGGTGCTGCGGCTTGTCGCCGCCATCTTCGGTTTGAATTATGACGATCTGAAACAGCGTCACAGGGAACGGCAGTTAAAACGCCGGCGCATCGCAGTTGCCTCTGTTATGGCTGTGGTCACGGTATTTGCGCTGACCTGCTTATTCTTTATGCTCAGCATACGGAAACGGAACCTTATCATACAGGATAAATATGCGGGCGCCATGGCAGCGGCTTCGGAAGAACTGCTGGAACATGGAATGCGGATGGATGCTCTCTACGCCGCGCGAAGCGTTCTACCCGACCGGGAAAAGGACGGCTTCAATTCCGAAGCTTACCGGGCACTGGTGAAAGCCCTTGCTCCTTATGAGATCGAGAGCAGTTATTTTCCGGTTAAGAGTTTTCCGGTATCGCCGAAAGCGGCTTACTTTTTTGTATCGGAAGACGCATCCGTGGCGCTGTTTGCGGAAAACGAGCAGAGCATTGTGGTCGATACGGAAAGCGGTGAAGAACTGTACCGTGTAGACAGCCTTTATGCGGATATCAGCGGGCATTCCCTGATATGGATCGATGACGGGAACGCGCTGCATCACAGGGATCTGCTTTCCGGTGAGGAAAAAAAGCTCATGGACCGGGTCGGCGATATGATCGTGGCTCCCGGCGGCGGGGTATTTCTGGTCCTGGCAGAGGATGAACTGCATGTTTACCATGGAGATACGGAGCTTTTTGCTTTTCCTTACGGAGAGCTCGGAGTCACGGAAAACGCGCCTCTGGCAGGGACGGCGTACCTTTCGGAGGATGGGGAACATGTGGCTTTTTCCCTGCTTGGTTCCTTCAATTCCTGGATCGTACAGCTGCGCCTTACGGACGGGAGCGTGGAGCTTGTACTGGAGGTACCGCCCCGGAACAGCTGTGTTTTTGCTACGGACGGCAGCAGGCTGTATTTTATTAATGAGAATGCGGATCAGTTTGGAGCGGAGGGGATAAACTCGGTTATGGAAGCCTATGACGTGCCTTCCGGGACGATGCTCGCGGAAACGGCACTGCCCGGAAACGGCTTTTACAGGATCCTGCCCGGAGCGGAAGAGATACTGTTGGTTTCGGACCGTCTGGCGTTTATCATGGACGAGGATCTCAACACGCTGTCTTCGATCAGCGGGTATAGGGATGCTGTCTGTACCTTTTGCTTTGAAGACGGCTTCGGCCTGATCGACGGCTCGGGAGAGTTTTTTTACGGGGATGCACAAAGCAATTACAGCATAAGCCATATGATCTACGGACATAAGGATGCCGTACGTGTCAGTTACGCCGCGTACATCGATGACCGCTTTTTCATCAGGTATACCGGAGACCGCTGTGTCGTGATCTATGAGAAACAGAAAGAACTTGCGGCGGCGGAAGAAAACGTGTCCGAAGCGAAGGCATCCGAAGGGGAAGACGAGGGGAAGCTGCTCGAGGGTCTGGAAGGGATCGGCGGGATCTCCGTTTTCGGCGCATCCCGCTCGGGGGACGGAAAGTATACCGTGGTGATCGATACGGAAGACACCCTGCATGTCTTTGATGCAGAGGGACACGCGGTCCGTGTGATCTATGATGCGGGGGTGTTCCTTTCGGAAAACAGTTTTCCCTGGCTGGAAGAGGCGCAGGTCTATGTTCTGGAAAACGCTCTTTATGACAGGGATTTCCGGAGGATCGCGGATCTGCCGCTCTGTACCTTCCGGTGGCCGGGAGCGGACGGAAAGAGCCTGATCGTCTCTTCGATCTTTGATGACAGCGTATACCGTATCCCCATCCTTACCTATGAGGAGATGATCGGGCGCGCAGACGCAGTGCTGAAGGATCATGTACCGGAAGACTGGGTTAGAGAAAAGTATAGTATGGAATGATGGAGGTGTTTATGAAAAAAAAGAAATGTTTCCGCAGTCTGGCATCAATGCTGCTTTCAGGCTTTCTTCTTCTGGGCGAGTTTGGAAGCGGATCACGAGTCCGCGCCGCCGACCCTGAGGAGCCGGTATACGATGAGGAGGAGCTTACGGCGGATTCATACGAAGATGCGGACGCGGAGGACGATATTCCCGCAGAGCCGGACGGAGGACCCTTCAGCGGTGAGCCGACCCAGCTGTACGTGAATACCTCTTCCAAGGGAGTCGTAAACCTGGTCACTTACGGAGACAGTATCAGGGAAGGGGACAGTGAGCTGAGTTATAATGCGTCCAGCTGTACCCTGACCATGAAGGATTTCCATATCTCGAACGCCTATAAAAAAAGCGGATCGGAAAGCTATGGGATCTTCTGCGACGGAAAGCTCAATATCGTTGTGGAAGGGAACTGCTCCATCAACGCTAACGCCTCTTCGGACAGTACCGTCATTGAGGGGATCCATGTGGATCAGGAGCTGACGATCAAGTCCTCCGAAAACCTTCTGGGCGGTTCGCTGAACGTGGCGATGGGCGGCAGCTCCAAAGGGACGGCGGCCGGGATCTTCTGCGGTTACGGGATCAGCTTTTCGGACAGTACCATCGGCGCGCTGAGCGTGACCGCAAAGGGCAGTGAAGCAAAGCAGGAAAGCTACGGTGTGCGCGCGGGCCGCGGCATCACCATGAATTCCGGAAACCTTAAGGCTTCCGGCGGCAAAGTGACGAGCAACAGCAAGAACAGCTACGGCATCATGTCCAAGGACGGGGATTTCCTCATGAAGGGAGGCAGTATCACGGCTGCCGGCGGCAGTGTCCAGTCTTCCTCCTCTAAAAGCTACGGCCTTTATCATGCCGGGGAGCTGAAGATGAACGGCGGAAGCCTTACGCTTGCTACCGCATCGGTATCGGGTGACCTGTACACGGAAGCCTGTGCCCTTTATGTGACCAAAGGCGTGAACCTGACCAGGGGAACGCTGACAGCGACGGCTGCCGATGCCGGGGGAAAGGCTGTCAGCCGGGCGGTCAACTGTACAGGCAAGCTGATCATCGTTCTGGGAACACTGAAAGCCACAGCAGGCAGTTCCGGGGAGTCTCAGAGCATTGCCGTGGATGCGGGGACCTTTGCCATGGGCGGAGGAAGCCTTACGGCCACAGCCGGAAGTGTTTCCGGCGGAAGCAGGGGCGAAAGCTATGCACTGAGGCTGACGGATAAAAACGAGCGCGAGACAAAGGTCATAGGTGGTGAGATCACAGCCAAAGCCGGAAATGCCGCTACCAGCTATGGGATCAAGGTCAATACCTATTTTACGCTGACGGGAGGGAAGCTTACGGCAGCAGGCTACAGCGAAGCCATCAGTGCTGCAAAGAGCGCTGGCGGAGGAAAGCCGTCGATCACGGCACCGGTCTTTGAAGGAGGCGCGAACTATAACGGATCGAATACGTCCGTGAAGGCGGATTATGTATATGGCTGGAAATTTGCGATCCTGGATGCCACCAGGGTGGTGCCCCTGATCGATAACTGGACCTATGATGAGGCGGCTTCCACGCCGAGACTGATGAATGCGGACCGTTACGGCAGTGAAGATCTGACGATCAGGAGTGCCGGCTATTGCAGGGCAAGGACTTCGGAGCCCTTCAGTCCCACGGTGCCCACGGAAGCCGGAAGCTATATACTCAGAGTATCGGCGAGTAACGGAATGAGCGGAGTCACGGACTTTTCGATCCGGCCCCGGGATGTAAGCGAGCTCACGATCGCGCAGACGATGCGTATTCCCTACGACGGCTATGGCAGCGGCGGCAGGTTTTCGGTAAGCTATCGCGATCGTCTTCTGAAAGAAGGAACGGATTACAGCCTTAACTCCCAGGTCGGCCTTGATGCAGGGACCTATTCCGTTGCCGTTACCGGTATGGGGAATTTCAAAGGGACGAAAAGCTCCCAGTGGCGGATCTTTATGAGAACGCCGCAGCCTGAAGATTTTGTGCTCGGAAGCCTCGGACCGTACAGTTATGACGGGAAGGCAAAGGGCGTATCCCTGCCGGAACTGAAGAGTCCGATGAGCGGCTGCGGGGAGATCAGCGTATACTATAACGGTGAGAAGGAAGCACCGGTGAATGCCGGAAGCTACGCCGTTACTTTTGATGTGGCGGGGGGAAAGAACATTTCGGCGGCGCAGGGGCTGGAATACGGCACCCTGATCATCAAAAAGGCGGCAAATCCCATGAGCGTGAGAAATATCAGCGCAGGCAGCAACGGCCGCCAGCGGGATCTTGCCATAGCCGTATCCTCGGCTGTGGGAGAGCTGACGTATTCCATTGAAGGGGAAAAACTGGGATGCAGCATCAGCGGGAGCATGCTTACCACCGGTGACTCCGCAGGGAAGATACGGATCAGGGCAACAGCCGCCGGAAATGAAAATTATGAAGAAAAGAGCCTTTACTTTGATGTAGAGATCCGTGACCTGCAGATGGAAGAATTGACGGTAGCGCAGGAATCCGTTGTATACGGAACGCCCCTGCCGGATCCGCAGTTTGCACATGGAAGCTGGACAGCGCAGATCCACTACAGCGGTGTCACGGCCTATTCCGAGGATTATGACAGTGATGAAAAGCCCCGGGATGCCGGGCATTATGTGGTAAGCGTCAGCGGGGAAACTGCAAGCGCCATCTATAGCGGCAGTGCGGAATTTGACATCACAGCGAAGCCTGTTTCTCTGGAAGGGATCACGGCACAGAGCCGTGTATATAACGGCGGTACCTGGGCGGATATGAAGGTATCCTATCCCATCGGCGGGGTGTTGCCCGCCGATGAGGTGGAAGTGGGGCTGATCGTCCTGGGAGAATTTGCGGATCCGTCCGTAGGGAACGACAAGGCAGTCATCATCACAGAGGTGGAACTGGAGTGCCCCGCTGCGTCCCATGCAGCATACAATTACAGTGTTTCGGAGGAAAAATGGCCGCAGGATATCAAAGCGGATATCCTGCCCTGTGACGTTACGGTAAGGGCGGCAGACCAGAGTGTGGAGGCCGGCGTAGCGCTGCCTTCCGCCCCCGGGCTGGCGGTACTGGAGGGGGCGGCCTACGGTCATGTACTGAGTGAGGTGAAGCTGAGCGGTGATACTTCCGTGCCGGCGACAGGCAGAACGATCACCCCTTCCGATGCCCGCATTGCCGATGAAAACGGCGTGGACGTGACGGGAAATTACAATATCAGCTATGAGAACGGAACACTGACGGTGCTGGGCAGAAGCCTAGAGGCAGCCGTGGTCAGTGTGGGAGGAAATTACAGCTATATCGGTGAAGAGCTGCTTCCCGAGCCTTCCGATGTCGCGGTCAGTCTGGACGGAGTAAGCCTTACATACGGGACGGACTACAGCTATTCTGCGGAAGACAATATCGATGCCGGCAGCGCGACGATCATTGTTACGGGAAAGGGAATGTATTCCGGAGAGACCTATGGCAGTTTCGAGATCGCCCCCTGCATCCTTACGGATCCGGCGATCAGTGTGGGACATGCGTCCTACACCGGCGCTGCCGTGGAGCCTGCCGTGACGGTAAGCAGCGAATACGGTCTTGTCAGTGCCGCGGAATATACGGTGCTTTATGCAAATAATGTGAATGTGGGTACGAACAGCGCGCTGATCACGCTTGTGGACAGAGAAGGCGGAAATTATACCGTCAGCGGTTCCACGACCTTCAGCATCGGCAAAGGGGGGCCGAGGGATCTGGGAACCCTTACGCGCAGCGTGGGGATCCGTGAGCAGCTTTCCATACCGCTGGCATCCATGGTCCCTCAGGCAGCAGGGACGGTGAGCGGATACGAACCCTATGAACAGTGGATCGAGACCGGCAGCGTGATCGTGGACGATATCACGGTGAGCAATGACGGGATCCTACGTATGGAGATCCACGGAGCTAAGGCAGGGGATAAGATCCATGTCTCACTGATCGCTTACGGAACGAACTTTGACTGCACCTTCTGGGTCGCGATCACTTTAAACGGTCTGGAAGATCCGGAATATACGGCGCCGACGGCAAAAAGCTTAAGTTATACGGGGGCGCCCCAGGAGCTTCTGAATCCGGGGAGTGTGACAAAGGGCGGCATGATGGAATACAGTGCGGACGGCGTAAGCTTCGACAGCGCTGTCCCCAGCGGGACTGAGGCCGGAAACTACACGGTCTGGTACCGGATCAGCGCCACAGCCACGGTAAACGGTCTGGACGCCACGCCGGTAAGCGTGAGGATACGTTCCGCGGTCTGCAGGCTCAAAGTCGAGAACGGGAAGGGCGGCGGAGAATATGAGGCGGGAGAGAGCGTAATGATCACCGCCGATGCCGCACCGGCCGGGAAAGTATTCAGCTCCTGGTACAGCGAGGATGAGGTCGTTTTTGCCGATGCGGGAGCAGCGGTCACGAGTCTCGTGATGCCGGCAAAGACCGTCACGGTGACGGCAACGTACAAAAAAGACGAAAAGCCGCTTGCCCTGGTGATCACAGAACCTGCAGCAAAGGATCTGCGCTGCAATCACTTAAGTCAGGTGCTGATCGAACGCGGGAAGGCCTCGGGCGGTACCATGGTGTACTGTCTCGGAAGCAATGACCGGACCGCTCCCGCGGCAGAAGAGTTTGCAATGACTCTGCCGAAAGCCGAGAAACCCGCATATTATTATGTATGGTATTATGTGCGCGGCGATTCCGCTCATGCCGACACCGACCCCGTGTGTATCACGGTGATCCTGAAAAAGGAAGACGGAAGCCTTCCCGAGGGCGGCGGCGGAGCTTTGGCTTCGGCTTTCAATTCCGTTCCCGCGCTGAATGCACTGACGACGGAGCTGCATCTGGTGAAGGGACAGAAGTTTACGATGCCGGAGAGCGGCTGGAGTGTGAGCAAAAAGGATAAGAAGTATCTGAACGTCAGCAAAAAAGGAGCCGTGAGCGCAAAGAAGGTGACGGGGACGGGCAGTTTCGTGATCCTGGAGAACAGGAGCACGGGACAGCGCATCAAAGTTTATATCTCCCAGCCGGTCTTTAAAAAGAAGTCCCTGAAGCTGGAGGCCGGCGTGAGCATGAGCTGCGGATTTGATCCCGGGGACGGCAGCCTGCCCTTCTGTTTTTCTTCTTCGGCTCCGGATGTGGCAGCGGTCGATCCTGTGAGCGGAAAGCTCACGGCAGTGAGCCGCGGCAGCGCCACGATCACGGCCTTTGTGAACGGAAAGAGCTACAGCTGCAAAGTAAAGGTAACGGAGACTTCGCCCGAGCAGAGCCGCACGCTGCACATTAATGTGGGCGGTACGAAGAGCATCTCCGTCAAAGGCCTGAAGAATGTGGAATGGAGTATTTCCTCCGGAAGCTGCGTGGAATTTGTAAAGAAGAACAGGCTGAAAGCGAATGCCCCCGGAACGGCGATCCTTACGACGGTGTATAAAGGCGCGGAATACCGTATAAATGTGACGGTAGAGAACTGCACGATCACAAATACTGCGCTCAGAGTAAAAGGAAAGAAATATGAGGCCGAACTGAGCGTCGGAACAAAGTTCAAACTCGAGCTCGCAGCCCTGGACCGTTTCGTGGCCTTTAAGAGCAGCAATCCGGGCGTCGCCTATGTGAACGAAGAACGTGAACTGGTCGTTCAGGGGAAGGGCAAGGCCAAACTTACGGCAAAGATCAACGGAAAGAGCATCACGATCACGGTGAAAGCGAAGTAGATCAGTCCTTCAGGATCTCCAGCACCCACTGGTCTTCCTTGATGCCGGATTCCCGTTCGCGGTAATCCGGCAGTACTTTTTCCACCTCTGCATAGAAGGCTTTGGAGTGGTCGAGATGACGGATGTGGGAGAGCTCATGGACGATGACGTAATCGATGCTTCTCGGGCAGAGGGTGATGAGAAAGCAGCTGAAGTTGATGCCGGAGTGCGCATTGCAGGAACCCCAGTTGGTCCTGGCGGAAGAGATGCGTATCCTGGAGTAATCAAGTCCCATCTGTTGTGCCCAATATGCCGTCCGCACCGGGAGGAGGCGTTTCGCCTGCATGCGGTACCAATAGATCATCATGGCCCTGTTCTGGGAAAGGAGCTCCTTCTCGGAGGGAGTGATCAGCTGTATGCCCTTTGCACGCAGCCCCGGATGCGGTAAAAGGAGCGTTGCACTGTCATCCGCAGGCAATCCTGCCGTAAAGTTCTCTGCTCTTTTATAATAATCGCCATCCTCCGCAGAGCTGTCTGCAAGGCGCATAACTTTTTCACGATGATATCCGAGCTTTAGCATTTTTCCGAGAAAAGGCACACGGCTGCCTTCGGTGGCAGTGACGTCTAAGGCTTTCCCTGCAGCCTTGCGGCTTTTATCCTGATGTGAAGCGATCCAGTCCTGTTTTTCAGCGATAAAAGCATCGATCTCGTCCCTTGAGACATGATAGGGGGCTCTTACGACCAGCTTTCCTCCGGGCCGGATCTCCAGCCCGATGCTTCTGCGCCTACTTCGGATGATCTGTTCTTCTTTTATCATGGGCTCAGCGTCCGGGCAGTCTCCTGCGGACTCCTCCTTTATCCCTCATATCGTTCATTCTAACAGATCCCTTCGTATTCTACAATCCGGACCGCTGTCAGGGATTTTTGTTTATCTGCCTATTGACAAAATTGATATATTGCGCAATAATAGATTTTGCAAAAGCAAATAGCACAAAACAAAAACGGAGATCTGAATGTTATCTGCAAAGCAAAAGACAATTTCCCTGATCCTGAAAGCTGCAGTGGTCATCTCGGCGGTCCTCGGTACCTTCTTAAGCGCGTATGCCGGAAGAGACAGCTTTATGGGAGGCAAAGTTGTATTTATGTATTTCACGATACAGTCAAACATCGCGATCGCGCTGATCTGTGCGATCGGCGGCGTTATGCTCCTGAGCGGAAAAAAAACGCCGGCTGTATGGTCACTGATCAAATACGTGGGAACGGTATCGATCACCCTGACCGGTATGGTATTCTGTTTTGTACTTGCGCCGACGCTGGGGATCTATGCCTGGAACGTACAGAATATCCTGACCCATGTGGTCGTTCCGGCAGCGGCGGTGGCTGATTTCTTTGTGACAGCGGCAGGCAGTGATATCCGGAAAAAAGATGTCTTCTGGGTGATCCTTCCGCCGATCGCATATGCGGTCTATGCCGGGATCGCTTATGCGAACAACTGGCAGTTTGCGGAAGGGATCAATTATCCCTATTTCTTCCTCAACTGGGGAAGTCCGGCGGGAGCATTCGGATTCACGAAGGAAATGCCGTATATGGGCTGTGTGTGGTGGATCGCGCTGCTGCTGGTCTTTCTGATCATCGTGGGATATCTTTACCTGAAGATCGCGGACGGTCTGAAGAGAAAAAAGAATCCCTGACAGAGAGGATGGGAGCTATGAAGAGCATTATGCACGGAGCGGTAAAACGGGAATCCCGGAAAGTATCGGAAGCTAAGGAGGCAGACTATGAAGTACGGAGAATCAAGCTTTGATATCGCATATCTCCTGTTTGCGGTGATCAGCGGATGTCTTATCCTCAGGAGAGCAGATAGCAAAACGGAGAGATATATGGGTATTGCGGCCGTTGTATTGGGCTGCGGGGACGCTTTTCATCTGATCCCGCGGGTGTTGAATTATTTCCTGGATAGAGATATGAGCGTTTATCTCGGAGTCGGGAAGCTGGTCACCTCCATTACGATGACGGTATTTTACTTGCTGCTTTACCGGATCTGGATCGGACTGTACGAAGAAAAAGAGAATATGAATCTGAGCGCCGTGATCTGCTGTACGGCGATCCTGAGGATCGCGCTGTGTTTCTTTCCGCAGAACGGCTGGTTTGAGAACAGCAGTGATATGACCTGGGGGATACTCCGGAACATACCCTTTGTCATCCTGGGGGCGCTCATCTGTTATCTGTACTTCAAAAACAGAAAGAAGGAAAAGGGCTTCGGGCTTCTTTGGATCTGCATACTTCTTTCCTTCGCATTCTATATCCCGGTAGCCGTAGGGGCAGGACTGATCCCCATGCTCGGGATGCTGATGCTGCCGAAGACCATATGCTATATCCTGATGATCGCGGTATTTTTGAAAAACGGTCATCGTGAGGTGCAGGAAAGATCATGAACCAAAGCGCCGGATCAGACACGGGCCGATATCGAAGGCTCCAAAGTGGCGCTGTAATAAAAGCAGAGAAAAAAGGAGGAACAAAAAATGATCTACGATTATGAAGTGACCACGGGAAAAGATGAGAAACTCAGCCTAGCGGAGTATAAGGGAAAAGTGATACTTGTGGTGAACACAGCCACGGGCTGCGGTTTTACGCCGCAGTATGCGCCGATCGAGCAGTTATATAAGGATTATCACGACAAAGGACTCGAGATCCTTGACATCCCCTGCAATCAGTTTGGCGGGCAGGCCCCCGGTACGGATGAAGAGATCCATGAATTCTGCACTTTGCATTTTAATACGACCTTCCCGCAGATGAAAAAGTCGGATGTGAACGGTGAGAACGAGCTTCCGCTGTACACCTATCTGAAAGCGCAAAAGGGCTTTGAAGGCTTCGATGAGCATGAGCTTAAGGGCATCCTTGAGAATATGTTTAACGCAGCGGATCCGGACTGGGCTTCCAAGCCGGATATCAAGTGGAATTTCACCAAGTTTGTGATCGACCGTGAAGGAAATGTCGTGGCGAGATTTGAGCCGACAGCCGACATGAAGAAGGTTGAGGAGTGTATCAAAGCTCTGCTGTAAAGCGGAATACGATCCCGGCGGTGATTCTGATCGGGCAGTGCAGTTTGCAAAGAATATCATAAAGGAGAACGAAAAATGAACGAAACATTGAAGGTTTTGGAATCAAGAAGAAGCTGCAGGAATTTTAAGCCGGATATGGTGAAGGATGAAGAACTTCAGGCGATCCTGAAGGCCGGAACCTATGCAGCTACCGGTATGGGCAAGCAGAGTCCCATCATCATCGCTGTGACGGATAAAGCTACGCGTGATGCGCTTTCCGAAGAAAACAGAAAGATCGGCGGCTGGGGCGAGGGTTTTGACCCGTTCTATGGGGCGCCGGTCATACTGATCGTTCTGGAAAAAAAGGATGTGGTTACGCATGTGTATGACGGATCGCTCGTGATGGGCAATCTCATGAATGCGGCCGAGAGCCTTGGAGTCGCCAGCATCTGGATCCACAGGGCGAAGGAAGAATTCGAATCGGATTTCGGAAAGGCGATCCTCGAGAAACTTGGTATCACAGACGAATATGAGGGGATCGGCCACTGCGCACTCGGCTACGCGGCGGAAGCTGCAAAGGATCCGGCGCCGAGAAAAGAAAACTATATATACTGCATCTGAGGGAGCGGAGTTTTGACCGGCCTGCTGATCAAAGTATCGGCCCGCAGCCAGTCAGCAAGCGCGGCGCTCGGGCCTGAATAGTAAATTGACAGCATATGCTGCTGCGCCATACTTCTCAGAAAACAAACTTGCGGATGAGGCAGAACGGAAGTATAATGCAAGGGCAGGTGTTTTCTGAAAGAGGAGGTATAGCTATGAAAAAACTTCTTGTGATCGTCGATATGCAGAATGATTTTGTGACCGGCTGCCTGGGCACGAAGGAAGCGCAGCAGATCATTCCGGATCTGAAGAAATATGCGGAAAACTTTGACGGGGATATCGTCTTTACGCAGGATACCCATCAGGAGAACTATCCGCAGACCCAGGAGGGACAGAAACTTCCGGTAGCGCATTGTATCGAGGAGAGCGAGGGCTGGCAGATCATACCCGAACTGCAGGAGCTTACGAAAAAGGCGAAAAAGATCTTTCGGAAACCTGTCTTCGGTTCGGTAGAACTGGGGCAGTTTGCCAAAGATTATGATGAAGTGTATCTCTGCGGAGTATGTACGGGGATCTGCGTACTGAGTAATGCGATTCTTGTCAGAGCCTTCGGACCGGAAGTGCGTGTCTGCGTTCTTGGAAAGCTCTGTGCCTGCGTGACGCCCGAATCGCATGAGACGGCCTTGAAAGCTATGGGACCGGTTCAGGTTGATCTGATCGATCCGGAATAAGCAGGGGCGCTTGCGCGCACTTGTTTTGGAAAGGCATTTGTGTTAAAATCGTAACTGTTCATGACCACGGGGTTTTGGACAGTTACGTATTTGTTTATATTGGTTGAATCTAATGGCATCGGAAGAGGATTATCTGGACCAGCTGCTGCGGGCAGCACAACAACAGATGCAGAAGACAGATCCCTCCGACAGGAACAGAAAGGATTCCGGAAAAAACCGGTCCGGGAAGGACGGGGAAAAGAAGGAATCCCGGGGTGAGGAGGAGAAAAAAGCTTCGGAGCCTTCGGAGAAAAATCCGGAGTTTTTTTCGATAGTCGGAAGAAAGCCTGAAACGGTGAACGTCAGCAAAAAAGCTGACGATGATTTTGTATTGCCCTCTTTCCGCCAGATCGCTGAAGTGGTATCCGGCATAGAACTGGACGATCACGAAAAAGAGGCGGCACTCCGGGAAGAAGAGTCTGCTTGGGAAGAAGAGCCGGCAGCAGAAGAGGAAGTGGCGTACGAAGAAGAGCCGGAATATGAGGCTGGAGCGAAGTACGAAGAAGAGCCGGAATATGAGGGTGAAGCGGAGTACGAAGAAGAGCCGGAATATGAGGCTGAAGCGGAGTACGAAGAAGAGCCGGAATACGAGGGTGAAGCGGAGTACGAGGAAGAGCCGGAATACGAGGGTGAAGCGGAGTACGAAGAAGAGCCGGAATTTGAGGGTGAAGCGGAGTACGAAGAAGAGCCGGAATTTGAGGGTGAAGCAGAGTACGAAGAAGAGCCGGAATACGAGGGTGAAGCGGAGTACGAAGAAGAAGCAGCAGAAGAGGCTTCTGAGGCAGTAGATGCATCTGTGGAGGAAGAGGCGATAGCTGAAGAGGAGCCGGTGCCCAAAGAAGAAAAGCTACTGCCGAAAAAAGAATTTTTACCGAAGAAGAGAAAAGCGGCAGATCCGATGCAGATGGATTTTGAAGCGCTTCTGGCTTCGATGGAAGCGGAGGATGCTGCAGCAGAAGAGTCTCTGCCAGGGGAAGAACCGGCAGTTGAGGATGCCCTTTTAGTTGAAGAGGAGCCGTTTGAAGAAGCATCGGTGGTCGAGGAAGAACCGATTGTAGAAGATATACCTCTGGTTGAAGAAGAACCGGTAGTTGAAGAGACGCCGGGAGTAGAGGAAGTCTTTGAAGTCGAAGGAGAGCCTGCCGTAGCGGAGGAACTGCCCGCGGAGGAAGAGCCGGTTGAAGAAGAGCCTGAGATCGAGGAAGAACCGGTTGCCGAAGAAGAGCCTGTGACCGAGGAAGAACCGGTCGCGGAAGAGATACCTGAGATCGAAGAAGAACCGGACACGGAAGAAGTACCTGAGATCGAGGAAGAGCCGGAAGCAGAAGAGATTGCTGCGTATGAAGAAGAGCCAGCCGCAGAGGAAGAACTGCCTGCGGAAGAAATACCTGTGACCGAGGAAGAGCCGGAAGCAGAAGAGATTGCTGCGTTTGAAGAAGAGCCTGCCGCAGAGGAAGAACTGCCTGCGGAAGAAATACCTGTGACCGAGGAAGAGCCGGTCGCGGAAGAAGTACCCGGGATCGAAGAAGAACCGGTCGCGGAAGAAGTATCAGAGATCGAGGAAGAGCCGGTCACGGAAGAAGTACCTGAGATCGAGGAAGAGCCGGAAGCAGAAGAGATTGCTGCGTATGAAGAAGAGCCAGCCGCTGAGGAAGAACTGCCTGCGGAAGAAATACCTGTGACCGAGGAAGAACCGGTCGCGGAAGAAATACCTGAGATAGAAGAAGAGCCTGTCGTAGAGGAAGAGCTGGCTGCGTATGAAGAAGAGCCTGCGGAGGAAGAACCGGTCGCGGAAGAAGTACCTGAGATCGAGGAAGAACCGCTTGCAGAAGAAGAGCCTGCAACAGAGGAAGTTCCTGCGGAAGACCCTGCGCCCGCGCCTGCGGTGAGCGACGATCCGAATAAAATGATGTCGGCGGATGATATCGCGGCGTTATTGGCGTCAATGGGAGACGATGCGGCCGCGGAAGAAGAGACTGTCGCGGAAGAAGTACCTGAGATCGAGGAAGAGCCGCTTGCAGAAGAGGAGCCTGCCGTAGAGGAAAACCCCGCGCCTGCGGTGAGCGACGATCCGAATAAGATGATGTCGCCGGATGATATTGCGGCGTTATTGGCGTCAATGGGAGACGAGCCCGCCGCAGAAGAAGAGCCGGTCGCGGAAGAAGTGCCTGAGATCGCGGAAGAGCCGCTTGCGGAAGAAGAGCCTGCAACAGAGGAAGTTCCTGCGGAAGAACCCGCGCCTGCGGTGAGCGACGATCCGAATAAAATGATGTCGCCGGATGATATCGCGGCGCTGTTGGCGTCGATGGGAGACGAGCCCGCCGCAGAAGAAGAGCCTGCAGAAGAAGCTGCCCCCGAGGAGCCTGCAGAAGAGGAAGCGGTCCCCGCGCCTGCGGTGAGCGACGATCCGAATAAGATGATGTCGCCGGATGATATTGCGGCGCTGTTGGCGTCGATGGGAGACGATGCGGCCGCGGAAGAAGAGTCTGTCGCGGAAGAAGCACCCCCCGAGGAGGAGCCTGCCGTAGAGGAAGAACCCGCGCCTGCGGTGAGCGACGATCCGAATAAGATGATGTCGCCGGATGATATTGCGGCGCTGTTGGCGTCAATGGGAGACGAGCCCGCCGGGGAAGAGCCTGCAACAGAGGAAACTCCCGCGGAAGAGGAGCCTGCCCCTGTTTCTTCAGATGGTGGGGAATCCCTGAGCACGGATGATATTGCGGCACTCTTTGCCGCAAACGGCGATTCCGATACCGTGATCGGCGGAGGCGTCACGCCGCCCCCGACAGGCGAAGCGGCTGCGGAGGCCGGAGATGACAGCAGCCTGGAGGAGATGGCAGCACTTCTGAACGGAACGGGTGATGAGGACGCCGAGATCGAGAAGCTGCTGGCATCGGCGGCAGATGATACGGGCAGCGATGACTTTTCCATGGACATGGGACTGGATGATATCGAGGCCCAGATGAAGCTTGCCGAGGCGGGAGCGAACGAAGCGGACGGACTTCCGGTGGACGATGGAGACGATGTGGCGGCCCTGCTGGCTACGCTGGGCGAAGATGACGTGGATCTGAGCGATATCGGAAATCTGCTGCAGAAGTCGGATAATAACGAACTGGTAGACGAGAGTCTGCTGGAATCGAACGAAACGCCTGAGGGAGAAGAGGAAGGCGGAAAGAAGAAAAAGGAAAAGAAGAAAAAAGAAAAGAAAGAGAAAAAGAAGAAAGAAAAGAAAAAGGACGGAGAAGAAGGCGAGGAGAAAGAGAAGCGTGAGAAGAAACCGGGCTTCTTTGCAAGACTTTTCAGTGCGCTGACTGCCGAGCCGGAAGAGGATGAAGAAAAAGCCCAGCCCAAGGAGGCCGGGGAAACAAAGCTCAGCGACGAAAATGCCGCGATCCTGAGCGAGATCGATGCCGAAGGAGACGAAGGCAAGGGCAAAAAGAAAAAGGAAAAGAAGGAAAAGCCCAAAAAGGAAAAGAAAGAAAAACCCAAGAAAGAAAAGAAGGTCAAGCCGAAGAAGGAAAAGAAGGAAGAACCCGACAACGGGAAACGCATTCCGAAGAAGTATATCCGGCGGACAATGTTCCTGGCATTTTCCATTCTGGTTGCACTGGTGGTGGTCACCTCCTATGTGCCGGTGCTGATGAATATGCAGTCGGCCAGAGACGCATTCTATAACGAGGATTACAAGACCGCCTTCCTTTCCATGTATGGCAAGGAACTGAATGACAGTGACCGCGTGCTTTACCGTCGTTCCCGTCTGCTGGTGATGCTGGACCGGAAATACGAATCCTTCGAACATTACCGTTCCATGGGAATGGAGAAAGAGGCGCTGGATGCACTGCTGCAGGGGCTGAAGCGATACAATGAACTGGAAGCGGAAGCCGAAGAGCTGGATGTGAGCATCGAGGCGATGGTGATACGCAATAAGATACTGGATGCGCTTTCGTCCGTATACGGGATCAGTGAGACGGAAGCTTTGGAAACGCTGCACTATTCCGAGGCGGATTATACCGGAAAGATCGAAGCGGCCGTAAACGGACAGCCATACCGGCCCATGAAAGAAGCGATCTTTGAGGATTATGGTCTGAACCTCGAAGAGGAGTCGGTACCGGAGGCGGAAGAGGAGTTGCCGGATCTTCTGCCGGAAGAGCGGGATTATATCGAAAACGGAGGCCTCGAGCAGCAGCCGGCAGAGGGAGAGACACCCGCAGACGGGCAGCAGGCACCCCCGCAGGACGAGAATGCGGAAACTCCGGTGGAACTCAGGATCGAAAGTGAGCAGTTTTAACAGTCCGGTTTAAAGGCATATACCGCGGAGACAAACTGAAATCGGCGGATAATTGTGTTCGCGGGTATAACGGACGATGCAGGCAAAGGGGCGGCCGGACAGTATATAACGCGGAAAGATAGCGGAAGAGGCAGCGGATCGGGCCTGCAGGAATTAAAAGGATAAAGGGATCATTATGATAGCGATCGTTGATTATGATGCGGGAAATATCAAGAGCGTGGAGAATGCCTTTCGCGCACTGGGCGGGGATGCGGTCTTAAGCCGTGATCCGGCGCTGATCGAAGCGGCCGAGAAGGTGGTGCTGCCTGGTGTGGGCGTGTTTGGCGATGCCGTGGAAAAGCTGAAAAGTTTTGGGCTGGAAAAAACGATACACAGCGTGATCGAAAGCGGCAGGCCTTTTCTGGCGATCTGCGTAGGGCTGCAGCTTCTGTTTGACGGCAGCGAGGAGAGCCCGGAAGCGGAAGGTCTGAAAGTATTTCCGGGAAAGATAAAGCGCATTCCGGCGTCCGACGGGCTGAAGGTGCCGCAGATCGGCTGGAACAGCCTGCATCTGGAGCGGGAGAGCCGCCTGCTTCACGGGCTTGACGAAGGCAGTTACGTATATTTCGTACATTCCTATTATCTGGAAAGCGAAGATCCGCAGCTGGTGACGGCGAGTACGGAATACGGCGTGCATATCCATGCAGCCGTGGAAAAAGATAACGTTTTCGCAACGCAGTTCCATCCGGAAAAGAGTTCACGCGTGGGCCTGCACATACTGAAGAATTTTATGGAGTTATGATATGTATACCAAGAGGATCATCCCCTGTCTGGACGTAAACGGCGGACGGGTGGTAAAGGGAGTCAATTTCGTGAATCTGGTCGACGCCGGTGATCCGGTGGAGATCGCTGCGGCCTATGATGCCGAGGGCGCCGATGAACTGGTATTTCTGGATATCACCGCATCCTCCGATGCACGGGCTACCGTAACGGATATGGTGCGCCGCGTTGCGGAAAAGGTGTTCATTCCCTTCACGGTAGGCGGAGGGATACGTACTGTGGATGATTTCAAGGAGATCCTGCGTTCCGGAGCCGACAAGGTCTCGGTAAACAGCGCCGCGATACAGAATCCGCGGCTTATCGCCGATGCGGCGGACCGCTTCGGCAGTCAGTGTGTGGTGCTGGCCATTGACGCGAAAAGGCGTGAAGACGGCGGCTGGAACATTTATAAAAATGGCGGACGTATCGACTGCGGCATCGATGCCGTGGAATGGGCGATAAAGGGCTGCGAACTCGGAGCCGGCGAGATCCTGCTTACCAGCATGGACTGCGACGGGACCAAGGCCGGCTATGATCTGGAACTGACCCGGCGCATTTCCGAAGCGGTTCCGGTACCGGTCATCGCTTCCGGCGGTGCGGGGACCATGGAGCATTTCTATGATGCGCTTACCGAAGGAAAGGCAGATGCCGCGCTGGCTGCATCGCTCTTCCACTTTAAAGAACTGAGGATCGCGGATGTGAAGTCGTTCCTCCGGGAGAAGGGGATCCCGGTCCGTATTTAGGAGCCGGATACGAGAAGCATACAGAGGAGGAAATAACAATGCCGGCGCTCTCGGGAGAATGGCAGGCGGCGCTTTCGCCGGAATTCCGCAAACCTTATTATCGTCGTTTGCGTGAAACAGTTGTACAGGAATACGGAAGCCGAAGGATCTTTCCGCCCAAGGAAGAGATCTTCACCGCAATGCACCTGACGCCTTTGAGTAAAGTAAAGGTCGTGATCCTGGGACAGGATCCCTATCACGAGCCGGGACAGGCGCAGGGGCTTTGTTTTTCCGTTCCGGAAGGCGTAAAGATCCCGCCTTCGCTTGTGAATATCTATCAGGAGCTTCATGACGATCTGGGCTGCGATATCCCGCAGCACGGCAATCTCAAGGCATGGGCGGAGCAGGGAGTGCTGCTCCTCAATACGGTGCTGACCGTGCGTGCGCACGAAGCCTTTTCCCATCGCGGTATCGGCTGGGAACAGTTTACGGATGCGATCATCGAAATCCTCGATAAGGAGGACCGGCCGATGGTCTTTCTTTTATGGGGGAGTCCCGCGCAGAAGAAGAGTGAGATGCTGAAGAATCCGAAGCACCTGATCCTCAAGGCGCCGCATCCGAGTCCGCTGTCGGCATACCGCGGATTTTTCGGCTGCCGTCATTTCAGCAAATGCAATGAGTTTTTGAAAAGCCACGGGGTGGAGCCCGTCGACTGGCAGATCCGCTGAGAGGCGCGGATCTTTTCGGAAAGGAGAAGCCGCCGGGATCACGGAAGCGGATCCCGAAGCGAAATACAGAGGAGAAAGAAGATGGAAAAGAAAACGTTTGTTACAAAGGAACAGGTGGAAGAGATCGTAAAGAAATATCCCACGCCCTTTCATCTTTACGATGAAAAGGGGATACGGGAAAACTTAAAGGCGATCAAAGAGGCTTTTGCGTGGAATCCGGGTTACCGGGAGTATTTTGCGGTCAAGGCCAACCCGAATCCTTTTCTCATGAAGATCATGGAAGAGTACGGCTGCGGCTGTGACTGTTCCTCTTATACGGAACTGATGCTCTCGGATGCCACGGGAGCCCGCGGGGACGCGATCATGTTCTCGTCGAACGATACGCCCGCCGAGGATTATGTCCTTGCGCATAAACTCGGGGCCATCATAAATCTGGACGATATCACGCATATCGATTTTCTGGAAAAGACGCTTGGAAAGCTTCCCGAGAAGCTTTCGCTCCGCTATAACCCCGGCGGGGTATATACCATCAGTAACGGCATCATGGACAATCCGGGGGATGCAAAATACGGCCTGACAAAGGAACAGCTCCTTAAGGCATACGTTATCCTGAAGGAAAAGGGAGTGAAGGAATTCGGTCTTCATGCGTTCCTGGTGAGCAATACGGTCACGAATGATTATTATCCGATGCTTGCGCGCACGCTGTTTGAGCTGGCGCTTGAGATAAAAGAAAAGACCGGAGTGAGTTTAAGCTTTATCAATCTTTCCGGCGGCGTGGGGATCGCCTATCGTCCGGATCAGACGCCGAACGATATCCGCGTGATCGGCGAAGGCGTACGGAAGGTCTACGAAGAGGTGCTGGTACCTGCCGGTCTCGGGGATGTGGCCATCTATACCGAGATGGGACGTTTTATGACCGGACCTTACGGCTGTCTCGTGACCAGAGCGATCCATGAGAAACATACCTATAAGGAGTACATCGGCGTGGACGCCTGCGCGGTGAACCTGATGCGTCCGGCCATGTACGGTGCTTACCATCATATCACGGTGCTCGGGAAGGAAAACGATCCCTGCGATCACGTCTATGATGTGACCGGTTCGCTTTGCGAGAACAATGATAAGTTTGCCATCGACCGTGAACTTCCGGAGATCGCCATCGGGGATTATCTGGTCATCCATGATACCGGGGCCCATGGCTATGCGATGGGATATAATTATAACGGAAAGCTGAAATCGGCGGAGCTTCTGCTGAAAGAAGACGGCAGCGTACAGCTGATCCGCCGGGCGGAGAAGCCTTCGGATTATTTTGCCACTCTGGACTGCTTTGACGAGTACAGAGCACTTACGGAGCGCTCATGAAGGAAGGAGAACGGCTGAATAAATACCTTGCGTCCTGCGGCGTATGCTCCAGACGCGAAGCGGACCGGCTGATCGAAGCCGGGAGAGTGCAGGTCGGCGGACGTGTGGCTTCTCTCGGGGAAGTGGTCACGGAAGGCGATGAGGTGTGTCTGGACGGGCAGCCCCTGAAGCGGCAGGAAAAGAAAGTCGTCCTGGCATATTACAAACCCCCGGGCGTGGTGGTGAGTGAACGCGATCCCCATGCGGAGACTACGGTGGCCGACGCGATCGATTATCCGCTCCGTGTCAGTTATGCCGGACGCCTGGATAAGGATTCCGAAGGCCTGCTTTTGCTTACGAATGACGGCGAACTGATCCATGTGATGATGCAGGGGCGTTTCGCACATGAAAAGGAATATATCGTTCATCTATGGAAGGATCCTTCCGAAGAGGATCTGGAAGTTCTGCGGGCAGGAGTTTATCTGAAAGATCTGAAGAAGAAGACCAGAGCCTGCCGGATCGAACGGCTGCGCAAATGCGTGGTGCGCATGGTGCTGCGGGAAGGCTTAAACCGCCAGATCCGCAGGATGTGGGCACTGCGGGGGATACGCGTAAGAGCGCTGAAACGCACCCGGGTGGTAACGGTCAGTCTCGGCGACTTAAGACCCGGCGAGTATGCGGAACTGACTCCGGCACAGCTTAAGGAACTTTATACAGCGGTGGGTTTATGAAGATCGGGATCATGGACTCCGGGATCGGCGGGCTGACCGTGCTTTATGAAGCACGGAAGCTCCTTCCGCAGGAGGCTTATTACTATTATGCGGATACGGACCATGTACCTTACGGGGAAAAGACTGCGGAAGAGATACGTTCCTATGCGGATACGGCGGTGGCATTTCTCTGCGGGCTGGGCTGCGACTGTGTCGTGATCGCCTGCAATACCGCGACCGCGGTTGCGGCAGCATACCTCCGGAATAAATACGACATACCCGTGATCGGCATCGAGCCTGCGGTTAAGCCTGCCGTGGAACGCGGTGAGGGGAAGCGGATCCTGGTCATCGCCACACCTCTGACCGCAGCGGAGAAAAAGCTGCATGATCTGATCCTGAAGGTAGATGAAGAAGGGATCGTAGATGTGCTGGCCCTGCCGGGACTCGTGCATTTTGCGGAACGCGGGGAGTTTGATTCCGAAGCGGTAAGAAAATACTTAAAGGACAGCCTTGGGCAGGATACCGCCGAAATATACGGGACGCTTGTCTTCGGCTGCACTCATTTCAATCATTTCCGTCCGGTGCTCCGCTCACTGCTCGGTCCGAAGATCAATATGATCGACGGCAGCGAAGGGACCGCGCGGAACATGAAGAGGATACTGGAAGAAAAAGGGCTTTCCTCAGAGAAAAGCCCTTCGATCCGTTATTATGTTTCCGGCAGGGAGCTTACGGATGAAACAAAGCTTGCTTTCTACCGGGACGTGCTGAAGCATCTGTCTCTCTGCAGGGAGACGGACGTTTAAATACATTTCATTTCCAGAGGCGTTCGCCCCTGGGTTTTTCCGCAAAGAGATATTTTACGCTTGCAATGAACATGTTCATAAAATGACCGTCGTGATAGGAACTGAGGGCGATGTCCTTTAAGCTTCTCCAGTCGCAGTAGCGTTTCCAGCGGATGCGCGGATGGCGTTCGCGATAGAGGCGTTTTACAAAAGGCGTAAGCTTTTTGTGACGGTCCCACTGATGGACCAGGGCCGGACGCGTGTTCCCGCCTTCGGGGCAGAGCAGTGTATCGCCGCTGAGCGTAAAGTCCCCTTCGTTTCCGATGGTCGCGACCCTTCCGCCGTCCAGGCTGCTGAAGCAGGTGGAAGCGTTGACGGGTTCGATCCCCTTGTAGACCATGTACTGGTAGGAGGTCTGGTCGTTGATATCGATAAAGTTGAATTGCGGGTCGGAAAGATTGTCGATCATGGCCTGGCAGAAATGACGGATCACGGAGGTGCTGCCCCAGATCGTCCCGGCGCAGAGCACGTGATTGTCCTTCAGTTCATTGTAGATCTCCTCGCCGAAGCGTTCCTGCATCCAGCGGCGGTTCCAGTCGTCCCCGTTGATGAGTCCGCTTTCTACGGCCACGCCGAGATACGGTTCTGTGGCATCTTCGGGAAACATGGCATCCTGGAAGAAAACATCGCGGGTATCGCAGAAAAGGACCTGGTCGTAATCCTCACCGCGTTTTTTCAGCATTTCGATATACAGTCCGTAGCGGTAATCGATGGGGCCGTTCTTTTCATAGGAATCGGGGATCTCGATGCTGTGGATATGATATTCGCGCAGCTTATCCCGGGTAAAGGCCGAGAGGTTTTTCGTAAAAGCGACGATATCGCAGTTCTTTCCGTTATATCTCGAGCATGAGACGTAGAAGGGCTCAACCTTGTACCACCAGTAGTTTTTACATACGCCCATGATGAGTTTTTTCTTTTCCATGCCCTGTATTCTCCTTCATATACTGTTCTGTCGTAACTGTTCAGACCCGGGCAGCGCAGCTGCGGCGTGGCTGCGGGCCGATACTCTGATCGGCAGGCCTGCCGCCATGCCGGAAACATTCTTTCCTATTATGGCATATCCACGGGATTAACGCAAGGAGGATCGCTCCGCAGACAGGATTGCCGTTTGCTATCTAAGGGAAAAAGAGGTATAATATATTGGACTTTTTCTGACACTTTGGACAGGATGACGGATGAAAAGGATTGATCTGAAAAGGAAAGGGATCGCCATGATCCTGTGCATGTCGCTGCTGGCGGCATGCGGAGATAAAGAAGCGCTTTCGGACAATGCAGCCGCAGACGGGAGCCGGGAAGCCGTATCCGGACAGGAGGCCGGGGCGGCCCCGACGCAGGGCGATGGGAATGATGCCGCATCGGGAAGTGCATCGGCAGAGCAGGATACCGGTGGGCTGACGGAGGATGCGGCGGAATATGAAGGGATCGAAGGCAGCGGAGCTTACAATTACGGAGAGGCTCTTCAGAAAGCCCTGCTCTTTTATGAACTGCAGCGTTCCGGAGATCTGCCCGAAAAAGTACGCTGCAACTGGCGCGGCGACAGCGCGCTGAATGACGGAGCGGACGTGGGGCTCGACCTGACAGGGGGCTGGTATGATGCCGGCGACCATGTCAAGTTCAATCTGCCCATGGCCTATTCCGGAGCGATGCTGGCCTGGTCTTTCTGCGAGTTTCCGGACGCCTACCGGGAGAGCGGACAGCTTCCGTATCTTCTGGACGATCTGCGCTGGGTCAATGATTATCTGATGAAGTGCCATCCGGAAGAGGATGTGTATTATTATCAGGTAGGAAACGGCGGCAGCGATCATTCCTGGTGGGGACCGGCAGAGGTGCTTCCGATGGAGCGGCCGGCCTATAAGGTGGATGCTTCGGCGCCGGGAAGTACCGTCTGTGCGGAAGCTGCGGCAAGCCTGGCCTCGGCTGCCGTGGTATTCAGCGCAAACGGGGACGCGGATTACGCAAAACGCTGCCTGGAGCATGCGGAAGGCCTGTACCGCATGGCGGATCAGGGCCGTTCCGATGCAGGCTATACGCAGGCGAACGGTTTTTACGATTCCCACAGCGGCTTTTATGACGAACTGGCCTGGGCGGGAACCTGGCTCTATCTTGCAACGGGACAGGAAGAGTATCTGGAAAAAGCAGAGAAAGACTACCGGGCAAAGGAATGGGATTACAACTGGAGCCTTTGCTGGGATGATGTGCATATCGGTGCAGCCCTTTTGCTGGCCCGCGAAACGAAGGACGGCTTCTATCAGGATGAAGTGGAAAAGCACCTGGATTACTGGAGCACAGGGACCTCTGACGGACAGCGCATCAGATATACGCCGAAAGGCCTGGCCTGGCTGGATCAGTGGGGACCGCTGCGCTATGCCACCACAACGGCTTTTGTGGCGGCAGTCTACAGCGAATCGGAGCTGTGCGGCAGCAGCAGGAAGGATGCCTATTGGGAATTTGCCTGCTCCCAGGCGGATTACGCACTGGGCAGCAGCGGGCGTTCCTACGTCTGCGGCTTCGGAAAGAACCCGCCGGTACATCCGCACCACCGCACGGCGCAGGCATCCTGGTCCAACAATATGAACGAACCGGCTTCTCACCGCCATACCCTGTACGGGGCGCTTGTGGGCGGACCGGATGCCTCGGATAATTATACCGATGAGGTCTCAAATTATGTGACCAATGAGGTGGCCTGCGATTACAACGCCGGTTTTACCGGCCTGCTGGCGGCCATGTACGGCCGTTATCACGGGAAGACGCTGAAGGATTTCGGCGCGGTGGAAAAGCCGGACGGCGCGGAATTCTATGTCGAGGCCGGGATCAACGCGGACGGAAACGACTTTACCGAGATCAAGGCGCTGGTGTACAATGTGAGCGCCTGGCCTGCGCGTGTGGCGGAAGATCTGGAGCTGCGCTATTTCGTGGATCTGAGCGAGGTATACGCGGCAGGCGGTACGGCCGGCAATATCGAGATCTCGAACAATTATATGGCGGGAGGCCGCATCGAGGGTCTGAAGGTCTGGGAAGAGGATAAGCATCTGTACTATCTTTCCGTAGTCTTTGACGACGGTTCGCTCTATCCCGGCGGCCAGGAGCATTACAAAAAAGAGATCCAGGTGCGTATGCGCAATCCTCTGGGTGTCTGGGAGGACGATAACGATCCCTCCTTCGAGGGGCTGGCCGGAGTCAAAGGACAGACGGTGACGGCCTATGGCATCGCCCTTTATGAAAAGGGCAGCCTCATCTTCGGCAGCGAGCCGGAGGGCGGGGAAGACGCCGGAACTGTTGTGAGCGAAGCTCCGGGGCAGGGGAACGCTTGGGATCCCGCCGGAGGAAATGCGGCAAAGAACGATGCGTCTGCCAACGGGGAGCTGTCTGTCAGCGTGCGCTACGACGGTATGGGCAGCAGCGCCACGGCGCTGGCCGGGACCATGGAGGTACGGAGAGCGGGCGGTACCTCTCTGGCGCTGAACGAGCTGGAGATCGATTATTACTTTACCGCGGACGGCGGCAGCACACCGGTATTTGAATGCTATCATGCGGCAGTCCAGGGTGCTGGAGGCAGCTATCAGGCCCTGAGCGGCGTAAAGGGAACTTTTAAGAATGCCTCCGGGAAGGATGCGGACAGCTGCTGCGTGATCAGCTTCGGGGACAGTCTGCTTCTGGATAAGGACGCGACGCTGGTGCTCAGTTTCAGTATACACAGAAGCGACTGGTCGATGATGGACACGACGAACGATCATTCGGCTGCAGCCGCGGAACATATTGTTTTCCGTTATAAGGGCGATACGATCTTCGGAGAGGAACCCTGATGGATGGAAGGGAGAGCCTGAGAAAAAAGAGACTGGCAGGGATAAGGAAGCTTGCCGGAAAGAGGCAGGCGCCCGTATCCATGCTGCGCAGGACAAAGACGGCGCCCGCAGGGATACTGCACCGCTACCGTCCGCTGTTCCTTGCGCTGGCGATCTTTCTGCTCGGATATAATATCGCAAATCGCGGACGCCTGGAGGACAACGGCTATCAGCTTGCGGAGCATGTAAACGATGCTGCCATCGTCCTTTCCGGAAACGGGGCGCGGACAGAGATGAGCGGCGGGGAACTGGCCTGGTATGTCCTGCGTATGGAAAGAGCCGTGAACGAACAGGCACTGCGTTATAATGCGGAGGATCCGAAAGCCTACTGGAAGCTGCGGATCAGCAAGCAGGATGAGGCTTCCTATATTTACGAGATGGCAAAGGATACGGTGACGGATTATGCGGTCCGGGATCTGATCTATGCGCGGGAAGCGGAGAATGCGGGCTTTTCGCTGGATCCGGAGGAGAAAAAGTCGATCCGCTATGATGCGGAGCGGGAATGGCTGAAGATGACGGAGCGTGAAAAAAGCGCCACCGGACTGGATACGGGAGTACTTCAGAATGCCATGGAAAGAGAGCGTACCGCTGCCGCTTATATGCGTTCGCTTCAGGACGAAGGGATCGAGGGCGTGGATGTGGGAGGCAGCTACTATGCTTCGCTTATGGAGCGCTATCAGGCGGAACTGATGCCGGAGATCGACGGACAGCTGCGTCTGGGAACGATAACGGTCAACTGAACGCGGAGACCGGAATAAACAGTTTTAAGGAGAGATGCGACAGGATGAGCAGGGAACAGGAGATGAAGGAATTCTTTGAAGGGAAGAGCCTGCGGGCCTGGAAGTTTTTCGGCGCGCATGTGAATAAAAAGGGAGTGACGTTCCGTACCTATGCGCCGGGAGCCACCGGCGTCAATGTGTTCGGGGATTTCAATCACTGGTTCGAGCTGCCGATGGAGCGGGACGAACACGGCTGCTGGAGCGTGACCGTCAGTGAAGCGAAGCCGGGAGATCTGTACAAATACGTGATCTACGGGCATAACAACTGGCGCGCCGAACATGCGGATCCGTATGCTTTCGGAGCCGAGCTGCGCCCGGGAAGTGCTTCCAGGATCACGGAGCTTTCCACCTATGAGTTTCATGATGAGGAATGGATGAAGGAAAGGAGCAACTGCAAGGACCGTCCGCTCTCCATCTATGAGGCGCATCTTGGCGCTTTCATCCGTAATCCCGAAGAAGAGCACGGCTGGTATACCTACCGTGAGATCGCAGCGCCGCTGATCGAGCATGTAAAGAAAAGCGGCTATACGCATATCGAACTGATGCCGCTTTGCGAGTATCCTTACGACGGGTCCTGGGGCTATCAGCTGACCGGGTATTTTGCACCGACCTGCCGCTACGGAAAGCCGGAGGATCTGAAGTACCTGGTGGATCAGTGTCATCTCGCGGGGATCGGCGTGATCATGGATTTTGTGCCGGTGCATTTTGCGATCGATGATTTTGCATTAAAGCTTTATGATACGACTGCCCTTTATGAGTATTACAGTCCCGGCGTGGCCGAGAGCCAGTGGGGGACCTGCATGTTCAACCATGAAAGGCCCGAGGTGTCAAGTTTCCTTCTGTCTTCCGCGGATTACTGGCTGGAGGAATTCCATTTTGACGGCCTGCGCGTGGATGCTGTGAGCTGTCTGATCTACAGGGGAGGGCAGTAGGATAAGGGAGAAAATCCTGCCGGGATGGAATTTGCCCGCAGGCTGACCACCCTGATCCGGAAGAAATATCCGAAGGTAATGCTCTTTGCGGAGGATTCCTCCTCCTGGCAGGGCGGCGTGACAAAAAGCGTGGCCGAAGGCGGGCTGGGCTTTGATTATAAATGGGATATGGGCTGGATGTATGACGGACTGTATTTCCTTTCTCTTCCTCCGGCACGGAGAAAGCAGGAATACCACAAGCTGACCTTTTCCATGTGGTATTATTATAACGAGCGCTTTATCCTGTCGCTGTCCCATGATGAAGTCGTGGGGGGAGCGGGAACGATACTGGAAAAGATCCCGGGAACGGATGAAGAAAAGTTTGCCCAGGCCAGGGCTTATTACGCCTATATGTATATGCATCCGGGCAAAAAGCTTTCCTTTATGGGCAATGAGCTCGGAGAGCGTACGGAATGGAACGAGCAGCGGGAAGTGGAGTTTTCGCTTTTGGAACAGCCGCTTCACCGGGGGCTCTACGACTGCATCTGCGAGCTGCAGAAACTGTACTGTTCGGAAGAAGTGCTTTACAGCAGGGAATATGAGCGCGATAATTACGAGTGGCTGTATTGCAAGGAAGGAGCTGCACCGCTTTACGTATTCCGCCGCATGACAAAGGAGAAAAGCTATGTCTGCGCCCTGAATTTCGGGGATGAAGAGATAAAGGACTTCGCTCTGGCGCTGGATCCCGAAGAAGAGGCTGAGGAAAAAGCGGAAGAGAAAGCGGCAGCAAAGAAAAAGAAAGCAAGGAAGAAAGAAGAGAGCTGGAAGAGCATCCTCTGCACCGGCTGGGAGCGCTTTGGCGGCAGCCTGCCGGAAAGCAGGGAGACCCTGCTTTCACGGGAACGCGTAATGGAGCTGAACCTTATGCCTTACAGTGCCGTGATCTATGAGGTAGAGAAGTGAACTATGCGGATATCCCTATGGGGGTAAGAGTCCAGATCAGCGTCACCAACGGGGGCGATACGCAGGCGAAGTTTATCTCGCGTGTGATGAAGACGGGAAACAAGGCCCTTCTGGTGATCCCGTTTATGCATAAGGGTGTGCGGGTGAACTTTTCCGGTACGGGTGTGCAGATCCATATGGAAGTGCCCGACGGAGAAGGGAACAACTGGACTTTTAAAAACTGCAATATCGATACCGTTAAAAAGAACGGGCTTCTGTATCACCGCATCGTCTCGCCCATGAGCGAGGGGATCGAGAACCGGCGCGGTGAGAGACGTACCTATGTCTGGGTGCCGGCGATCTTCACGATCGAAGGGCTGCCCGACCAGCTGTTTACCACGCTGAAGGATGTCAGCCCCAGCGGTTTCGCGTTTGTGCTGGATGCAAAGAAACGTCTTCCCATCTCCACGGGAAAGAACGTATCCTGCACCGTGAACGAAAAGGACGGCAATACCGTACATATGAGCGGAAAGGTGATCCGGAGGGAAAAAATGGATCAGTATGTGCTGTACGGCTGCCGCTGTACCGATAAGAACCCCGAAGTGGTCGAATATATCGAGCGCATGAAAAAGCGCAAGCAGAAAAACGAGAATGACAGCTCCGGCTGATGACGGACCGGGGACGACGGAAGACGGAGCGGGAGCTGATCACATCTGCCGCTGCAAGCCGGGCGGGAGAGAATAAAAAGGAGGTAAGAAAATGGCAGACGACGAAAAGCAGGACGTATTTCGGGAAAGAAAGCGCTGGCTGTTCCTGGGTCTTCCCTGGACCTTTACGGTCTATCATGTCCGTACGGATATGATCACCATCGACTCGGGCTTCCTCAGCAAGCAGGAAGACGACTGTTACATGTATAAAGTGACGGACGTGCGCCTGAACGCCAGTTTTATGGAGCGCATCTGCAAACTGGGGACGGTCACCTGCTATACGGGCGATGTGACGGATTCCACGCTTGTGTTCAAACACATCCGGCACGCCCGTCAGGTCAAGGATTATATTCTGGAACAGGCGGACAGAGAACGGATCCGCAGGCGTACCGTGAATATGCAGGCGATCGGCTATGCGGCGGATCATGTCGATATGGACGGAGACGGGATGCCCGACGAGTTCTGATGACGACGCAGGAAGCGGAAGCATATATTGAAAGTCTGAAAAGCCGCGGCAGCAGGCCGGGGCTGGAACGTGTGCGGCGGCTGGCTGAGGCTTTGGGCCGGCCGCAGGAAGCCTTTCCCTCTGTGCATATCGCGGGGACCAACGGAAAGGGTTCGGTCCTTGCCTATGTGTCGACCGTGCTGAAAAGCGCGGGTTTCCGTGTGGGGCGTTTCTTTTCGCCTGCCATGGATACGGATCGTGAAAGCGTGCAGTGCGGAGGAAGGCCCATTGCGAAAAAAGACTGGTACGCCCTGCTCGGGCAGATCCGCGAGGCGGAAGAAAGCTTTCCGGAAGAAGAGCGGCCGACCTTTTTTGAAGCGCTGACTGTGCTGGCCTTTCTGTATTTTAAGGAAAAAAACTGCGATATCGCAGTCGTGGAATGCGGTATGGGAGGGGCAGGGGACGCGACCAATATCCTTCCGGCGCCGCTGGTAAGTGTTTTTACACCCATCTCGCTTGATCATACGGCAGTACTGGGGGCGGATATCGCTGCCATCGCCGCGGAAAAGAGCGGGATCATCAAAGCGGGCTGCCGTGTGGTGAGTGCCCGCCAGCAGCCGGAGGCGGAGGAGCTGCTTTCCGCAGCGGCGGAGCGCTGCGGAACAAAGCTGCGGTCTGCTTATGATCCGGTGAAGACAAAGATATCCCTGTCGGGCTGCCGTATGGATCTGGGGCCGTATAAGGCGCTGCATACGGGACTGACGGGAAGCTGTCAGCCGCAGAATGCGGCACTCGCCCTGACGGTATTGGAGGAACTCGCGGAATGCGGTTTTGCCTGTACGGAGAAAGTGATCCGGAAGGGCTTGGAGGAGACCGTCTGGTACGGACGTTTCAGCCTTCTCGGAAGAAAACCCGTGCTGGTGGCGGACGGTGCGCATAATCCCGCCGGAGCGGAGCGGCTCTCGGAAAGCATAAGGATCTGTTTCCCGTCAGAGGCGGTGATCCTTCTGATGGGCGTGCTGAAAGATAAGGATTATGAAGGGATGTTAAAGACCCTTCTGCCGCTGGCAACACAGCTGATATGTATCACACCGCCGGGGACGGCGCGTGCACTGCCGGCATTTGAACTATCGGAATGCGCGCTGCGGCTTGATGCGTCCTGCGGTGTGACGGCTGCAGACAGTGTGGAAGAAGGCCTGGAGCTGGCGCTTCTGCTTTCGGGCAGAAAGCTTCCCATAGTGGCCTGCGGCTCGCTCTCCTGGCTGGGGAGACTTAAAAAGATCGTGGAGAATAAGGAAAATGGTAGACGAAAAAAAGATTGAAAAAGCAGTAAAACTTTTGCTCGAGGGCATGGGCGAAGATCCCGGCAGGGAAGGCCTGAAAGACACCCCGCAGAGGGTGGCACGGATGTATACGGAGATACTGGCGGGGATGGAAGATGACGCCTCGACGCATCTGGCCAGGACTTTTACGACCGAATCAGACGATATGGTGATGGAGAAGGATATCGCCTTTTTTTCCACCTGCGAGCATCATCTGTTGCCCTTTTTCGGAAAGGTTCATGTGGCATATATCCCTGATGAAAAGGTGGCGGGACTTTCCAAACTGGCCAGGACTGTGGAGGTTTTTGCAAGGCGCCTGCAGATGCAGGAGCGCATGACCGGCCAGATCGCCGACGCACTCATGGAGGAGCTGGAATGCTACGGAGCCATGGTGATGGTAGAGGCGGAGCATACCTGCATGACCATGCGCGGTGTGAAGAAACCCGGCAGCAAAACAGTGACCGTGGCGGTACGCGGGGATTTTGAGGATGACGAAGTGCTGCAGAACCGCTTTTACGCGATGCTGGGAAGGTAGACAGGGTCCGGGGCTGCGCGGCGGCGGCTTGGGGCGTCCCCGGGAGCCGGACCGGGGCGTATATAAACCGGCGTTTATTGTGGAGGAAAAAGCACGTGGATCAGATATGGATCAGGGATCTGAAGATCTTTGCATATCACGGAGTATACGACGAAGAAAAACGCACGGGACAGGATTTTCTTGTTTCCGGGCGCTTTTTTATGCAGCTGCAGGAGGCGGGGATCACGGATGAACTGGACCGCTCGGTCTCCTACGATGAGCTCTGCGTTTTTATCAGCCGGGTCTTTACGGAAAAGCGGAGGGATCTGCTGGAAGCCGTGGCGGAGGATCTGTGCCGCGCGGTCTTTCGGGAGTATCCGATGATCGAGGAGATCGAGCTGGGCATTTATAAACCGGAAGCGCCTGTACGGGCCGAAGTCTCCAAAGTGGGGATAACGATACGGAGGAAAAGGCACCGTGTCTTTATCGGCGTCGGAGCCAATGAAGGGGAGAGCGAGAAGCAGATCGAAGCGGGACTTGCGGCGCTGGATGAAGATCCGGCCTGCCGGCTCATACGCAGGAGCAGCATGGTAAGGAGCACTCCTTACGGCGGCGTTGCACAGGCGGATTTCTGCAATCTCGTCGCGGAGCTGGAGACCTCTTATGAGCCTTGGCAGCTCCTGAAGCGTTTAAAGGAGATCGAGGCACAACAGGGTGTGGAACATGCAAAAAAGCAGCACTGGGGGCCGCGGAAGCTGGATCTGGATATCCTTTTTTATGACGATCTGGTCCTGGACAGCGATAAGCTTGTGATACCGCATCCGGATATGGAGGCCAGGGACTTCGTCCTGCTCCCGCTGAAAGAGCTTGCGCCGTATCTGAGACACCCGCTGAACAAAAAGACCGTGACCGAAATGGCCGACGGTCTTAAGGAAAAACATATCATAAAAGGTTAATGCAGGGTCAGGGAGCAGCCACCGCATCGGCGGCACCGCTGAAGACGCCGATGGAACTTGCTCCGGGAGCAAGCTGGTAGATCGGCAGATCCGCTTTGTAGTCCCGGAAATATACATACTGCGAAGTAACCTGGATATCGCGGACCACACCTTCGTAGATCACTTCTTCGCCGCTCCCGTCCGTACGGATACGCTTGAAGGCATAGTTGTTTGCACCGCTTTCATCGATGGTCTGGTAATAGATGGTATCGCCGTAACGGTTGAAAGTTTCGATACGCTCTTCACTTATGATCCGGACGGAATTGTCGGAAGAAGACCAGACCTTCAGGTGCATATCGTCATCCATATCCAGAAAATACACGAGTCCGTTGTCCTCATCGGGCTCGTACATGTTTAGGGACGTGACCTCTCGCTTGGAGATGCTGAGAGGATCCAGGGCATGCAGGTGATGATCCCCGTCCATCCCGGCATACCAGACCTCGGTCCCGACGACACAGCCCAGTTTCGGATGCTCGGAGAGCAGAGGCCTTTCCGTTTCCCCGTCGATGGAGATGCTGCTGAGCGTGACCACGGCGCTCTGTTTCTTTTCATCTTCGGTAAAATTGGTGTAGAGCAGTTCGTTTCCGTAGAGCAGCAGCGTATCGGTGGTGATCTGTTTCAGGAGGATGTTCCGTTTTCCGGCGCTGTCCACCCGGTAGATCCCGCGGCCGTCACGCACGTAGCCCAGACCGGACTGACCGGCGGAAGAGGCGGAAAAATAATACAGATAGCCCCCGGCGCAGTTGATCAGCGAAGCGTCGGCCGTGACTACCTTGCGGATACCGCTCTGGTCGGGGTTCATGGCATAGATGCTGCCGCCGTCGTAAGGATTGGAAAAAAAGACGATCCCGTCGGATTCGCAGAAGCTTCCGCCGTTATACAGGTTTCCCGCGGAACTTCCCGTGGTGCCGGGAGGGTTTTTGGGGATGGCGGCCGCGCTCTTACCGGCAAGACGGAGCACGGCGACCAATATGATCAGGCCCAGCGCGATGCCTGCGGCCAGGAAACGTTTTCCGGTGCGTCCCATGAAGGAATCCTCCTGTGCGGAGCCTGTTTCAACGGGCGGCAGGAAGCGCCCCCAGAGCTCAGGCAGCCGTGTGATCAGGGGGCGTAAATGCTCTGTGCCCCCGCATAAATTATACCCCCCGGGGCCCGGAAACGCAAGGGCGGGGGAAGCGGGGCCGAACAGCAGCGAACTGGAAACAGTAACGAACAAATACCTTGCGAAAAGGGTAGGGTCTGTGGTAAAATAAATGCTACCTGTTGGGTTTGAAATGCGTACGGAGGATGAAGACGGTATGGATAAGGCTTTGATCGAAGCGGCGCGGCAAAAGGCAGAGCAGATGGGATTTAACGAGATGGAGATCTCTGCGATCGGCGAGGTGGCCAATATCACTCTCGGTAATGCCGTAACTGCGCTCAGTGTGCTTCTGCATAATGATATCGATATCTCGACCCCGCTGGTGGAGATCAAGAATAAAGGCGAGATCGTTGAGAGCCTGCCGGTAAAGACCTTTGTGACCCGTGTGGACTATGTGAAGGGCCTGGACGGCTACAGCGTGCTCTTTCTGAGGGAAGATGATGTAAAGATCATGACGGACCTGATGATGGGCAGCGACGGTCACGGGATGTTTTTTGAACAGGATGTGTCGGAACTGCATATGAGCGCCGTGAGCGAATCCATGAACCAGATGATGGGCAGCGCGGCAACGGCCATGGGCATGATGATCAACAAGCTGGTGGATATTTCCACGCCCAAGACCTTCGAGGTGGCTCCCTGTGAGTACCTGAATGATGCATTTCCGAAGGAAGAACGCTTTGTACAGATCGGCTTTGAAGTGAGGATGGGTAAACTGATCACCACAAATATGCTTCAGCTTTATCCTTTCCGCCTTGCAAAAGCCATAGCGGATCTGTTCATCGTAAAGAAAAACCAGAATGAGGCGGCTTCGCCTTTTTAAGGAACGATATGAGTGAAGATTGCAATAAAAGCGACTGCGGCAGCTGCGGCGTGAGCGGCTGCCCCTCCAGAAAGGATCCGCTTGCAAAAGATGCCTGTAACGAAGGCTCCTCGGTAAAACGCCTGATCGCGGTGATCAGCGGAAAGGGCGGTGTGGGCAAATCCCAGATCTGCGCCCTGCTGGCCAATGCGCTGCGTGCTTCGGGGAAAAAAGCGGGGATACTGGATGCGGATATCACAGGACCTTCCATCGCCAGGATGTACGGCATCCATGGCGGAGCGGACAGCGACGGAAAGGCGGTATTACCGAAGGAAACTGCCGGCGGCTTAAAGATCATGAGCATCAATATGCTGCTGGAGCATGAAGAGGACCCCGTGATCTGGCGCGGTCCCATCATTTCCTCCACGGTGCGGCAGTTTTGGACCGAAGTGGCCTGGGGAGAACTGGATTATCTCCTGCTGGATATGCCTCCCGGTACCGGCGACGTACCTCTTACGGTATTCCAGTCGCTGCCGGTGGACGGGATCGTGGTGGTGACATCACCGCAGGAGCTGGTCTCCATGGTGGTGGCAAAGGCCGTGCATATGGCCCAGGCCATGAATGTTCCCATTCTGGGACTGGTGGAAAACATGGCCTATTTCGACTGCCCCGACTGTGGAAAACGTCATGAGTTCTTCGGAAAGAGCCATGCCCGTGAGGTGGCGGCGGGATACGGGATCGAACATGTGATGAGCCTGCCCATACTCCCCGCCAATGCGGCGCTCTGCGACGAAGGTCGGGGAGACGAGCTGGATGCGTCCCTGCTCGGAACTTTTGCGGGCGAGATCGAAGCGGAACTGGAAAGCTGAACTGCGCAGAGAGGGATAAAATTTTAGGAAGGAACCCGATACTCCCGGAGGACATCCGCAGGAGTCGGAAAAAATAAACCGGAAAAAGAGGAGAAAAAAATGAAGGACGTAAAAGTAAGTATCGCAGCAACCAATATCAGATCGCTGAAGTATGAGAACAATTTCACCGCCAAGCCCGGCGAGCAGATCAAGCTGGGAGTGAAGACGCAGCTTGCAGTGCGCCTGAATCCGGCGGCGCCTACCACGGCGATGGTCATCGTTCACTTTGAGGTGGCGGATGAGGAAAAGAAGGCGGTCTCCATGGAACTGGAAACCCTCACTCCCATCAGTGTGAGCACCTTTGTGGACAATCTCGATGATGTGATCAAGAAAAACTATGTGAACGATGTGATGCTCTCGGTCAATGAGAAGATCCGTATCGTTTCGGCCATGGTGGGACTCAACATCCAGACACCGCCCATCAGCTTTGCTTACCGTGACGGACAGGATTCCATCGACACGGAGATCTATACCAAGTTCTAAAAGATATGCTGATATCTATTCAAAACGCAGATGTTTCGTATGGCGGCGATCCGATCCTTGAGGATGTTCATTTTGACATCCGTAAAGAGGAAAAGATCGCCGTTGTAGGCAGAAACGGCTGCGGAAAGACTACGCTCTTAAAACTGATCACCGGAGAGCTGACACCGCAGCCCAGGGATTCCGACGATCTTCCTTCCGTTGTGCGGACAGGAGATCCGACCATAGGCTGGCTCTCCCAGATGACCTTTGCCAATGAAGAAGCCAGTCTGGGGGATGAGCTGCGCAGTGTCTTTGCACCGGTGCTGGAACTGAAGGCGCGTATGGATACGCTGCTGGAAAAGCTTTCCGCCGGCGGGGACGAGAAGCTTGCGGAAGAATATGCCGCACTGGAGGAACGCTTTTCGTATCTCGGCGGTTACCGTTACGAAAAGGATTATGAGCAGCTTTTTTCGCGTTTCGGTTTTTCGAAAGAGGATGAGGACAGAGCTCTTTCGTCTTTTTCCGGCGGTCAGAGGACCAAGATCGCCTTTATCAAGCTGCTGCTGACACGGCCCGATATCCTGCTCCTGGACGAGCCCACGAACCATCTGGATATCTCTACCATCGCATGGCTGGAAGGCTATATCGCGGAATATCCTCGGGCTGTGGTGGTGGTGAGCCACGACCGTCTGTTCCTGGACCGTGTAGCCGAGACGGTTTACGAGATCGAACGCGGGCATGTCACACGCTATTTCGGTAATTACAGCGATTACGTCCGCCAGAAGAAAGAACGTTACGAGCATCAGAAAAAGGAATACCTGGCGCAGCAGAAAGAAAAGGAAAGGCTTCAGACCATTGCGGATCACTTTATCGGAAAGCCGACGAAGGCGGCCATGGCGCGTTCCAAGCGCAAGGCCATCGAGCGCATGGAAGTGGTGGAAAAGCCGGAGGAAGAAGATCTGCGGGCTTTCCACGGGCTGAGTGAACCCCTGCGGCAGAGCGGACGCGATGTCCTGATCGTGGAAAACCTCGGCATCGGTTATGAAGAGAGCCTGTGCCGTGTAAATCTGAATCTTCAAAAGGGAAAAAAGCTCGGGATCATCGGGGGAAACGGGCTGGGAAAGTCCACTTTTCTGCGTACGATCATGGGAAAGATCCCGAAAAAGAGCGGAAAGTACAGCTTCGGCTATGCCGTGGATGTGGCATATTTTGAGCAGCAGATGGCCCGCAGCCAGAGTACGAAGACCGTGCTCGACGAATTCTGGGATGAATACCCGTCCATGACGGAGACGGAGGTGCGTTCCGTGCTGGGAGGCTTCCTTTTCAGCGGGGACGATGTATACAAAAACGTATCCGAGATCTCCGGAGGCGAGAGGGTGCGGCTTGCACTGGCAAAGCTTCTGCAGACCAGGCCGAACCTGCTGCTTCTGGATGAGCCGACGAACCATATGGATATCGTCGGAAAAGAAGCGCTGGAGGAGATGCTCTCGTCTTATACCGGAACGCTGGTCTTTGTTTCCCATGACCGTTATCTGATACGGCGTCTTGCGGATGAGCTGCTGATCTTCAAGCCCGGCGAGGCCGAGTATTTTCCTTTCGGCTACGAAGAATATGAGCGGCATTACGGGAAGGAAAAGATCCTGGAGGCTTCCGCGGTCTGGAAGATCGACGGACATGAGAAGGAAGAAGAAACGGCAGCGGCTGCCCCTCCGGTAAAGAAAGGGAATCCGGGGAAGGAACGTGCCCGGGCCGAGCGCAGACAGAAGCGGCTGGAGGAACTCCTTCAGGAAAATGACGGGAAAAAAGCCGGACTGGAAGCGGAACTTGCCGACCCGCGCTGGGCCAGCGATTATGAGAAGCTCCAGGAGATCCAGCAGAAGCTGGACGAGGCGGCCGCACAGGAGGAAGCCTGGCTTGCGGAGTGGGAAAAACTCGAGGAGGAACTATCGGAAACATAAAAAAGGAATCCTTTGAAAGGATCCCTTATCTCAGCAGGGGATGAAGGAGTCGAACCCTCTTCGACGGTTTTGGAGACCGATGTTAAACCGTTTAACTAATCCCCTTTATGTGCCGCGCTCACACGCCACAACGAAGATTATACTTGGCGTTGTGGAAATTGTCAAGCAAAAGCGAAAGGAAGATCATGGTTTTTCAGCTGCTTTGTATCACGGCCGGTCTGGGCTGGCTGTTTACAATGATCCTGATCAATATCGGTGAACCCTCGCATGTTCAGAAAAGCCTGAATTTTACGGGGATCTCCGTGCTGCTTGGCCTTCTCGGACAGAGCTTCTCCCTGTGGGGGAGCGGGGAAGGGAATGTGCTGATCTCACAGCAGCTTCAGTGGATGGCGGTATGCGCTTTTGTTGTGGCACTGGTCTTTTTCTCGATCCGTGCCTGCGGCGTGGAAACCCCTTCCCTGATCGGCGTGCCTTTCCTGGTCTATCTGCTGGTCCACAGCGTGCTGGTCATTTCGCTGCCGGCCATGGGCGTGGATCTTTTTGCAAAAGAGCAGATTTATACCGGTATGATCGAGATCCATCCGCTGCTTTATATGTTTGCGTCCATCACTTCGGCGATCTCTGTTTTCGGCTTCTATATCACCTACCGTTATTATCGTAACAAGATGCTTGAGACCAACAGCGGCACCCGCTGGCTGGCCTTTCTTCAGCTGATCCCGCCCGTAGGGATCTGGCTGCATCTCCTGCTTGCCGTGCACTTTACGGAGCTGATCACTTTTGTGGTGATCCTCTGCTGGGTGCTGGTAGTGGGGCTGGTCTTCCGCTACCGCATGTTTGATTCCATGATCATGGCGCGGGACGATATCATCGAGACCATCGAAGATGCCTTTGTCGTGATCGATGCGATGGACCGTATCCTCTTCGTAAATGAAAAGGCCAGCGAGATATTTCCGGAGCTCAATTACGAAGCTACGAGGGAGGCTGTGGTCGACCGGCTGAAAAAGAGTGATAAACAGGAGATCACCGTTGCCGACCGGCAGTTTCTGATCTCCCTGGTGCCTTTTTACGACAGGGAGACCTGTAAGGGGACCACGATCTGGATCGTGGACAAAACGGAAGAACATGAATTCACGAACCGGCTGATCGAGCTGAAGAACGAAGCGGAAAAAGCCAACCAGGCCAAATCGGTCTTTCTGGCGAATATGAGCCATGAGATCCGTACGCCCATGAATGCCATCATCGGTATGACGGAACTGATCCTCAACGACAACATCAACAGCCATGTCGAGGAGAATGCGAACAATATCCGCAACGCCAGCAATACCCTGCTTTCCATCATCAACGGTATCCTCGACTTCTCCAAGATCGAAACGGGCAAGGTGGAGATCACGGAATCGGAATACAATCTGGGACTGGTACTGAAGGATATCTGCAGCAATATGATCCTCCTGCGGCTTGCGGACAAGAACGTGGAACTGATCGTTCATGTGAAGGAGTCGCTGCCCCGCTGCTTTCTCGGGGATGAGACCCGCATAAGACAGATCTATTCCAATATCCTGACCAACGCCGCCAAGTATACGAACCGCGGATACATACGCGTGAACGTGGACTGGGAAGCGGACGGTGACGAAGCGGTGGTGAAGGTCTCGGTGGAGGATACCGGAAGCGGTATCCGCGAGGAAAGCCTGCCGACCCTTTTTGACAGTTTCCAGCGTGCGGATATGATCAAGAACCGTACCATAGAGGGAACCGGCCTGGGCCTGGCCATCTGCAAGCGCCTGGTGGAAGGCATGGGCGGCGGCATCTCCGTCAAGAGTACCTACGGGATCGGGAGCGTGTTTTCCTTCCATTACCGTCAGAAGATCGCGGATCCTTCGCCGCTCGGCAATTATGATTATCTGGAGCTGCCCATACAGGCGGAACATGAACGCAAGAGTTTTATCGCTCCCCTTGCAAAGATCCTCGTGGTGGATGATAATATCACCAACATCAAGGTGGCGCAGGGCATACTGAACATGTACCAGGTGCGTGTGGATACCGCCATGAGCGGCCGGGAGTGCCTGGAGAAGCTGGAAAAGAACAATTACCATATGGTATTGATGGACCAGATGATGCCGGAGATGGACGGTATCGAAACTACGGCGAGGATCCGTGCGCACCGTGATCCCGGTATACGGAGCCTTCCGGTCATCGCCCTTACGGCCAATGCCATCAGCGGTACGCGGGAGATGTTTCTGCAGAACGGATTCCAGGAATACATCTCCAAGCCCATCGCGCTGTCCAGCATGGAGGCAGTGCTGAAAAAATTCCTGCCTGCGGATATCATCCATTTTGTGGACCGCAGCGATGAAAACGAGGATTACAGTGATGTGAGGATCAGCCTGCCCGGTGTAGATGTGGATGAGGGCCTGAAGAATTACGGACAGGATACGGGACGTTATCTGCAGATCCTCAAATATATCTGCGACGACGGACCGGGACATGTACAGCGCCTCCGGGACTGCCTTTCGTCGAGAAATTACCGTCAGTATATCTATGAGGTGCATGCGCTGAAGAGCCTGATGGCCGGGATCGGCGCGGGGCACCTGTCCGAACTGGCGCGGCTTCAGGAATATGCGGGGCGTGACGGAAAGGTGGATGTCATCGACCGCGAAGGCTTCTTCCTGGTTTCACAGTATGAAAAGATGCTGGATGCGATACGTGAGGCTCTGAGCGATGCGGGTATGCTGCGTGAGGAGATCATCCAGATCCGGGAAGAGGAGCTTTCCTGGGAAGAGTTTTCCAATATGCTGCATGCATTGCAGGGCAGCCTTGAACTTCTGGAGCAGTCCGAAGCGGCGCGCAAGATCGATAACCTGCTGACCTATCCCATGGACGAGGGGATACGCCGCCAGCTGCTGGAGGTGAAACGGGCAGTGGCGGACTTTGAATATGATGAGGCGATGGAACTGATCCGGCAGCTGTATTGATGATACAGACCGGGGGCAGACCGCTGAACTGTAAGAGAAGCTTACTGTTCAGATCCGGGCCGCGCACTTGCTGCATGGCTGCGGGCGATACTTTGATCAACAGGATACAGACAGACATCATAGAAAACTGACAGCTGTGAGAATGCAGGAAAGGAGATGGAGCCATGTTGCAGGAGAATAAGGAAAGCATCAGCAGACAGGTGGAAAAATACAGGAAGGATGTGGCGGAACTGGCACGTTACCGCGGCTGGCTGGAGAGCAGGTCCGGCCAGGACCTGACGAAGCTGGTGGATCCTGCGGAAGGGAAACAGCCCACCATGCAGGTGCCGGTATACGATTCCACACTTCTGGCCTTTGTAAAGAGCGCAAGGAAGACCGCTTTTATCGACCGCAATTACATGTACACCTATCGCAGGCTGCGGATCAAAGATGCCGACGATGAGCTGCGTCAGATCTCGCGGGTGCAGATCATGGAGATCGAGGTGCTGGGAGCGATCCTTTCCAGCTACATCCTGAAGGGCCAGACCAAAGGCACGGTATGGAATGAGGGCGTGCGTAACGGCGTATATCTGGCGATCGTCGATAAGATGCAGGAGCTGATCGATTTCTGGACGGCGTAAGGAGCGGAGGAGAAAGAATATAACGGGATTTCAGACAATACGACAGAGGAAAGGAAAGATACGGAGCGGATGAAAAAATATCGCGTTATCCTAAGCGGCATCCTGATGACTGTACTGCTCGCAGCCTGCGGGAAAACGGATAAAGATAAGGAAGAGGCGGTACTTCCGACGCCGCAGGAAGAAGAGGAAGAATATACGGGAGTCCAGGCGGATCCCAGGGGGGAGCCTTTTGCGGGATTGTGGTCCTGCGAGGCTTTTGGCATGCGCATAGAGGCCGAGGACGAGGGATATAAAGTGTCGGTCGACTACCGGCAGGACGATGCAAATGAGTACAGCTGGTATTACGCGTGCATGTATGAAGAGGCAAGCGCTTCGCTTACGGATCCGGGCTACGGTTATAAGACGGCACGGAAATATGATGATAAGGGTGAGATCCTGTCGGAGGAGACCGTTGCGGAAAAACTGGGGGCCCGCTTTACCCTGGATGATGACGGTTATCTGCACTGGAATAATTATGAGGAAGAGATCGGTAAAGACCTGAAATTTGAAAAGATCTCGGCAGCGGCGTATTATATGTGGGATACGACGGATGAGGCGACGCTGCGTACGGTCTTTCCCGATGTGCTGTTTTCCCTGCCGGAGAATGCGCAGCTTGTCGAGTACAGGATCCTGAAAAACAACTACCCGGAACAGGATCTTTCCCCGCTTGTCGAGATGGTCTTCGACCTGGACGGCCGGGAATATCTCGCCAGGATGCAGCAGGGCTATGATGTGGAATGGGATATCTCAGGGGTCTATTCCTTCCGGGCCGTAAAGGAGGAAGTGAGCCTGAGCGGATGGGGAGGAGCGAGGGCCGAGTGCTTTAATACCGTGGATGATGAGTCGGCCTTTATGCTTCTGATCTGGCAGGATGAAGCAACGAAAACGTCCTATTCGCTGTATTACTGTAATACGGAAGGCGGCCTGGACGGCGTGGATCTGGTGGAACTCGCGAACGGGATGGTGCCGCAGCAACAGTAAGCCCCGCTTAAGCTTATTGTCTGCCGAAGGCAAACGGTCAGGTTTAACTGTATATAGCGCGGAGACGGATCGCGATCGGCAGCTGATCCCGGTCGCGGGTATAAAAATAGGGCACGCAGCGCGCGCCCTATTTAAGTCAGCCGGGTGTTATCGTATTAATGAAAGCGGAAGATACACAGATCGGAAAGCGCGTCGATCGCCGTATCCAGTTCATCTGCGGCTGTTTCCAGCTCGTCGGCACAGCGGTCCAGCGCCACGCCGTCCGCGGCGCTCTGCTGGCCGAAATCCAGATCGTCATACAGGTCCTGGAGCGCATTGCCTTCTTCACGCATCGTATCCTGCAGCTCCAGCAGAGCGGCTTTCAGTTCGCCGATCCGCTGAAGGTGCGCGCTGCACTGTTCACGGCTTTTCTGCAGCGTTTCCGAAAGCTCCGTACCGGTATGCCTGGGGCTGTCCTGTCCTTCTCCTTCTGCAAAGAGTTCATCGATCACGGCTTTGTCCATCTTTATTCCCGTCCTCATTCTTTCTGTCATATAAGCGGGGACCCCTTCCGGGATCCCCTGCAGTTTTTTATGTTTATTTGTTTACGATATAGCCGCGGATCGAACTTGCGAGCTGGAATACCGGCATGGTCTGCAGCCAGATGTGGCCCGGACCGGTGATCACGGTATTGAAGATACCCTCGCCGCCGAAGAGCATGTTCTTAAGACCCGGAACGGTCTGTACATCCATGGAGCAGGAAGCGGTCATGGCTGCAAGATAACCGGTATCGACGATCATCTGCTGGCCGGGCTGCAGTTCATACTCTTTGATATAGCCGTCGAATTCCAGGAATACGACACCGTTGCCGGAAAGACGCTGCATGATGAAGCCTTCACCACCGACAAGTCCGGCACCCAGTTTCTTCTGGAAGTGTACGGAAAGCTCTACACTCGCTGTGGAAGCGAGGAAAGCACTCTTCTGCGCGATGATCTCATTTCCCGGGGCGATTTCAAAGGAACGGATGGATCCCGGAAAGCTTGACGCAAAAGCGATCATGCCGGAGCCGCCCTCTGCGGTATAACGGTTCTGGAACATGGACTCGCCGGAGAATGCACGGCCGAGCATCTTGCCTACGCCACCGTTGGAGCTGGTCTCCATCTTCATGTTGGATGTCATCCAGGACATGGCACCTTTTTCGGTGATCATGGTCTCGCCTGCATCCAGGGTACAGATGACTACGGGTAAGGGTTCGCCTTCGATTGAAAACTGCATATTCTTTCCTCCTCTTTTTATAAAGATTTTTATTTCTTAGTACTTTTTAAAGTACTTTATGAATAAAGTTTTGCCTTTGCGTCAGCGGTCAGTCCGGCGCGCTGGTCATAAAAGATACCGCCGTAAGAGGCTCCGCTCGTGACATACCAGCGGTCGCTGCCGTCAAAACGGCTCAGGGTGATGTTTACCTGATTTCCCGCAGCGCTGCTCTTTACCCAGTAAACGATGTTCAGGCGGCCGAGCTGCTGGAGACTCTGCTGGTTGATGGCGTCGGTGTTTGTCGGATTGTAATGAAGATGCACCGTGAAAGGACGGCTCGGATGGAAGCCGTTTGCGGCGGTCGAGCCTTCAAAATAGGTGCGCGGGAGCCAGCGGTAATCGTCGCTGCGCAGACGCTCGTTGAAAAAGCTGTCAAAGCCGGCTTTTCCGGTGTTTCCGCCTTCGGTGAAACCGCGTCCGAAAGGCTCAAGATCCGCGAAGAGATATTTCAGCATGCTCATGCCGATATCATAATCCGCGGTAAGCAGCATGGTGCTGTATACCCAGTATGCAGCTACGCTGCGGGGGTCGCGCACATCCACGGCGGCACGCAGTGCATCGATGCTCTCGGGAGCCGGTTCCCCGATCGACATGTGCTGCTCACCCATCCAGGCCGAATTCAGGCCGGACGAAAGAGCACCGGCTGCCTGACTGACAGTGTTGCTTACGGTTGAAAAAACCTGATCCAGTAATCCCATTTTAACCTCCTCATTTTCGCATCCTGCGAACTTACGGCTCTGTACGATACGCTGCGGGGCATGCCCCGGCACAAAATATATTATCGCAAATAAGGGCGCAATATACAAGTATTTTATTGACGGCATATTTTTTTCTTGCATTTTTCATATTTTATAGTATAATAACGTTTGCTGCTGGAATAGCTCAGTCGGTAGAGCACTTCACTCGTAATGAAGGGGTCGAGAGTTCGAGTCTCTTTTCCAGCTCGGTTCATGCCGTATCTTTTTCAAAGATGCGGCATTTTTTGGAAAAAATGGAGGCGGATATGGAAAAATACGGAGTAAACCAGTTAAGAAGAATGTTCCTGGGTTTTTTTGAGAGCAAGGAACATCTGAAGATGAAGAGCTTTTCGCTGATCCCTCATAATGATAATTCCCTTCTGATCATCAATTCCGGAATGGCACCGTTAAAGCCCTATTTTACGGGGCAGGAAGTGCCGCCGCGGAAGCGCGTGACCACCTGCCAGAAATGCGTGCGTACCGGCGATATCGAGAACGTGGGAAAGACGGCGAGACATCTGACCTTTTTCGAAATGCTGGGCAATTTCTCCTTCGGGGATTATTTCAAGCATGAAGCCCTGAAATGGAGCTGGGAATTCCTGACGGAAAAGGTGGGATTGGATCCCGCGCGCCTTTACCCTTCCGTATATTATGAAGATGACGAGGCGATAAAGATCTGGACCGACGAGATCGGCGTGAGCGCGGACCGTATCACGAAGTTTTACCGTGACGAGAACGGAAAATGCGACAATTTCTGGGAGCACGGCGCAGGCCCCTGCGGGCCCTGTTCCGAGATCTATTACGACCGCGGAGAGAAATACGGCTGCGGAAAGCCGGACTGCAAGGTAGGCTGCGAGTGCGACCGTTTCATGGAAGTATGGAACGATGTGTTCACCCAGTTTGAGGGCGACGGCAAGGGCAATTATACCGAACTGAAGCAGAAGAACATCGACACCGGCATGGGCCTGGAGCGTCTTGCCGTGGTAGTGCAGGATGTGGATTCGGTATTTGATATCGATACGATGAAGGCGATCCGCGACCGCGTATGCGAGATGGCGAAGGTCACATATCAGACGGATGACAAAAAGGACGAATCGATCCGCCTGATCACGGATCACATCCGTTCCGCAACCTTTATGATCAGCGACGGCATCATGCCTTCCAATATGGGACGCGGCTATGTGCTGCGGCGTATCATCCGCCGTGCGGCGCGTCACGGCAGGCTGCTCGGCATCGAGGGCGTCTTCCTTGCGGAACTGGCCGGGACCGTGATCGAAGGCAGCAAGGACGGTTATCCCGAGCTGGAGGAAAAGCGCGAATTCATCCTTAATAATTTAAAGCAGGAAGAAAACCAGTTTGCACGCACCATCGACCAGGGCCTTTCGCTTCTTTCCGAAATGGAGGAGGAGATGAAGAAGGACGGCCGTAAGGAGCTGACCGGTGCGGATGCGTTCAAGCTTTATGATACTTACGGTTTCCCTCTGGATCTGACAGTGGAGATCCTGGAGGAAAAGGGCTACGGTCTGGACCGCGCCGGTTTTGACGAGGCCATGAAGGAACAGAAGGAACGTGCCCGTGCCGCACGCAAGACCACCAATTACATGGGAGCCGACGCGACGGTCTATGAGTCGCTGGATGCGGCTTTAAATACGGAATTCATCGGTTATGACCGCCTGGAGAGCGAGTCAAAGATCACGGCACTGGCGCAGCTTTTTACCGAAGAGGAAAAAGAAGGCGGCAGCGAGGATGTGATCACGGATGTGCTGACCGACGGTATGCGCGGCGCGATCATCACGGAGCAGACACCGTTCTATGGGACCATGGGCGGACAGGCCGGGGACAGCGGCGTGATCGAAACTGCGGACGGACGTTTCCGCGTGGAGACGACCGAGCATGTGGCGGGCTCCAAGATCGCCCATATCGGCGTGGTGGAGTCGGGCATGATCCGCAGCGGTGTAACAGCGGCGCTCAAGGTTGACGCAAAGCTGCGCAACCGTACCTGCCAGAACCACAGCGCTACGCACCTTATGCAGAAAGCACTGCGCGAAGTGCTCGGCAGCCATGTGGAACAGAAGGGCTCCTTCCAGGATACCGAGCGTACGCGTTTCGACTTCAGCCATTTCCAGGCAATGACCGCGGAAGAGCTGGAGCGCGTGGAGCGTATCGTAAATGAAAAGATCTCCGAGAACCTGCCGGTGGTGACCAAGCTCATGAGCCTCGAAGAGGCCAGAAAGACCGGAGCCATGGCTTTGTTCGGTGAGAAATACGGCACGGAAGTGCGTGTCGTGGATATGGGAGGCTGGTCCGTGGAGCTCTGTGGCGGCACTCATGTTTCTTCGACAGGAAGCATCGGCGCATTCAAGATCCTTTCGGAATCCGGCATCGCGGCCGGCGTGCGCAGGATCGAGGCGATCACCGGGGATGCTGTATTCGATTATTACCGGGATGCGGAGAGAAAGCTCGCTTCGGCGGCGGAGCAGTTAAAGACCACGCCCGCGCAGCTTTCCGATCGTATCACGGCGCTGTTGGCCGAAAACCGCGGCCTGAAGGCTGAGGTGAACGCCCTGAAGAGCAAGGCGGCCGGGGATGCACTGGGCGATGTCGAAAAAGATATGAAAGAGCTGAAGGGTATCCGTTATATCACACGTGCGCTGGAGGGCGTGGATATGAACGGCCTCAGGGAACTTTGCGATAAGATCCGCGACAAGGGCGGAGATGTGGTAGTGCTGGCCAGCGCGGCGGACGGGAAGGTCAATCTGGTGGCCGCGGCATCCGATGCGGCGGTGAAGAGCGGAGCACATGCCGGGAACCTGATCAAAGCCATTGCAGCCCATGTGGGTGGCGGCGGCGGCGGAAAGCCCGGGATGGCACAGGCCGGCGGTAAGGATCCGGCCGGGATCCCTGCGGCCCTCGCAGCGGCGGAGGAGTGCATCAAAACACAGCTCGGCGCATGAAGATAAAGGTCGGCAGGATCTCGTATTACGACGATTTCCGCTGTCTCTGCGGAGACTGTCCGGATAACTGCTGTCACGGCTGGAGCATCCCTCTGGATGACGAAGCCCTCAGGCGCTTCAGAGCCGAAAAGGGCCTTTTCGGGCTGCGGCTGCGTTTGAGTATACACGGGAAGGAGAATAAGGTATTTGCGCCTCTTTCCCTGCGCTGTCCGCACCTGGGGATGGACGGGCTGTGCCGTCTTCAGAAAAAATGCGGGGAAGATTTCCTGGCGGAAGTATGTAAAGAATATCCGAGAAGCCGTATGAATTACGGGCCGGCAGCAGAGTTTCATCTGGACCTGTCCTGTATTCATGCCGCTTCTCTTTTTTTGCACAATCGTTCCACGCAGGAGATGATCGTTAAAGAAGCGGAATGCTCCTGTGAGCTGTATGGGAATAACGATGATGAGGAGTATTTCGGACGGCTGCAGATCCTGCGGGACGGACTGATCTCCGCTTTGCGGGAAGCCGGCCGTGAAGGGAAGGAAGCGCTGGATGAAGCCCTTCGCCGTATGGATACGGGGCTTCGGAGGATACAGGACGAGCTGCTGATCCATGGCAGCTGCAGTGACTGGGAGCTTAAGGACGAAGCCGGGGATCTGCGGCTTTTCCCGCTGCCGATCCGCGTCCTGAACGATATGATGAGCAGCTGTTTCTACGAGGACTGGCTGAAGTATTCCACGCCTTTTCTCTATAAGCTCTGCCGCCTGTATTATAAGCGCTTTGACCGTCTGGATTACCGGAAAGGCGCGGAAGAACTGCAAAGGCTCTTTGATAAGCATGTCGGGGAAAAGGGCGTGAGTGCATCGGTCTTTGCCGATCATGCGGCCTCTCTCCTGTACCGGCGTTTTCTTTTTTCCTATGAGGATTACAGTCCGCATCTGAAGCTTTCGGACAGCGTGATATGCATCAACCTGGTCCTGCTTTTTACGCTGCTCTGGGCCGAGCGTTACGGTACTACGGGCGAGCCGGAACTGGCACATATCATTTCCGTAGTGGAGCGCCGCATCTTTCATAACGAGTATGCACGTAAGGATCTGCTGGCCTGTCTTTCGGAGGAGAGCCGTGCCGAACGGAGAAAAAACTCTTGACAGACGGAGCTTTTTACAGCTATAATACAGTCCTGTGCAGCAAGTATGCACATTATCCTACAGCTGAGGGGAGGTTGAGTTCAGGTGTCGAAGATCGAAGTGAAGCCGAATGAGGATCTTGACAGCGCGTTGAGAAGATTCAAACGCAGCTGCGCCAAGGCAGGCATTCAGCAGGAGATCCGCAAGCGCGAGCATTACGAGAAGCCCAGCGTGAAGCGTAAGAAGAAATCCGAAGCTGCCAGAAAACGCAAATATAACTGATGACGGGGACAGAGGAAATTTTCCTCTGTCTTTTTTTAACGGCGGCATTTTTCTTGAAACATCTGCGGGATTCAAGTATGATATAAAATGCCAAACTGCTTCATTATGTGGCAGTAAGAATAAATAAGCGTGGATGCAAAGGAAGGGATCCTGATCATGGGAAAAAAGTTTTTGGCATTTCTGCTTTCTTTTATGATGCTTGCCGGGCTGATACGGCCGCTTTCGGCGGAGGGAGCCGATCCGGAGGAAAAGACGGCGAAGACCGGCTGCGGTCTTATCGTGGCCGATCCTGTAAAGATCGGTGATAAAAGTTATACGCTTACGGCCTATGCGGAGTATGAGCGTGTGGTGCGCTACAGCGGTAAAAAGATCAAAGCGGAAGCGGATCTTTCCGCGAAGGTAACGAGTACTGCTCTGGATGAACTTGCAAAGGAGCTGACGGGAGCTTCGGATGTGAGCGGTCTGATCCGGTGGAAATTTACCGAGAAGAAAAACAAAAAGTGCGGGCCGGATGCGTATTTTACGGTGAAAGCAGTCTGTGACAAGACCGTTGCCAAAAGCATAGGCTTAAAGGGAAAGACACTTACGGCGTTCAAGAAAGGCCTGAGTAAGTTCAATAAGGCAGCCCGCAGCGAGAAGATGCATTTTACGATCAGCATGGATCCCGAGGCGGAGGAGACATCGGAGCCGGAGATCAAGGCCGTAAAGATCAGTGCGAAAAACTTTCCGGATAAGAATTTCCGTGCCGTGCTGAAAGGCCCGGGCTATGACAGGGACGGAAACGGGACTCTGGATGAGGAAGAGATCCGCCGGATCATCAATATCGACTGTGAAGGAAAGAAGGTCAGCTCCCTGAAAGGCGTGGAGCATTTTGTGTGCCTGCAGGGACTCTGGTGCAAGGATAACAGGATCAAAAGCCTGGATCTGAGAAAGAATAAGGATCTCCGCGGGCTGTGGTGCTCCGGGAACCCCCTCACTTCGCTGGATCTTTCCGGAAATCCCGAACTGGTTTGGGTTTACTGTTTTGACTGTAAGCTCAAAAACCTGAATGTCCTGAACAATCCGAAGCTGGCTTTTATCGAGTGCAATACCAATCCCCTTGCGGTGCTGGATGTGAGCCGCAATCCGGAACTGGAGCATCTGACCTGCGGCAGCTGCGAGCTGGAGAAGCTTGATCTCGGGAACAATCCGAAACTGGCGCATCTCGATGCCTTTGCAAATCATCTGACGACACTGGATGTGAGCGGCTGCCCGGAAATGAGGCGCCTGGATATCTGGAACAATCCGGGGCTGGGCAGCATTGACGTAAGCCATAATCCGGCTCTGCAGTATTACAACTGTGCCTATAACGATGCGGACTGTATCGATCTGAGCCATAATCCGGAGCTCCTTAAGCTGATCTGCAGCTACAACGAGCTCGGCGGGCTCGATCTGTCGCACAATCCGAAGCTTTCCGTTTTAAACTGTGAATGCTGCGGCCTTTCGGAGCTGGATCTGAGCGGGCATCTCATGCTTTATTATCTGCAGGCATTTACAAACGATTTTACGGAGCTGGACATCGGGGATAATCCTTTCCTGATAAAGACCTGCAGGGAAGGAACAAAGAAAGACGAGCCGCAGGTGGGACCGGTGCATTCCTGGACCATTGATTACGGCTGGGACGATTCCACGGGAGGAGATAATATTTTCTTCTTCTGTGTAGATAAGGCGGTAAGCGTAAATGCGGAAGCGAAGGCCGTTCTGCCGGATCCGGATCCTTACCCCTATTCGGATGCGGGTGCGCCGGAAGACGATCTGGTACTGCGGGAAGAGGCGGTGCGGCGTCTCTATGAACTGGCAGGCAGTCCGGAGCCTTCATTGAAGGAGAGCCGCTTTGCGGACGTGGATACATCCGCGCCTTACGGGAAAGCCCTGCTCTGGGCCGAAGAGGAACAGATCTGCGCCGGTTTTCCTTATGTCTGCTCGGATACCTTCGGTACCGGCCGCTGGATCACCAGACAGGATCTGGCCCTCCTGCTCATGCGCTTTGCGGAAAAGGTGCCGGGATACTTAAGAGGGATCGATTTCGGCCGCAGCGACGGCTATCTGGATTATTTTGAGATCGACTATTTCCACTGGGAGGCGGTCTGCTGGTCCGCAAAATGGTTTATCATTGACGGAAAAGGCGCGCCGGACGCGCCCGTGGATCAGCAGTACTTTGATCCCCGCGGCCGCGTCAGCCATGCGGAACTGGAAAGCTTCGTAAAGCATCTGGTGGAGGCGGGGCGCTAGAGGCTCCGGAAAGGAGAATGCCGTGGCTGGAACGCAGACAGAGCTGGAAGAGTATCTGGCCGGAGAGATAAAAAAATACAAAGGCATCGCGCTGCCGCTTAAGGCCGGGATGCTGGAGCGCATGACGAAAAAGAAGCTCTCCTGCGAGCGTCTGCATCCGAATCCGGCGGACGAGTTCTGCCACCCCGGGGTGGGGCCGAGCTTCCGTATCATCGGCGAATACGAGAAGAAGATCCGGAAGGCCATGCTCTACGATCTGGATCCCTTTGAAGAGCCCGTCATGGTGGAAAAGATGCATCCCGACGGGTATCTGATCCTGAATGGACATCACCGCTGGGCGGCGGCGATGCGCTGCGGTGCCAAAAAGATCCCCGTAAAGATCGTGAACCTGACGCAGGATACGGATATCGAAAAGATCCTCCGGAGGTCCGAACATGACAAAAGAGTGTCTCTGGACCTGGATGAGGTCGTGTTCGGGGGTGAGGGCGATGAGCTCCTGGAAAAGCCTCTCCGTTTCCCGAAAAGTCATTTTTACCGGGAACGGCTTGTTCGCGGGATCCCGGCCCTGTTTCATTTTCTGGCGGTGCATGGTTATGATATCTGGGTCTATACGGCCTCGTATTATTCCTATGATTATCTGAAGCATTTCTTCCGTCTGCACCACGCCCATGTGGACGGCGTGATCACCGGAACAAAGCGGAAGGTAGAGGAAACGCAGGAAAACAGGGAAAAGAAAGAAAGGATACAAAAGCTTTTCAATTCCAGCTACCGGCAGAATATCACCATCGACAGGACCATGGTCCTCAGGACCAATCCGGGAAAGCGGGAGTATGAAGAGTACCCTCTGTCGGGAGAGGCCGGCAGCTGGTCTTCCGAGGTGCTTTCCGTTCTGGAAAGCTTTGAGAAGGAGAATGCGCATGAATAAGATGCGTGTTTCCTTCGATCTGGACGAAGTGCTCTTTGTGCTGCCGGAAACCCATAAAACGGAAGCGCCGCTTCCTCGTCCTTTCTGCTGGATCTATAAAGAACGGCTGCGGCTCGGAACCCCGGAGCTCATCAATAAGCTCCAGGAGCTGGGCTATGAGGTGTGGATCTATACCTCGTCTTTCCGCTCCGAAAACTATATCAAAAAGCTCTTTGCCCATTACGGCGTGCGCTTTGACGGGATCGTCAACGGAAGCCGTCATCTGAAAGAGGTGCAGCGGGACCGCCCGGAAAAGCTGCCCCAGAAGCTTCCGAACCGTTACCGCATCTCCCTGCATATCGATGATGAGGCCATCGTCTGTTCTATGGGGCGTCAATACGGCTATAATGTCTATCAGCTGAACGCGCAGGACGACGACTGGAAGGACAAGATCATCGCGCAGGCAGATATCATTCGGAAACGGGAATTTCCGTCGTAACGATCCGGATCCGGGGCAAGCACCTGCTGCGTGGCTGGCAGGCCGCTGCACAGTAACTTTCCGGCATGAAACAGGACGGTAAAATGCCCCGGAGAACTTGAAATAAAAGGAAAAATGTGGTATATTATATTCAGTTCCGGATACCATCAGGTTTCTGTGTGTTGAGCCTACAGTACTTTAAACGGGATTCCTATATTGTCGCGCGGATGTCAGGCCTCAGCAGTTTTCAGTGGAAGGCAGATGTTGCGATTGCGGTCGCCCACCTGGCGTTTGTCAGGAGTCAATTTGCAGAAGCCGGTATCCGGCGTTTTTTTGTCTTATATAAAAAATTTTTCGACTTCTGTAAACTTTACACAATGAAGGGAAAAGCGTATAATATACTCTGTATGTCTGTGGTCTCAAAGCGATCCGGCAGACTGCGGTTTTATACGGCCGGGCAAAAAGGCCCCGGACCGTCTGTATATTTTGCGAAGGTTGATGCGAAAGCGGAAAGGATGAGCATGAGCGGCGTTAAACGAATCTATGTGGCGAAAAAACCGGCCTATGCCGTAAAGGACAGAGAGCTGATGAGCGAGATTCCGGGATATCTCGGGATCAGAGGGGTAAAGAGCGTACGGGTCTATATCCGTTATGATGTGGAAAATGTTTCCGAAGAGGTTTTTGAGACGGCTCTTCGCTGTGTCTTTTCCGAGCCTCCGGTGGATGAACTCTATCCGGAGGAGATCCCGATCCCGGAAGGAGCGCGCGTCTTCGGCGTGGAATATCTGCCCGGACAGTACGACCAGCGCGCGGATTCCGCGGAACAGTGTATCCGCTTCCTGAAGGAGGATGAGGAACCCGTGATCCGTACGGCGGTGACCTATGTGATCGATGGTGATATCAGTGATGATGAGTACGAACGGATCCGGCAGTATTGCATCAACCCCGTGGACTCGAGGGAAACAGGGATGGAAAAGCCGGAGACGCTGATCAGCCATTATGACGAACCGGCGGATGTGGCGGTTTTTGACGGTTTCCGGGATATGGAGGACGGGGATTTCAAACGGCTGTATGACAGCCTCGGCCTCGCCATGACTTATAAGGATTTCCAGCATATACGGAACTATTTCCGGGAGAAAGAGAAGCGGGATCCCAGTATGACCGAGATCCGCGTGCTGGATACCTACTGGTCGGACCACTGCCGTCATACGACCTTTGCGACCGAGCTGGGTGAAGTGAGCTTCGGGGAAGGCTATTACAAGACGCCGCTGGAGACCACATATATGAGTTATCTCGATACCCGTACCGAGCTGTACGGCGATCGTGAGGATAAATACGTCTGTCTGATGGATCTGGCCCTGATCGCGATGAAGAAGCTGAAGAGTGACGGCATCCTGAAGGATGTGGAAGAATCCGACGAGATCAACGCCTGCTCCATCGTGGTGCCGGTGGAGATCACTCCCGGTGACGGGACCGCTCCCTATACCGAGGAGTGGCTCATAAGCTTCAAGAACGAAACGCATAACCATCCCACCGAGATCGAACCTTTCGGCGGCGCAGCCACCTGCCTGGGCGGCGCGATCCGCGATCCCCTTTCCGGCAGATCCTATGTATATCAGGCGATGCGCATTACCGGTGCAGCGGATCCCACGGTGCCGGTGGCGGATACCTTAAAGGGAAAGCTTCCCCAGAAGAAACTCGTGCGCGGCGCAGCGGCGGGATATTCTTCCTATGGTAATCAGATCGGTCTCGCGACCGGTTTTGTAAAAGAACTCTATCACCCCGGCTACGTGGCAAAGCGTATGGAGATCGGGGCGGTGATGGGCGCGGCGCCCAGAAAGAACGTGCAGCGTCTCACTTCGGAACCCGGAGATGTGATCATACTCCTTGGCGGGCGTACCGGACGTGACGGCTGCGGCGGTGCCACCGGTTCTTCCAAGGCGCATACGGAGCAGTCCATTGATCAGTGCGGGGCCGAGGTGCAGAAAGGTAATGCACCCACGGAGCGCAAGCTCCAGCGCCTCTTCCGCCGGCCGGAAGTGAGCCGGCTGATCCGCAAGTGCAACGATTTCGGCGCCGGCGGCGTATCCGTGGCGATCGGTGAACTGGCAGACGGCCTGACCGTGGATCTGGATCTGGTACCCAAGAAATATGCGGGTCTGGACGGCACGGAGCTCGCGATCTCGGAATCCCAGGAGCGTATGGCTGTCGTGGTGGATCCGAAAGATGAAGCGGAATTCATCTCTTATGCCGATGAGGAAAACCTGGAAGCCACACGCGTGGCTGTGGTCACAAAGGAGCCGAGGCTTGTACTGCGCTGGCGCGGTCGCGACGTGGTGAACCTTTCCAGGGCTTTTCTGAACACCAACGGCGCGCATCAGGAATGCAGCGTTTCGGTGGATATCCCCGAGCGTGAGGACAGCCCTCTTACAAAGCCCGCTGTGGCGGCGGTGGCTAAGGCGCTGGAAAACGGCGATGAAAAAGCCGCCTGGCTTGCGGAGCTTTCGGATCTGAACGTCTGCTCTCAGAAGGGACTGGTGGAGATGTTCGACTCCAGCATCGGCGCCGCCTCGGTGCTGATGCCCTATGGCGGGAAAAAGCAGCTGACACAGACCCAGGTCATGGTGGCGAAGCTGCCCATGAATGGCACGGATCAGTGCGATACCGCGACGATGATGAGCTACGGCTTTGATCCTTATCTTTCCAGCTGGAGTCCGTATCACGGCGCCATTTATGCGGTGCTGTCCTCGGTTTCCAAGATCGTGGCTTCCGGCGGCGATTATCACGGGATCCATTTCACTTTCCAGGAATACTTCCGCAGGATGACGGAGAATCCGGAACGCTGGAGCCAGCCGTTCGCGGCGCTGCTCGGTGCCTATGATGCGCAGCTGGGCTTCGGACTGGCCTCCATCGGCGGAAAGGATTCCATGTCCGGTACCTTCGGACACATCGATGTGCCGCCTACGCTGGTCAGCTTCGCGGTGGATGTGGCAAAGGTGCAGGATATCGTCACGCCGGAGTTCAAGCGTGCCGGTGATAAGCTTTTGGTATTCTCGGTTCCGAAGGATGAATATGATGTACCGGTCTATAAGGATACGCTGGAGATCTTTGACGCCGTTTCCGGCCTGATCCGGGAGGGCAGGGCCGTGGCGGCTTACTCGCTCGATGCCTACGGACTGCCGGCGGCGGTCGCAAACATGGGCTTCGGTAACGGCCTCGGCGCCGAGCTGGATGCGGAACTGAGCGCGGAAGAATTGTTCGAGAGCCGGATCGGCGATATCCTGGTGGAGATGTCGGCAGAGGATGCGGACGCGTTCCTTGCCGGAAAGACAGCAGCAGAGCTGCCCGGCAGGGTCGAGCTTGTCGGCTGCGTGACGGAGGGCGATTTTGTCCACGGCGATATGCGTCTGGACGGAGCGGAGGCCCTGAAATGCTGGAAGGCACCGCTGGATCCCGTATTTCCGGCACTTTCCGCGGAAAACCCCGGTGACAGGGAAGTGGATTGTGAAGACAAAAACTATGATCAGGTCCGGATCTGTAAGAATAAAACGGCTAAGCCGAAGGTGTTTATCCCCGTATTCCCCGGCAGCAACTGCGAATATGACAGCGCAAGGGCCTTTGAGCGGGCCGGAGCGGAGCCGGTGGTGCGCGTGTTCAAAAACCGCACGGCAGAGGATATCCGTGATGCGGCAGCCGTCTTTGCGAAAGAGATCGCGGGCGCGCAGATCATCATGTTCCCCGGAGGCTTTTCCGCCGGTGACGAGCCGGATGGCAGCGCAAAATTCTTTGCCACCGCATTCCGCAACGCGCATATGAAGGAAGAGGTGGAGAAGCTTCTTAACGAGCGTGACGGTCTGGTGCTGGGCATCTGCAACGGCTTCCAGGCGCTGATCAAGCTGGGACTGGTGCCGGAGGGCAGGATCTGCGGACAGGATGAGCAGAGCCCGACGCTGACTTTCAATACGATCAACCGTCATATCTCCAAGATGGCTTATCTGCGCGTATGCTCGAACTTAAGCCCCTGGCTCAGAAAGGCCGGCCTCGGCAAGGTATATGCGGTGCCCGCATCCCACGGGGAAGGACGTTTCGTGGCAACGGAGGAGGTCTACCGCAGGCTTTATGAAAACGGCCAGATCGCCACGCGTTACTGCGACCTTGACGGGCGTGTTACGATGGAAGAGGAATGGAATATCAACGGTTCGGTTTACGCCGTGGAAGGTATCACTTCTCCGGACGGCCGCGTATACGGAAAGATGTGCCATGCGGAGCGCCGTGACAGGGGAGTTGCGATAAATATTTACGGAGAGCAGGATATGCAGCTCTTCGAATCGGGAGTGGAATATTTTAAATGCTGATCCGTGAGGAACTGGAAAAGCTGGAAAGGGAGAGTTTAAGCCCCTATGCTACCTTGAGCGAGAATTCCCGCGGAAGGGAGCGGGAAGAGGAGCAGTGCGACATAAGGCCGGTCTTTTCACGTGACCGCGACCGCATCGTGCATTCCAAGGCTTTCCGGAGACTCAAGGATAAGACGCAGGTTTTTCTGAACCCGGAAGGAGACCATTACCGTACGCGTCTGACGCATACCCTGGAGGTGGCGCAGATCGCGCGTACCATCGCCAGGGCCCTGAAAATGAATGTGGAACTGGCCGAAGCCATCGCGCTCGGTCATGATCTGGGGCACACGCCTTTCGGACATGCGGGCGAGAGGGCACTGAACGAGGTGTGTCCGCTGGGCTTCCGTCATAACGAGCAGAGCGTGCGCGTCGTGGATGTGCTGGAACGGGACGGTGAGGGCCTGAACCTTACGCTGGAAGTGAAGGACGGCATGCTCAATCACCAGATGCGTTCGAGGCCTTCCACACCGGAAGGACGTATCGTGAGACTGTCCGATAAACTGGCCTATATCCATCATGATATGGATGATGCGATCCGGGCCGGCGTGCTGACGGATCAGGATGTGCCGAAGCGCATCGGAGAGGTGCTGGGCTATACGACGAAGGACCGTCTGGACCACCTGATCCACAATATCATCATGACCAGCCTGGGAGGGCCGGAGATCGGCATGGAAGCCGAGTTCGAAGAGGCCATGATCGATATGCGCAGTTTTATGTTTGAACGGGTTTATCAGAACCCGGTGGTCAAGGCCGAGGAATCCAAGGCGGAATCCCTGGTCAGGACCCTGTATGTCTATTATGTGGAACACCGTGACCGGCTGCCCGTGGAATATCAGCATCTGATGGAACGGGGGGCTACGGTGGAACGTGTGTCCTGTGATTATATCGCGTCGATGACGGATCATTTTGCCATCGCCGCATATGAGGAACTGTATATACCGAAATCCTGGCACGGCTGAATGAAGGGCCGGCGGAGGGAAACACCGGCAGGAGGCAGCTTTGGCATATTATCCGGAAGAACTGGTTGAGGAGATCCGCCAGAGAACAGATATCGTGGATCTGATCTCGGGTTATGTGCGGCTTCAGAAAAAAGGGAGCACGCATTTCGGACTCTGTCCTTTTCATAACGAAAAGACGCCCTCCTTTTCGGTTTCGGGCTCCAAACAGATGTATTTCTGTTTCGGCTGCCATGCGGGCGGAAATGTTTTTACCTTCCTTCAGAAGTACGAAAACATGAGCTTTCCCGAGGCGGTGAGATTTCTGGCGGAAAAGACGGGAGTGAAGCTGCCTGAAGCCGAGGAGTCGGAAGAGAGCAAAAGAGCGCGCAGCCACAGGGACAGGCTTTATGCGCTCAATAATGATGCGGCGGTGTATTTCTACCGTGCGCTCCGTTCCCCGCAGGGAAGCCTGGGGATGAAATACTTTGAAAAGCGCGGACTGGATGCGGAAACGCTTAAGCGTTTCGGTCTGGGCTACAGCCTGCAGTACAGTAATGATCTCGCAAAGTATCTCACCAAACAGGGATACACTGCGGAGGAGCTGAGGGATTCGGGACTCTGTACTTTCAGTGAAAAGTACGGCATGGGCGATAAATTCATCAATCGTGTGATGTTTCCGATCCAGAATGCGGCTGGCCGTGTGATCGCTTTTGGCGGCCGTGTGATGGGAGAAGGGGAACCCAAATACCTGAATTCCAACGAAACGGCGATCTTTGAAAAGCGGAAGAACCTGTACGGTCTGCATCTGGCGAGAAGTTCGCGGGCAGATAATTATATCCTCTGCGAAGGCTACATGGATGTGATCAGCCTGCACAGGGCCGGCTTTTCGCAGGCGATGGCCTCGCTGGGGACATCGTTTACGCCGGAACAGGCTATGATACTCAAGCGTTTCGGGAAAAAAGTGCTGCTTTCCTATGACAGTGATACGGCAGGGACATCGGCCGCGCTGCGCGCCATAGGGATCCTCCGGGAATGCGGACTGCGCGGGCAGGTGATCGATATGCAGCCCTACAAGGATCCGGATGAGTTTATCAGGGCACTTGGGGCGGAGGAATACCAGAAGCGCATTGACGGAGCCGAAAACGGCTTTATGTTTGAGATACGGATCCTGCGGCGTGATTACAATACGGAGGATCCGGCGGAGAAGACCGCTTTTCAGCGGGAGGTGGCCAAAAAGCTCTGTGTCTTCGAAGAGGAGATGGAGAGGGAAAATTACCTGGATGCGGTAGCGGAGGAATACGGCATACCGAGGGAAGCTTTGAAAAAGCAGATGATCGCAGAGGCGCAGAGGGACGGACTGGTGCGCGAGCGCAGGGTGGAAGTAACGCCCCGCCGTGATGCACAGTCCCGGTCGGAGGACCACAGAAAATACGCCGAGCGGCTTCTTCTGACCTGGCTTTCCGAGGAGCCGGAACGATATGAAAGGATACGGGAATATATCTCCGAAGAAGATTTTTCGGATCCCGTATACAAAAAGATCGCGGCGCGCATGTTTCGTGATATGGCGGAAGGACCGCCACAGCCGGCAGCGATCCTGAACATGTTTGAAGACGCGGAAGAGCAGCAGACTGCCAGTGAGGTGTTTCACACAAAACTGGATGCCGTTAGTACGGCGGAAGAGAAAGAAAAGGCTTTTCGCGACATCGTGGTCAGGATCAAGCAGAACAGGATGGATACTGCCGGCCAGGAGGGCGGGATCACGATCGAGCAGATGGTGGAGATGAAAAATCTGATCGAGCGTCTGCGCACACGGTCAAAGCTTTAGTCGGTGAAAAAGACTAAAACAGATGCAGAGAGGAGAAAGGCATGGCGGCAAAAGAAAGCAGGAAAAAAGCGGGGAAGCAGGAGCTTAAGAAAGTTCCCGTGAAATCTGCGGCGGAGAAGAAGGGGGCAGACAAAAAAAAGACTGCGGAACCTGTAAAGAAGCCGGTAAAGAAAGCTTCCGAGCCTGTGAGGAAGGCGGATAAAAAGCCTGCCGTAACGGTAAAGAAAACAGGAAAGAAGCCGGAAGAAATGGTGAAGAAGATCGCGAAAAAGACTGCCGGGCCGGAAAAGAAAGTGACAAAGAAGAGTGTGGAGCCTGTAAAAAAGGCGGAAAAGAAGAATGTGGAAGCTGTGAAGAAGACGGAAAAGAAGAGTGTGGAAGCTGTGAAGAAGACGGAAAAAAAGGCTGCGGAGCCGGTAAAGAAAGCGGAGAAAAAGACCGCAGAAGCTGTGAAGAAGGCAGATAAGAAAGCCGCGGGAGCTGTGAAGAAAACAGAGAAGAAGGCCGAAGAAGCGGTGAAGAAGACGGAGAAGAAGGCCGAAGAAGCGGCGAAGAAGACGGAAAAGAAAGCTGCGGAGCCGGTAAAAAAGGCGGAAAAGAAGACTGCGGAGCCGGTAAAGAAAGCGGAGAAGAAGGCGGCGGAAACTGTAAAGAAAGCAGAAAAGAGTACGGATAAGAAAGAGAAAAAAGCGGCCGAAAAGAAAAAAGGGAATCCTTCCGTCAGCGAAGCGGAGCCGGGCACAGACGGGGCAGCAAATCCCGAGGAGAATCCCGAAAACAGCCAGGCACAGTTTGACGAAAAGCTGAAACAGCTCTTGAACGGAGCCAGAAAGAACGGTTTTGTCGAATACCAGGAGGTGATCGACACCTTTCAGGAATTCAATCTGGATGAGGAGCAGTTTGACCGTATCTGGGATGCCCTGGACAAGAACCGTATCGTTCTGCGGATCGAACAGATCGAGGATGATGACATTCCGGAAGAAGAACTGCTGGAGGATAACGTAGAACTCGATCTGGATATGGAGAGTCTCGAGAGCGGACTTACGGACGGAGCCAATATCGAGGATCCTGTCCGTATGTACTTAAAGGAGATCGGCAGGGTGCCCCTTCTTTCCGCGGAGGAAGAGATCGAGCTGGCCAAGCAGATGGAAGCCGGGCTTGAGGCAGAGGAGAGGAACGAGGATCTGACGCAGAAGCTCGAGAAGCTGAAGGAACAGGAAAAGGAAGCGAAAAAGAATAAGAGCAAGGCGAAGAAGACACCGGATTATACAGCCAAGCGCAAGGAACTCGAGAAGAAGATCGCCGAGAACAATGCCGCTATCACCAGGGGTAAGGCGGCCGGTAAGGATCTGTCCCAGGCAAACCTCCGTCTGGTCGTAAGCATCGCGAAAAGATACGTGGGACGCGGCATGCTCTTCCTGGATCTGATCCAGGAGGGAAATCTGGGTCTGATCAAGGCCGTGGAGAAATTTGACTACCGTAAAGGCTACAAGTTTTCCACCTATGCGACCTGGTGGATCCGTCAGGCGATCACCAGAGCCATCGCGGATCAGGCAAGGACCATCCGTATCCCCGTGCATATGGTGGAGACCATCAACAAGATCATCCGCATTAACCGGCAGCTGCTTCAGGAACTGGGGCGGGAACCGGCACCTTCCGAGATCGCGGAACGAATGGATATGCCGGAAGAGCGCGTGCGTGAGATCCTCAAGATCTCCCAGGAACCGGTATCCCTGGAGACGCCCATCGGCGAAGAGGAAGACAGCCATCTGGGCGATTTCATACAGGATGATAATGTGCCCGTACCGGCGGAGGCAGCAGCATTCACCCTGCTCAGGGAGCAGCTGGACGAGATCCTCGATACGCTGACGGATCGTGAGCGCAAGGTGCTGACGCTCCGTTTCGGCCTGATCGACGGACGGGCAAGGACCCTGGAGGAAGTGGGGAAGGAGTTTTCGGTGACCAGAGAGCGTATCCGCCAGATCGAAGCGAAGGCGCTCAGAAAGCTCCGCCATCCCAGCAGAAGCCGGAAGATTAAGGATTTTCTGGACGACTGATGCAGAAGCTTTCCCGCAGAATGGAAGCCGTGGCGGGGCTCTGCAGAGCCGGAGACTGTGTTGCGGATGTGGGCTGTGATCATGCTTATGTGAGCATACGTCTGCTCCAGCAGCAGCGTTTTGCGCATGCCATAGCCATGGATGTGAGAAAGGGACCGCTTGCGGCTGCGCAGGAACATGTGGCTGCAAGCGGACTTGCGGATCGTATCGAGTGCAGGCTTTCCGACGGCGTGAGCGCGCTTGCAGCGGGTGAGGCCGATGCGCTGATCTGCGCAGGCATGGGCGGAGTGCTGATCATGAGCATACTCTCGGCCGGTATGGAGAAGGTCCGCAGGATGCGCCAGCTGATCCTTCAGCCGCAGTCCGAGATCGCGTCGGTCCGGGCTTTTCTCCGGGAGAACGGCTTTTGTATCGAAGCCGAGGAGATGGTCGAAGAAGAAGGAAAGTTTTACAGCGCCTTCCGGGCAGCGCCCGGAGACGGCGAAGAAGATACGGACGAACTGTTCCTGTATTACGGGAAAAGCGGTCTGGAAAAGAAAGATCCGGTACTGAAGCGTTTCCTGGAGCGGGAAAAGCGCATTAACAGCGAAGTCCTTGCACAGCTTTCCGCCGCCGGCGGGAGCCGTGCCGGGGAAAGGCGTAGCGAGGTGGAAAAGAACCTGTTAAGGATCGAGAGGGCGCTCGCGTATTATACGTGAAAGGAGGCCGTTATGCTGCTCGGAGATGTGATCGCGGAACTGGAACAGCTGTCGCCGCCGTCCTTTGCCGAAAGCTGGGACAACAGCGGACTGATGTGCGGCAGCCGGCGTATGCAGGTGGAGAGCATACTGATTTCCGTTGATGCCACGGATGAGGTGGTGGAGGAGGCTCTGCTTTCCGGAGCGGATCTGCTGCTGACGCACCATCCGCTGATCTTTCCGCATGTGGCTCATATCACGGAAGAGGATATCGTGGGCCGCAGGCTTCTGAAGCTGATCGGGGGCAATGTCGCCTGTTATTCCATGCATACGAATTTTGACGTGATGGGGATGGCCGATGAGGCTGCCGACCGTCTGGGGCTTCTGGACCGCGAGGTGCTGCATGTGACCTATGAAGATGCGATCGCAAAGGAAGGGATCGGACGTGTGGGAAAGCTTCCCAAGGAGCTGCGGCTTGCGGACTGTGTCGATCTCGTGAAAGAAGCATTTCTGCTGGATAACGTTCGTCTTTTCGGCGACAGTGAGCAAAAGGTCCGTCGTGTGGCGGTCTCGCCGGGCTCGGGAAAAGACATGATCCCGGATGCGCTTGCGGCCGGAGCGGAGCTTCTGATCACCGGGGATATCGGGCATCATGACGGTATCGACGCCGAAGCGGCGGGGATGGCCGTGATCGATGCGGGGCATTACGGGATCGAAAAGATTTTTGTGGACTATATGAAAGACTTTTTCAGAAAAAAGCTGCCGGCACTGAACGTCAGCGCGGCTTCCCAGAGGGAGCCCTTTACGGTACTGTGATACCGGAAGATAAAGGAGTCTCGCAGGGCAGGGAAGAGCGTTCCCGGGAGAGGAAGGCAGACTGAAAGGAGAGGTATGGGAGAGATCACGATCTGTGTAAAGGGGAAAAAAGAGAGCTATCCGGAAGGCAGCAGCTATCTGGAAGCAGCGAAGGCACACCGTCCGGAGACAGAGGCGGATATCGCGCTTGTCCTGGAAAACGGCAAGTACAGGGAGCTGAACCGGCCCATGAAGGAAGGCGCGGAGATCGAATTTGTCACCATGGCGCAGTCCGGCGGACATAAATGCTATGTGCGTACTGCCATCCTTATGATGGTCAAGGCCATTGATGATATCTGCGGGCATGACAAAAACAAACAGGTCAAGGTGGAATTCGCCATCGGGAACGGCTATTATATCAGCCCCAAACAGGGACTGAAGGTGGATCAGGCCTTTCTTGACGAGCTCGCGCAGCGCATGCGGAAGCTGCAGGAACAGGCGGTCCCCATCACCAAGCGTTCCGTGCCGACCGATGAGGCGAGAGCGCTTTTTGCGGGGCACGGCATGGAAGATAAGGAAAAGCTTTTCCGTTTCCGCCGCAGCTCCACGGTCAATGTATATTCATTGGAGGACTATCAGGATTATTATTACGGCTATATGCTGCCGGATACCTCCTATATCCGTGATTTTTCGCTGGAGCTGTATGAAGACGGCTTTATCCTGGTGCTGCCGGAGATGAAGACGCCGGACCGTCTGGACCGCTGGGAGCCCAGACCCAAGCTCTTTTCCGCGCTGAAGACCGCCGACGACTGGGGAGCCAGACTGGGGATCGATTCCGTCGGGGATCTGAACGAGAAGATCTGTGCGGGCGAGCTGAGCGAGCTCGTGCTTCTGCAGGAGGCGCTGCAGGAGCGAAGGATCGGTGAGATCGCCAAAAAGATCGTGGAGCGGGGCGGCGTGAAATTTGTCATGATCGCGGGGCCTTCCTCTTCGGGAAAGACGACGTTTTCCCACAGGCTCTCGGTGCAGCTGGCTTCGTACGGAATGAAGCCGCATCCCATCGCTGTGGATGATTATTTCAAGAACCGTGTGGATACGCCGAAGGATGAAGACGGAAATTATAATTTCGAATGCCTGGAAGCCATCGATGTGGATCTGTTCAACAATGACATGGTGAAGCTTCTGAACGGCGAGACCGTGGAGCTGCCTACGTTTAATTTCAAGACGGGTGCCCGGGAATACAAGGGCAATTTCAAGACCTTGGGGCCGGAGGATATCCTGGTGATCGAGGGGATCCACGGGCTAAACGACAGGATGAGCCACGCGCTTCCCGTGGAGAGCAAATTTAAGATCTATATCTCCGCGCTGACCAGCTTAAATATCGATGAGCACAACCGTATCCCCACCACCGACGGACGTCTGCTCCGGCGTATGGTGCGTGACGCACGTAACCGCGGTGCTTCGGCGCAGAGGACCATCTCCATGTGGCCTTCGGTACGCCGGGGCGAGGAAGAAAATATCTTCCCCTTCCAGGAAAGCGCGGATGAGACCTTCAATTCGGCGCTGATCTATGAGCTGGCCGTTCTCAAGCAGTTTGCGGAACCGCTGCTCTTCTCGGTACGTCCGGATGAACCGGAATATCATGAAGCAAAGCGCATGCTCAAATTCCTCGAGTATTTTCTCGGGGTGAGCAGCGAGGACCTTCCCAAGAATTCCATCGTACGTGAATTTGTGGGCGGGAGCTGCTTCCAAGTATAGAAAATCGCAAGAAAGACGGGTGATCGCGGGGCGCTTCGGCGCCACGAGGAAAGTCCGGGCTCCATAGGGCAGGATGCCGGATAACGTCCGGTGGAGGCGACTCCAAGGAAAGTGCAACAGAAAAGAAACAGCCTCCGGGTGTACATGCACCCGGAGGTAATGGTGAAACGGCAGTGTAAGAGACTACCGCCCGTCCGGTAACGGCCGGGGCATATGTAAACCCCATCCGGAGCAAGGCCAAACAGAAAGAGATACGCTCGCCCGGCGTTCTTTCAGGTGGGCCGCTTGAGCCGTGTGGCAACATACGGCCTGGATAGATGATCATCCACGACAGAACCCGGCTTACAGTCTTTCTTGCTTTTTTATCCGGCCTGTGAAGCGGCAGCTTTCGGGCCTTTTTACTGTAAAGGAAATTGCTTTGCATTTCCTTTACAGTAAAAAAATCTCCGGGAGGATGCACACTTCCTCATTTCGTTACGCATAGTGTTTTTCGGGTAAATCTTTTTTATGTGATGCTCTGGTCGTTACCTGTTCGGGTCGCGGTTTTTTTGTTTTTCCATGTTTTCTAAAGTATATTCGACGGATTGGATGACGAAATTGAAAAAAGAAACATTCTTGCTGGTCATAACATTATTGGCTTTTTCGATCACTTCGATAGAGAAGCGTATATTCCTGTTTTCATTTTCTCTGCGGTTGGGTTTGATCTCGAAGGCCATTTTCCTCACCTCCTTCAATACAGATTTATTGAAAAAAGTTTGGTCTGTAAGCACCTGATATTACAAGTAATATACAATGCTAATTGCATTGTAATTTGCAGCGGATTCTGTATAATCAAAATGTATAGTTTTGGGCAAAGCACGTGAAAAACTGTGATCAAGGCGATGGGGGCTGTAGTTAAGTATAGGAGGATAACCAAATGATTGAAGAGAGTAATATTGTTATCAAAGACGAGGCGCTTATGAAGAGGGTTGAAGAATCAGGTCTTTTTTCCAGGAGATTTGGAAGTTTTGCTAAATCTGATTACGAAGTACTGATGTTTACCGTTTTTTTAGATTCGCTTGATAAGAAACCTAATGATTATGATATCAGTATTGCATTGGGAATTACAGAAAATAAGGTGAGGAGTTTGAGAGTGAAATCGCAACTGTTATACCCACGCGAGATTTCCTGGACAGATGAATTGGTGCTTGCAATCCAGCATGGAAGCTATGATTCAGTAAATAAACAAATAATTATTACTTTTTCAGC